>Ga0315339_1000812_pt1 | contig 33466 bp, 55 predicted proteins | sample ASW17metaG_FD_204514 | JGI IMG/M metagenome (GOLD analysis project Ga0315339, IMG submission 204514) | Ammonia-oxidizing marine archaeal communities from Pacific Ocean, United States - ASW #17 | ecosystem: Environmental > Aquatic > Marine > Oceanic | place: USA: California | collected 2016-12-05 | reverse complement strand
GGCCGGCCTATCGGGTCTGCCGGACCTGCCGCGGCCTGGCCGAGGAATGACCCGCTCTCTCCTGCTGGATGTCACCATCCCGATCGCGCCTGTCCCCAAAGCCCGGCCCCGGGTGACTCGACATGGAACCCACACTCCAGATCGAACACGCAATTTTGAGTCATTGGCGGGCTGGTATCTCCGCGCTGCAATGGGGACAGCTGGACTGGCCAGAGTTGATCGGCCCCGGCTCCTCCAGCTGGAGGCCGTGTTCATCCTGGCCAGGCCTCAACGGCTCCCCAAGAACGGCCACCGTTGCTGGCATGGTGTCCGGCCTGACCTGGACAACCTCCTCAAGGCCCTCAAGGATGCGATGGATAAAGTTGTGATGGAGGATGACTCACAGATCGTGAGCCTCACCGCTGAGAAGTGGTACGCCTCATCCGAGGAAAATCCTTCGATCATTGTCCGGCTATCGGAGTGGTGCCGTGTTTCAATTTGATCCCTCCTGGCCTTCCCTCCTGGCCATTCTGTACGCCGGTATCTCCGCCGGCTCCCTGGCCGTGGCTGTGTCCTCCCGGGCTCGGCCTCGGCCTCTTTTCTCCCGGCCGCTCCTCGAGGAGCTCCCGGCCAATGTGATTGTGTTCCCGTTGGCCAGGGCTCTCCTCGGCCGAACGGCTCCCCGAGGGGATGGCGGTCGTTAGGGGTGTGTAGAAAAATAGGGTGATATTTATTGACAGGTACATTGATATCACCCTATAAATAGAGTGTGGGAAGCAAAACACCCCACGGAACAGGAGCCCCCAATGACCAATACCAAAACGATGGCTATCGTCTTTCATCCCAATCGTGACGGGTTCTCAGGTCACTACCTGATGGATACCAACGATGATCGCTACACAGGCAACGGCCTCGGATACATCCACATCGCCTTCGCTACCAACCTGAAGAAACGAACACGCGCTCCGAATGGATGCTCTGTTCGTCTGTGGGCTGGCGATAATGGATGTACCTACATGGTTTTCAGTGATGGAAGCGTGAATCAGGCTGCTTAGTCGGTATGGCTCAGGAAGGGCGGAGACTCCCCCGCCCTTGTTGCGCCATTCCGGCGACTACAGGAGCCCCCAATGACCGCCACCATCCTCGATCTTACCGTCCTCTCCGACGACACCGACGATAGAGTGTTCTCCCTGACCTCCGACTGGACCGATGAATGTGGCCTGAACTGGCCGGAGGATGCCGAGGTCAAGGCGCGCCTTGAGGCCGAGCTCGGTCGCCAGATCGATCGAATCGAATTCGTGGACAGTGGAGATCATCCCCAGTTCTCCGAGGGGATCTACCGGTGGACTGAGACAACGATCGCAGCCGAGATCTCCGACCGATTCGATGACGATGGCCAGACCTTCGAGGATGATGATGGAATCGAGTTCCTCACCGTCTGCGACGATGCTGCGATCGAGAAATACACCAAGGATGGCTGCATCATCTTCAAGTTCAGCGACGGCTCCTACATCGCTGTGACGGACAACTACTGGGACATCATCCAGATCGAAGACGGCGAGTTCATCGACAGCAACAGCGAGATGTTCGCCGTGTGTGACCTGGACGGCTCCCCCCTTGGTTGGACCTGGCGTATCCCCGGACTGTAGATCGGGCTGGCTCAGGAAGGGCGGGACACCCCGCCTTTGTTGCGCCATTCCGGCGACTACAGGAGGCCAAGATGGCCGGTAGAAAACCGCTCCCCCCCCAGGAGCGCCGCACCATTCGGCAGTACGTCATGTTCTCAGCGGACGGCAAACAGCGGATCATCGATGCAGCCCGGGCCGCTGGTTTCAACACAGTGAGCCTGTGGGCCTGGACAGTGCTGAGAGATGAGGCGGAGCGGGTTCTGGCCGAGGCTACCAAGTGACACATCCGCGCCTGGCCGGCCTCCTCGAGGCCGTCGCTCCCCTCACCCTCCACCGGTCTATCGACCAGCACATCCTGACGTGTCTGGTGGCCACCCTCGATCGGATCTGTCGGCAGAACCCTGAGATCACAGCATACGAGCTGACCTCTCCCTACAGCGATCACCGCTCTCCCTCGATGCTCTCCCGGTGGATCACCGAGCACATCAACGCCACCGAGGACGAGGGCCTGCTGGACTACCGAGAGCTCCGATACCGGGCCGTCGCGTTCTGTCACCTACAGGCGGGATTCCCCGATAGCATTGTGGCCATTGCCGATCGAGTCTGGATGTTCTCCCATGGACTCCACCCGCACAGGCCGATTCCCCTCACTCCCTGGTAGGTGCTCATGAAGTGGAACGACCACATCAACGCATTCACCATCGCTGGCCTGCTCCGCGAGCTCGGCCGCGAGACTCGGAGAAACCGGCTCTGGCCATGCCCGGCCTGTGGTGAGGAGGCCCGATCATCCTCCAGCCGAGACAAAGGGCCGATCGGGTTCGGTCGGTATGGCTGGCGTTGTCATCGATGCGGTGTTGGAGGCGGGAGACTACAGCTGGCCTCCTGGCTGCTCCTCGGCCGTGAGTATGAACGTGTCGCTCTCCGAGAGGCATGGCGAGCACGGGTGGGAGAACTCGGCCACCGAGTCTACATTCCCCCGGCTCCAGCTCGGGTGATATCGGCCCGGCCTCCGATCGATGAGGTTCGACAGCTCTGGAACGACTGCGCTCCAGTCACAGATGATGATGAGGTGGCCATGTGGCTGTGTAGCCGCGGCCTCAGGCCGCATCAGGTAGCCCTCCACGACCTGGCCAGGGCTCTCCCCCCTCGGTATTGGTGTCCTCGATGGGCATCATTCCAGGGCCAGCGGTGGAACCTCTCGGGGCATCGTTTGATCGTTCGCGCCGTTGGCCCGGGTAGAGATGGCTGGGAATGGTCGCTCCGAGCGAGAAATATCCTGGCCGATGTTCCACCCGGCTCCAAGTCGGCATCGGTGGCCATGGGGCCCGGGAGCGCAAGCGGTCTGGTATACGCCGATGAAACCGCTCGGCAGATGCTCAATGGCTCCCGTTCTGATGTCCAGCTGGTCATCACCGAGGGTGAGCCGGACTGGCTGACATGGAGCACCCTCAACCCGAGAGGATGGGGAGTGCTGGGGATCTGGAGCGGCGCATGGGTTGAGCACCTGGCCGACTGCATTCCCCGAGGAGCGGTGATCGCCCTCCGCACTCACCAAGATCCAGCAGGGCAGAAATACGCGGCCAAGATCCGGCGATCACTTCAGGGCCGGACCACCCTCTATCAGCTGGAGGATGGGCTGGAGGCCGATGAGAACGATCGACTCCAGGCCAGGATGCTGTTGGAGCTCAACCCGCTCTCACGATGTTCATACCGGAGTCACTGATGAGGGATGAGGGTTTATTTATATAAGCCTATTGCACTTCTCTTATATAAGGCTAAAGTATGAGTGTGGGAAGCGAAACACCCCACCGGGAGCACAACATGACAACAGACGCCCTCAAACTCACCATCAACCTCACTGGAACCCCGCGATCCTGCTGGAATGCGCTGATCGACAGGCTTCCGACCCTTAGCAAGTCTCAGAAAAGCAACATCAAGCACGTAGCCGATAACGCTATCCGAAATGACGGATACGGCGACGACTACGAAATTAGCGAATTCACCGTGACGGTGCTCTTCGGATCTTCGTTCGAGGGTCGGATCCATCTGTACGAAAACCCGCCCGTGACGATCTACAGCGAAGTTCGGCTGAGCACCCCGGGAACCTACGGACACATGTGGCCGGTGCGCAGACGGCTGGTGATCGGCAAGCGCGGAGGTATGCGGTGCGTCAATGCTGCCCGGTTCACGGGAAAGGAAGACAATCTGAAGCGGGTATCCGCTGCTGACGTACGGGGATCTGAGGCCCTCTACTGCATCACTGAATCCTATTAGTAGGCGCTTGAATAATGGGACGCCCCACACTACCCACCAACCGCCAACGGCGACCTGTGCCGATCTCCCTCTCTGCTGATGAAAAGGCGGAGATCGATGAGCTGGCCCGCCTTCTCAAGACCAGCCGATCCGAAGCGGTGAGGTGGGCCGTTCGCGCATTGCTTGCGACGGCCCGACCCTGCTCCTGATATAAATAAAGAGGCGCCGGACTCCACAAAGAAACCGGCGCCTCAACAGATCACCAAATGAACAATAACCCATCGCAGCCCCATGTGTCATCCCACCCGGACAACGACTGTCCTGTGGTGCTCACTGGCCAGCTACAACGCGCCTGGCAATGGGCCGGCTCCAGCCTCCGGGATCTGGCCACCTCCATCGGTGCCAACCACCGTGAGGCAGCGGCGATCTGTGATCTGTTCTGGCGTCAGTCCCGAGAGGTCGGTGTGTTCCCCATGGCGGGGATCTACGGTGCGATGAGGTGGGGAGTGAGCCGTCGCACTGCAGACCGCCTCATCCTGTGGCTGGAGGAGCTCGGACACATCCACGTTGCCTATCGGGGAGATCGACACACCCCGAGGCGTATCCGAATGCACGTCGTACCACTCCGGCTCATCCCCCTCGAGGCCATCAAGCGAGCAAAGAGGGATATCGACCGTCGTTGGTCAGCTATCAAGGCCGGGCTCAAACGATGCGCACATAGAACAATAGGGCCTCCGATTGCCACGCCTATCCACTGTCCCATCGCACTGACGGACGATCCAGATCCCGCATGGCCAGGGCCATACACCTCCGATCCCCTGTCCAGTGGGGCGCGTATGGCCTCACCTCTCCCCCCTCCAACCTTCTCCACAACCTGTGAGTAAACCTATGGACAACCAACAATGACCGCGATCAAAGGCCGATATGGAACCGTCACCATTTCCGATGCCATGGGAGAGCTGACCATTTCAGGAGAAGCTCTCGATTTTACGATCTCACCCCTTGAATCCCCGCCCGATGCCTGGATCGCCAGCAAGGGTGAGATCGTCCAGAATCAGGGATGGCACGACACCACCGATAGAAAGACACGGCGCGGCTGTGATCGCGCCATTTTTAGATCCAAACCAAACTGGCGCATTGGTGCGGTCTGGTGGTGGAGAACAGGCGAGATCGTTGCTTACAGGGTGAAGACCGTAAGCGGCCAGCATCGGCGCGGCTACTTCTCTGACGGATCCGCACGATGGACACATGACCGTATCCGCCATGAGATCAGCATCCTTCTCGACTCCCTCACCACCCCGGCCAAACAATGACCGCCTTTCATCCATTCGCCGCAATCTTCCCCATGCTCTCCCGGCCGCGGCTTGAGGAGCTCGCGGAGGACATCTCATCGAACGGCCTGCTGCAGGACATCGTGCTCTACCAGGAGCAGATCATCGACGGCCGCAATCGATACATGGCCTGTGACCTGGCCCGGGTGGAGCCCCGATATGTCCGCCTGGAGGATCTCAGCCCGGAGGTCGATCCCCTCCAGTGGGTGATGAGCCTCAACCTGAAACGGCGCCACCTCACCACCTCTCAGCGGGCCATGGCTGCCGAGCGTTTCGAGGAGCTGTGGACGGCCAGAGCCCGAACCAGACAGCAGGAGGCCGCGAAAAAAACCAACGAATTACGCTGGGGAGAAAACGCCGATAATGCCGATGACCACGAGGAGCTATCGCTTAAGGTAAAAAAAACTTATGCGACAAAACCAGCGCCACAGTCCCGAGACATGGCCGGGGAGCAATTCAACGTATCCGGCTCCTCAGTCTATCAGGCTCGGGTGGTTCGGAGGGATGGCGTGGACGGCCTGGCCAATGCAGTGGAGCAGGGCCGATCGGCTGTGACCACCGCGGCCAGAATCGCGAGACTACCCCGGGCCGACCAGGAGCACATCACCCGAGCCATCGAGGCCGCTCCTACTGACAAGGAGGCCCGCTCGGTAGCACGCCAGCAGCTCCGGGCTCACACGGCTCCACCTCCCCCCCCTCCAGTCGATCCGGTGGTTCCCATCCGAGACAGGCCCGATCGGGGAGACATCTACCTGAACCGCAATCTGGCCGAGGCCCTGCTGGACATCCTCGATGCCATCGGGGCGATGATGAGCCCGGTGGAGGTGGAGGCCCGGGATCTGCTCCGGGCTACCCTCGACTGCAATCCGATACCGACGCCTGATAATTAGGGGGAGCCGATCCTGTTTGTGTGACATTGTATGACAGGAGATCCCCGATGCCAGAGGTCAAATCCACCCGGCTCCAGTTCCGAGCTCCGGCTATGCTCCTGGCCAAGCTGGAGCGTATCCGGGCCAGCAGGGGGGATTCTACCTACTCTCAGACCCTCCGGGCCATGATCACACTCTGGCCGGACTACCGGCGTTCTCCCGTCGTTGTGGAGTCTGAGGAGTGAGCGGTATCACTGTCACCCTGCTGTCCATATCCATTGTCCTGGCCATGGCCTGGGTGTTCCCGGTGATGCTCCTCGACCGCGCCTATCAGGCATACCTGGACGATGAGGAGGAGGAATGATCAGGATCAACCGAGACAGCGCCGGACAGATCGCCACCATCGAGATCATCGGGGATACGGTGCTTCGATATGACCGAAGATCCGGCGCTCTGTATGTCGCCGCAGAGGGCCAGACAGGAGAGACACTGAGCGGTGTCTACAGCAGCGAATTTGGCCTGTCCGCCTCCCTCGGCTCCCCACCTCAGCGCATGGACATGGAGGCCGAGCTGGACGATGAGCCGGACAACGTCCTCCAGCTGGTGAGCAGGGAGGAGCAGGGATGAGCCGTTCGCGCCTCGCCAGTCCTCCCTCCGGCCAGCTGGACGATACCCCGGCCCTGGTCGTCCAGTCTCAGCAGAGAGCAGCCATCCGGCTCCTGATCCGGGCCATCCATGAGGCCGCGGATACCGAGGCCATCACCGATACCCTCGGGCGGGATCTCCTCGACATGCTCCCCCCGGGATGGGTTGCCTGATGTTGGCTCACCTCCGCTGGAGCCCCATGCCCGGCGACGACCTCAGCCGGTTTGATGGCGGCGCCCTCTACCCGCTCGGCATTGGCCTCCTCATCGCGGAGGGCCTCCGCCAGATCGGCCTCGATGTACAGGTGATTAGATGTGAGCTCTCCACCGCGGCCATGATCTACCCCGAGCGGTTCAATCGATACCGGGAGAACTTCCCCCTCTCACTGTCTTCTGCAGCGCTGCAGAAAACTGTTCAATGAGCCATGCCCGACCACAGAGCCAGCGACGAGCTCCCCCTGCTCCTCGGCTACTGCCTGGCCTGCTGGCTGGTGACTCCCCCGGGTTGCGCGGCCTCCCTCACCCTGCTGGCCCTCTGGGGATGGCTGGACCCCATCATCCGGCCGTCGCTCTATGAGCCGGCTCCGCCGATACCTCCACAGCCCGAGCCTCTCCCGGGTGGAGGGCCTGGCCCTGATCCTGCTGGGGTGCTCCCTGGCCTATCTGATCTGTGGGTAGCCTCGGCCCTGCACCATCCCTCCCTCGACATTGAGCCCCACCAATGAACATCGTCCACCTCGATGCTCACCGAGAGCCAACCACCGAGCCGATCGCCACCATCACAATCACCATCAGCCGATCGCCATCAGGACAGCTCATCTCCGATACCGAGTACCGCCTCCATGAGGAGCTCCCCGATCCGGCTCAGCACATCTGCACCTGGCTGGCTCAGACCGCACAGGCCGCACTGGAGAGCCCGCCTGGATAGCCGTTGCAACGCCTGCAACAATGAGCCCCGCAACAATGCCATTGTTGCACCCTGTAGACAATCCGGTATGATGTCCCCACATGGCCCGCGCTCCGCATCCTCAGAAGGCCCTTGCCCTCGCTGCTATCCAAGCCGGGAACGATCCCAGAGCGACAGCAGATAGGCTCGATGTGTCCTGGCCAACCATGCGTGTATGGCTCTCCCGATGGCGTGCTCGGGGCCTCCTGCAACGCCCTGTTACACAGAAAGCAGCCGACACCAACGTGTTGCCGATGCGCCGGCCTGGGGGTAGAACCCACGACCCCGACGAGAAGCGCAAGAAACGAGAAGCGCATCGGGTAGAGATGGAGGAGAGGAGGAGCTCCCGGCGCGCCCGCGCGATCGGCCCTGTTGACCGGCCTGCACTCCGGCGAATCACCCGGCGCATCGTGGCCATGCTTGACACCGGCCTCCAGTGTCCGATCTGTGAGCCGGAGAACGCTGAGCCCCTGACGGCCAGCCAGTTCGGCACCTACACCAAGGCATACACCCAGCACCTCGATACCATCGGCAAGTCGCTGGAGCTGGAGGATCGGCTCTCCGATGCCGAGGGGACCGCGGAGATCGACTACACCTCGCCCGAGGGGAGGGCCGCCATTGCACAGGCCATCACCGACCTCGGCCCGCGCCTGCTCTCCGAGGCGCTCCAGACCAACCGGAGCGCCCTCCGGGTGGCTGAGGCGGCTGTCAACGATGCTGTGAGGAAACAAGCATGAAATACAGAAAGAAGCCCATCGAGATCGAGGCGATGCAGTTCGACGGCTCAGAGGAGAGCGCCGATCAGATCATCGCATGGGTTCACCACAACGGCGGATCGCTGGCGAAAGTCAAGACCTCCATGGGAACCTTTTGCGACAAGATCAGCGGGCTGGCTGGTGCTGATGACAATCTGTATGTAGTTACCGCCACAGGTTGGGTACTCCGGGGCATAGAAGGCGAGTTTTACCCATGCCAAGACAGTATCTTCTCGGCCACCTACGACGTTGTAAACGAGCCTCCGTCTATCGATGAGCCGGACTACGTCTGCCAGACCTGCCGGGACACCGGGCGTGAATCAGTGCCACAGCTCTACCCCTGCTCACAGTGCCAGCCCGCCCCCCCTGCCATGATGGTTCCGACCACTTGATCTCCCCACGGTCCAACGTCGGTTTTATAGCCGTTTTGTCGGGGATATAGAATTGGTCGCACTGATCACCGGAGGCCAGCAGGCCAGCGTCAATCCCCTCCGCAGATACATCGAGGACTGGCCCGGATGGGGAGGCCAGAGCCCTCCACAGTCCCGATTCCACCAATCCCAGAGCCGGAAGCGCCTCCTGTTGGCTGGCAACCAGATGGGGAAGACACGCGCTGGAGCCGCTGAGGCATGGTGGCACGCCACAGGCACGCACCCATACCGGCCTCCCCTCGATGTCCCCAATGAGGGATGGATACTGGCCAGTGACCTGAAGAACGGATGGCCGAAGATCAGTCAGAAGCTCCGGGAGATCGAACCGCCTGGAGTGCTGGCCGAGGGCTGCACCTACGATGAGGCCCGCGGCTACTACTACCGGGGAATCCGAGCGGTCGGCCTGGCCAACGGTAGCCTGATGATCGGCAAGGGGAGCGACCAGTCTGTAACGGCCCTGTCCTCGGGTACCATCGCCTGGCAGTGGTTCGACGAGCCGCCCAAGCGATCGCACTGGGGAGAGTTCATCAAGCGGGGGGGAGTCAAGTCCGCGCCCATCTGGGGAACCCTCACCCCGATTGGCCGGCCCTGCACCTGGCTGCGGAACACGGTGGAGGGAGATCCCGTCACAGGCAACGGCCCCGAGTCTCCGGGCTGGATCATCTTCAAGGCGATCCTCAGCCATGAGAACGCTCCCCACCTCTCCGAGGCCAGGGTGGAGGAGATGATCGCGGATACCCCGAGCTGGGAACGTGGCCAGCGGGTTCTCGCTGAATGGACGGGCTACACAATTGGCCGGAGGGTTCCCGGGTTCACCGATGGGAACATTGTGGACGATGAGTTCCTGAACGATGTTCAGTTCTCCGAGCTCGGCCTCGGAGCCGACTGGGGAGAGGTGGTCGGGAACACGGTCTGGTATCTGGTGGGATGGGATGATGTGGCTGTCTACTACCTGGCCGAGTGGAGCCCATCGGAGAGAATGACGGAAGCCGAGGAGGTCAAGGCACTCCGCAATGAGGTGCTCAAGCCTTGGGGAGTGGACTTCGACCAGATCACAATCGGCCGCGGAGACTCCAACAGCTCTGGCCGGAGAGGCATAGCAGCCACCGTCAATCAGCTCATCAACCGGGCCATCGCTGGGGAGATCGGCCGGCCTCGGCCTCCATTCGAGATGAAGCCGCCATACAAGGGGCCCGGCTCGGTGAAGGCCCGAGCCCGGATCATCTCCTCGGCCTGTGTCGAGAAGCGGATCTACGTGCATCAGGACTGTACTCGACTCATCCACAGCTATCGTCACTGGATGGGAGCGAATGACTCCCTCAAGCACCCATTCGACGCCGCGGGCTATATCGGGGAGCATTGGCTATCGCCGGTCGTCCGATCCGGCGCCTCCATGACTCTCGTAAGGTGAACACCGATGCCACACTCCCTCGATGACCAGTCCTCCCGACTCAAGGAGCAGCGCCGGAGAGAGCGCCTGCTGAGAGGCCATCAGGAGATCGATATCCGGGCTGAGATCCTCCGAGACTACGCGCCCGAGGTGGCGGCCGAGCTCCAGATCAATCCCGACCTCTCCGAGAACACATTCCTCCTCACCCTGATGCAGCTGGCCGTCTCATACGATGAGCCTCCTACCGTGCTCATCGAGGGTGAGGAGGATCTGGCATCCATCATCACTCCCCTCCTGTGGCCGAAAATGCAGGAGAGGGATCTGTTCACCCGAGGGATTCGGGAGTGCTTTGTACGCCTGGACTGGCCGGTGAATGAGTCTGCCTCTCAGGAGGTTGGCTATCGGGTCGTATCGCCCGGCTACATCCTCCAGACCGAGGCATCCAAGGTCCACAGTGACCGCGCTGTCATGGTCGAGGAGCTCCGGGAGAGAACCCGGCCCGACGACTCGGGCAACACGATCACCGTCCAGACGTTTGAGACATGGGATATCACCGATCCGTTGAATCCAGTATTCCGCATCGAGGAGATCGATGAGGACAGGCAACGTCAGGACATGACGGCATTCTACGCGGGGAGCACCGACTACCCGTATATCGATGACTCGGGCGCTCCGATCTTCCCCTATGTCCTCTACCATGCACGCCTCCAGGACCGGCTCTACGACTGGAGCCGGGGCATTGAGATCGTAGCGGGAACCCTCCGGCTGGCCGTCGGATGGACCTCATGGTGGGATGCGTTCAATGACCTGGCCAATCCACAGCGGGTGGCTATCGACCTCCAGCTACCAGCAGGAACAACCCGGACATTGCAGGGGAGTCGGAACATGGAGACGATCACTGTCTCCAAGAAAACCATCCTGCAGTTCCAGTCCACCCGGGACAGCTCCGGCCGCATCGACACCTACCCGCCTGGAATGGCTCCGATGGAGGGAGTGGAGGCGCTCCGATCGTATGCCGAGCGCCTGGCCGTGTTTGCCGGCCTCAACCCCGGCGACCTCCAGGCATCAGGAGTGCAGTCTGGAATCTCCATCATCGTCTCCAGGGATGGCCAGCGTAGAGCCCAACGATCTGCAGAACCCTCCAATCGGACTGGCGACCAGCAGCTCCTCGCCACAGCGGCCCGCCTGGCCAACAGCTATGGAGGCGTTGCTCTCCCTGTCGATGAGCGGGCCTATCAGATCCAGTACGCGATCCTCGGCCTATCCCAGCAGGAACGAAAGCTACTCATCGAGAACTTGAGCGGGGAGCAGGCCCTCGGGCTGGTGTCCCGAGTCACGATGGCCCGGCGACTCAACCCTGACATCGAGACAGACCAGGAGGCCCTCGCCTTTCTGGTACGCCAGCAGGAGCAGGAGGCCGAGCTCGGCCGTGTCCTGGCATCCATCCTCCCCAGTGAAGAATAGGAGCCCCCCCCATGTCTGATGAAACAACGACACCGACAACGACACCGACACCGACACCGACACCGAGCGACGGTGCAGACCTCCGATCCCAGATCCGCGCCCTATCTGCTGATCGCTCTCGGCTCTCTGCTGAGCTCAAGACAGCCACGGAGCGCGGAGCAACCCTACAGGGCCAGCTCAAGGCCCAGGGCACCCGACACGATCAGGACCTCCACCTCTCCGGCCTCGGAATCTCCTCCAGCAGGGGCCGCCGGGCCATTCGCCGGGAGTACAACGATGCGCTCTCGGAGCTCGGTGAGAATGATGAGGCTCCCCCATTCTCCGAGTTCTGTGAGGAGCTCAAAGATGATCAGCTCTACGGCCGCTGGTTCACGCCAGCACAGGCTACGCCGGAGATACCGACCACCACAAAGAGGCGCCCAGCCAGCGATCCCAACGCTGGCATTTCACCCCCTCAGCCACCGGACAGCCCGCTGGACCTGAAAACCTATCAGGCCCGTCGAACCAAGGTGGGGCGCAAGATGGCAATCCAGGCAGGACTGGAGCGCCTGAAAAAAGAGGGTATCATTGTCTGATCCTGATATAGTCGGGCCATCTCGGTTGGGCTGTCCGGTATCAGCCCCTCGGTTGGCTGTCCGGTATCAGCTCCTCGCAGTCCAGCGGCACGGGCAACCAACCAAAAAACCGAGATAAACGATGGCCGAAGAAATCCAAAAATCAGACCTACTCTCTCCGAAGGGCGGTCTGGTTCCTGCTGTACTCTCCGATATGGTCTTGGATCAGCTCTACGATCCGACGGACCTCTCCGCGCTGATGCGCTTTGTCCCCTGGAGCCCGCAAGGCTCGGGAACGATGGACGTCACACTGGACGCTACTCCTGGAGCCTACACCGCTCGGAATACAGAGATCCTTGGCAGTGCCATCGTCAACAGCGACTGGGATTCCCTCCGCTTCTCTCTGACGCCTGCTGGCTACTCCCGGCGCTACCAGATCACGGACCTGATCCCCATCTCGGGAGGCCCGGTGCAGCTTGAGGCAGTGGCTGCAAAGCTGGTTCAGGGTGTTGGCCTCACCCTCACCGATCTCCTGTGTGCCCTGTTCCCTGCACTGGCCAACGACGTTGGACCGGGAACCGGCGTTGATCTCGATGTCTCCTCGATGTATGACGCGATCTTCCAGCTCAACAGCCAGTCTGTTCCTGGACCGTTCGCATCCGTTCTGTACCCCACCCAGTTCAACGACTTCCAGTCCTCCCTCCGCAGTGAGGCCGGAGCCGCACAGTTCCAGCCGGCCACCGCTGATCTGCTGGCCCTCCGAGGCCCGGGATTTAAAGGCACCTGGAACGGTGTCCAACTTTGGCAGAGCGACTCTGTGACCGCGGTAGGTGGTGGAGCTGACAGCTCGGGCGCGATGTTTGGCGCGGGCTGCTTTGCCTACACCCTGGCCAATGCCCAGCTGGCCGCTGGCATCATCCCGGAGAGCCTGCGCTACATGAGCAATGCCGCCATGGTGATCGAGATAAACCGCGATCAAGCCAACTTCATGACCGCACTCATCGCAAGCATCTTCCCCTCCGTTGTGGAGGCCGAGGATCTCCGCGGTGTTGAGATCATCTCTGACCGATAGACCAACGAGGTAGGATGCCAGCACACACTCTCCGCGCTCCGAAGCGCCGTGCCCCGGTTGAGGCGCGCGATCCCGACTTGCTACCAGTCGGCCCGCGTACCAAGGTCGGCCGCCGCTTTATATATGTCCACTATGAGAGCTCCTGGCGTTTCGATGCCGAGCTCGGCTGGCTCCCGAAGCTCAGCCGCCTGGCCGCAGTGCCGGGAGTGAACGGTGTTGGAGAGGATGGCAACCTGCAGCGCGCGATCAACGGAGCAACGGCCAAGGGTGGGATCATCATCCAGCCCCTCGACAAGCGCCTCCTCAGAGATGGTGAGGATCCAGAGGAGGCAGAGTTCTATCGCTATGGTCGCTATTACGACTGCGTGAACGGTGATCGTTGGTGGGTAGAGCCGGGCATGGAGCCCACCATCACCCCGGCCGGCCGCATCATCTGGAATGCCACCGAGGCCGAGCGCACGATCGCCCGGATGCGAGCGCACATCCGAGACACCGGCATTGTCGAGCCCATTCATCCCCTCGTCATTGCTGAGAAAGTCTCAAACCAGCAGCAGAGCATCGAGTCACTCCAGCGGAGCGTGGCCCTCAACCCGCACCTCCAGGGGAAGCTCGACAGGGCTCTCGCCCTCCTCGATGCCATGCAGACGCCCGTAGCCAGTGCCGATCCCAAGGCCGGCCGCAAGATCGGTAAGGCCCGGCGAAAGAGCCCGACCGATGGGTGAGACACCTGGCCACCGTGATGCAATCGACCGCATGACAAAGCAGATCATCCAGAACAACCAGGGGAAGATCAGCCCCTCCGAGGCCAAGAAAACAGCCCGGGAAGCAGCCATCCGACACGACAAGAAGAAGAACCGATAACCGCTCACCCCTCAGCTCTGCGGAGCTGGGGCGCATCAACCTCTGACAGGAGCCACCATGGCCATCAAGGCAGTCCGCCTCCCTGGAATCGTTGACATGAAAGATCCAGGCAACGGGATAGCGTTTCAGCTTCCCGCTCACCATCACGCCATCTGTGCCATGACCTCCGCCGGAGCAGAGACACGCACTCTCGGCAGTCCGCAGTTCTCCGGCCAGATGGTGACCCTCTCCTTCGATGTTGATGGGGGGAACATCGTCCTGACGGCCGCTGCGACGGTCAACCAGACCGGCCGGAATACGCTGACCTTCGAGGATGCAGGCGACGAGATCACCCTCCGAGGAGTCATCAAGGCCGGCGCGCTGCTCTGGCGCGAAGTGTGCAATGATGGCGTGGCCCTCTCTACCGCCTGATGGCTGACCTGACACCATACAGCGCACGCTGGACGGGGCCTGTCCTCCTGCATCGGGGAGCCGATCAAACGCTGTCTGTCTCCATCGAACACGGTGGATCGGCTCCTACGGTTTCTGCAGTGACCTTCTCCTTGTTCGACTCATCGGGCACCACCCTCCTCGATGATGTGACGGGCTCGGAGAGCGGTGGAGTGCTGAGCTACACCATCCTCACGGCGATCACCACCGACAAGACGCTCGGCCCTGGCTATCTGGTCCGGTTCAAGGCAACGATCGGCGGAGACGTTCACCCGTTCTACAACGACGCGGCCCTGTGTCTGGCCCGCCTGTATCCCCCGATCGGCACCTCCGACCTGACAAACCGATACAGCCGGCTGGCCACCCTCCAGGCCACCGGGGCCAGTGACCTCCAGAAGTTTGTGACCGACGCATGGACGGAGCTCACCAATAAGCTCTACTCCGATTCCCTCCCGTTCTGGCGTATGAGGACCCCCTCCGCTCTCCGGGAATGGCTCCTCACCCGAGCCCTGGTATTCGCACTAAGGGATCTGGGATTCCAGCTGGGAACCGGGGCCGCGTACCTCGAGGAGGCCAATCGACTGGAGAAGAAACTACCGGGCATGTTCGGCCAGATCCGATCCCTGATGGACGCCGACGAGGACAATCAGGTCAGCCAGGATCAGCAGTCAGCCGGGGCCGTTCTCCTGCTCTCCTCGGGCCGGATCTCCAGCTGGTCTGGCTGATGACCTACGCCACAGCTCTCACAGCGGTGATCGCGCGCCTCAATGCGGCCTCACTGGTGGAATGCCGAGCGCCTGCTGGTCTACTCGGTGCAGGGGCTCCACGGGGACAGCAGGCGTTCTCGGTTCTCCCGATCGGTGATCGCAAGGAGAAATCCCGAGGAGCGGCCCGAACCGATGGCCTCCGAGTAGCGGCCCGGTTCACTGTCCAGCTCGGCCATGAGCTCAAGCCCTCCCTCGGCCTCGAGGCGCCCAGTGTCGGCCTGGCCGCCCTGCACTCCGCTCAGCGGTACCTCATCCAGCCGGCGACCACCCTCACCACCGAGGGGGCTGTCACCTTCGGAGCAGTGACCACCACCCGGCTCGGTGGAGGCTCCTACATGGTGCAGTCGTTCGAGGTGGCTGTGACATTCAACCTCGACATGAGCGCGCCATGAGCTCGCTCGACTTCGATATCCGCCTGGCCAGCGTGGAGCGCCATCTGCAGCGCCGGCATGGGTCGGCCCGCCTCCTCACCGCTGGAGAGCAGATCGTTCTGATCGCTGGGGCTCAGGATGTCCTCATACAGCTCCGGTCTGGCTGGCCTGTGGTGACTGGCCGCTCCCGATCGGGCTGGCAAGTGGCGCCGATGTTCCGCCCGTTCCTCGGCTACCGAGTGACCAACGGTGTGGATTATGCCGAGTACGTCCACCGAGCCGGAGAAGGCCCCGATCCCCTGTGGACAAAGCAGGTCCTCATCATCCGCGATGACATCCTCCCCCGGATCATCGATCGACTCAAGCGCACGATCACCGAGACAGAGCGGATGGCTGAGCCCGAGCCAGTCCAGCCCACCCTGTTCTCCAGCGCGCCCTCACAGGCAGCCCTCGGCCGTGCATTCTCACAGGCCCGCCGACTCCGGCGACTGGTGAGGAGGCGCTGATGGACATCGGACTGACATCCTCCAGACAGCTCTCCGCCGTCTTCGAGACAGGCCGGATCGATCTGGAGGTGCTCCGCCCGATCCTGGAGCAGCACGCGGCCGTCATTGTCGATGATGCTCAGAACGACTGGCCGGTGGATACGGGAACCTCCCGGGCCGCCTGGGAGGCCGATGTGTCCATCGATCAGGATGCTCTGGTGGTTGGCCTGTTCAACAATGCCCGGCTCCGGGGCCGCGGCTATTCCGTGTACATCCACCGCGCTGGCACTCGTCAGCTGACCTGGACCGAGGTGCTGGAGCGCCTCACCCTCAATCTCATCCCCTCACTCCAGGCTGACATCGCTCTGACGTTGGCTGAGGAAATTCGGAGATAACCAATGGCCGCCTCAACAGTCCCCAAGGTCCGGCGCGATGGAGAGATCAAATTCTCCGATGGCACCGGCTCCCCCCTCACCTACACAGTCTCCTATGAGAACGGCAATGCCTCATTCTCCAGAGACAAGGCCGAGCGGATCGTGGTCCGCGATCGGGGTGTCATCGTCGCCAGTCGGAAGGGGGATGATCCCGTCCTCTCGATCTCGTTCGATGTCCACATGAGGATGCTCACAACAACGACGGCCACCGATCTCTGTCTGGTCGATATCATCGATAAGACCGGCAACGTGGCCACCATCCCATGGGTCAAGGCCAACACCGCTCATGAGGAATGGAACCTCGACATCTTCATCACCATCGAGGGAAGCGACCACGGCGACGGGGCCGATTATGTCGCCAAATTCTCTGACTGCATCATGACGTGGAGCTTCTCCGAAGGGGACCCGAACACCATCTCAGTCTCAGCCGAGTGCATGGGTGGATACACTGCCACCGGACCGACATAGGATGAAAACCATCACGCTCTCCCCCCTTGGCGAATACGCCATCACCCGCCCCTCGCTTTGGACGGGCCTGGCAGACCTCACGGTATCCTGGCCCACCGAGCCCGCTGCGGACGACTTCCGGCCCCGTATCATTCGATGCGCGGCCGCTTCTCTGGGTATGGCCCTCCCTCCGGCTCTGGGACTGCCGGATTACCGGCCCGAGCGCATGGACGTGCTCCGCTATGGGTCGGTCTGTCTGGACGAGCTCCTACACAAGGGGGTTCCCCTGGCCGAGATCGTGCGGGCCGGTCGGCTGGCTGGCGAATGGCTGACCGGGGCACTACCGACCGAGCAGGAGGTGGTTGAGACTGTGGATTTTACCGAGGCCGAGGAGCCGGCGACCTTGTATGCCTCCGAATCGCACGGCTCTGGGGAGAGCATCCCGATTGGTTTATGACGCTCTCCCGGGCCTCACAGGTTCGGGTTCTGGCGGAATATCGGCTCATCTCTGAGACACCATCGCAGCGCAAGAAAGCCAATGCCAAAGCCAAGCGGAAAGAACTGAACAGACGACTGGAGCAATTCCATGGCTGACATCGATGCTGGCGATATCGTCTTTACCATCCGCGGAGATGCCTCTCAGCTTGAGGATGAGCTGAACAGAACCCAGGACACCCTCCGCGGAACCACCGTGGGAATGTCCGGCCTGGCCACGGCCATCAGCACGATCTCCCCCAACGCCTCCAAGGCCATCCGGGCCGCAGTGGGAATGAAGCGGGCCTTCATTGGTGCCAGAGTGGCGGCCACCGGCCTGGGAACGTCCCTTGTAGCCCTGGCTGCTCCGGTGGCAGTGGTAGCGGCCGCGGTGGCTGGCCTGGCCCTGGTCTGGCGTGAATATGCCGACGATGTAGAGCGGGCCAATGCAGTAGCAGCACAGGCCGCGGAGGTGAGCTCCGCGATGGCCACTGCTCACGAGGGATTCACCGCGATCCTGGATAAAACCAGCGCGGAGTTCGATGTCTTCTCCGGCGCAACCACCCGGGCTGAGCAGGAGATCACGGCATACAACGCGGCCCTCAATGAGAACGTGCTGGCCCTCAAGCGGGAGATCTTCGCCCGACAAGACAGCAACAACACCGCGCTCAGTCAAATAAAGGCCCTCGATGAGCGGACCCGCTCGGCCAAAGCACAATTCGCTGAGATGAAGCGGTCGGAACAGGCCGAACGGGACTCTGCCGAGGCGGCCAAAGACAGCGCGAAGGCCAACCGGGCTGCAGCTGCAGCCGCCTCCGAGCGAGCCGCAGCCGAGACAGCCCGAATTGCTGCCATCAATGCCGGCATGGCCGACATGCAGACCAACGCGGCCATCCTCAACTCTGAGATTGATCAGGGCATCAATGAGCTGGTGGGGAATCTGGAGGGAGCACTGGCCGAGATTGAATCGTTCATGGTCCGAGATCAGGAGGCCATTGAGCAGGGGATATCCAACACCCTCACCGGAGTCTCCCAGCTCTCAGCCACATTGGCTGAGCAGATTGCAGAGGACAACAGCAAAGCTGCCATGGCTCTTTTCAGGACCTCCCAGGCCGCGGGCCTGGCCGATGTGGCCATCAATACCGCAATCGCGATCACCAAGGCTCTGGCCCAGCTCGGCCCCATCGCTGGTCCTGTAGCCGCCATCGGTATCGGCACCCTCGGAGCCGCACAGGCGGCCAGCATCGCAGCCCAGAGCCCTCCAGCGCACATGGGCGATCCCCTGGCTCCAGACGAGCGCCGGGTGTCTGGTCGTCGAATTCTGGCAACCGAGGCGGTTCTGGACAGTGCAACTACCCGGGCCATGGGTGGAGAGGATGGCATCCGAGAGCAGATGAGGGGCGGAGGTGGATCCCAAGACATAACGGTGAGCCTCTCGTATAAGAACCTTGACCGGGAGATCGCGCGCCTGATGCGATCCGACAGTCGCACCCGTCGCATCGTGAGGGCCTGATATGGCTACTGATTCCTCCCCCTCCAACCTCCGAGGATTCGGGCTCCCCGTTGGATTTACTCCCTCGCATCTCTGGGATGCGGAGTCGATCTACACACAGGCCGGCCCTCAGCCCGGTGTGCCCGTTCCACAGGGAACCTATGATCTCCGGTTGAGCTCCTCGGGTGAACAGAGCGCATCCAAGGCCCTCCGCATTCTCACCCAGCGGGCCGGCAATCCTGGCCCTGATGGGGCCTCCTTTGTCTGGAAAGAGAGCACCGATACCAACTATCGGGGCCGAGATATCCAGCAGATAAGCGGGTTTGAGACGCTGGAGTTCACCACCTCAGCGGCCCTGAAAGCCTCCGACCCTGACGCCATCACCCTGGCTGATGGAACGGTGCTGGTAGCACGTCAGAAGCTGATCGGAGGTGCGTATAAGGTGAGGGTTACCTATAAAGCCCCATCGGCTACCAGCTGGACAACGGTAGATGCTCACACTCAGACCAGCGTACCCACGGACGGGTATCATCCAGCGATGACCCTGCTCCCTGATGCCTCCATCCTGCTGGCATTCTGGGTGTACGATGCCAAGGCCGATGAGGCCCAGATCAAAACCATGCGATCCACAGACGATGGCGTAACGTGGTCAACAGTCTCATCGTTCGCACTCGATACCCCGCTGGATATCCAGAGCACGTCAGGAGCTGGGAACGCCGGATTTGAGGCCATGCGCCTCAGAATGAGTGAGGCCAACGGGCAGATCCTCATCGTCGCGAGACATAAGGCCAACAATTCATCCTTGAGTAAGCGGTACGGATACATCCAAGCGGTGAGCGTAGATGGTGGCGGTCGGTTTGTAACTGTCGAAGACGACACACCGACCGCCTACATCTGGGGAGCTCACAGCGTGGTAACTGTCTCCGGCCAGTTCTATTTGATGGTTGTAACAGCCGGGGCCACCCTCTCCGGTATGCGGCTCTCCAGCGGCTTTGAGAAGATCACCACAGCCCGGACGGCCGGGTTTATCGACATTGCCCAGTCATTCGACCTTCAAGAAGACGAGGGCTCGGCATGGGTTGATGATGATGGAACGATCTGGTTTATCGGTGAGGAGACATCATCAGGTCAGTCGATGTTCATGATCCAGAGCGTTGATGATGGGGACTCGTTCCGATTTGTCGGGGCCGGATCATCTTCATCGGCCGCGGGCTCGGAATGGTTCAATAGCGGAGACTCAGACGTTCACCCGGTTGACTTTGTGGGCACATCCAGCGCGGGCCGACAGGTGATTGCCTGCTCCTGGGATTCTGATACCGCCACCGAGGGAGCCAACAGCGTTGGGATTATCTACCTTGGCGGATACAGCACCATCACCCTGCCTGGCCTCAAGACATACGCCAGCAGCCATGAGAGAACGGCCTGGAGTCACACCTGGCTCCCGTTCGATGTTCCTGATCACATCTCATCTGGACCGTGGACAGCCACAGGAGCAGGAACCGATTCCCTGGCCTCCGGCGCGCTCAACCTCTCGACCTCATCGAACACGATCTACTATGAGGCGAATCCGACAACGACGATCGCACAGGGGATTATCGTCAGGGCCTCCCTCACGGTTGCTGGTGGGGGAGCGGTCGGCACCAAGCAGATATCGCTGGCCATCCGAACGGCCGACAGCACCAATGACTATGAGGCCCATCTGAACTTCGCGGCTGGCTCATTCCGCATGATTGATGCCAATGGATCCCAGATCGGAACGGACAAATCAGCGGCTCCTCCCAACGCCGGCATTGAGGTAATCGTAGCGATTGCCTCGGGGAAATTCTCCTGTTGGTTCCGAGTCAAGAGCAGCGCATCGGATCGGGAATGGACCGCGGCCCTTACCAACCACAGTCTCACCGACAGCTCAACCCTCACCAATAATCTGGTTCAATTCGGCCATGTGGGAACCTCCACATCAGAGAGCGACTGGACCGAGCTCCACTACATCGCGGGCCAGTCATTGAGCCCTGATCTCGGTGCAGGGTTTACCAACCCAGATGATCTATTCGGTCGGGATTATGCTGGCCGGGGCCGGGCCACATGGGTTGATGATGGTGTCCGCATCACTGCTACCGATGGAGCTGGCCGAGAGGGGGAGAGCTACCACATCGACACTCGGTATCGGTATCCTATCGACAGGATCTTCTGGTCGGAGAGCACCACTCCTCGGGTTGGCTGGCGATCTACAGCGGACAACACCGCGACCCTGATCCCGTTGCTGATGAACCCCGATGAGGGAACCCCGGGAACCAACAGCCAGCACATCCTCGGAGACATCCTGATCCTCCACATGAGCGGGATCAACTTCGCCAATTTCACCATCGAATACTACTCATCCGCGGCCTGGAACGTAGCGGCCACCATAGACCTGGCCCTGACGGGTGGAACCTGGAACGCGGTAAGGGCAAACAACACAATCACCCTCCCGGCCTCGGGCTCAAACACCTCCAAGGTTCACCTTTTCCAGAATGAACTGAAGGGGGGAACAGCGAAGATCGGATCCTCTCTCTACCGAATCACCCGCAACAGTGAGGGCCTGCTGGCCGCTGGGGCCGCGCATAAGCGGCTTGAGGTGGAGGTGGAGGGAACCGCTGGAGGAACCGAATCAGGAGCCCTGGAGCTCTGGCCCGATACGGTCACTGTTGCGATCAACCTCCTCGGAGTGCAGGGGAGCGCCTGGGGTGTCCGCATTGCTGCGGAGCATACCGTCGACAATGACTATCGGATTGGCCAGCTGCTCCTCGGCCGCGGCTATTTCACCGGCTACCAGTACGCCCGGGGCCGAGTGCTCACCTATGAGCCCAACACTCCAACCACCATCTCCCCCGATGGGGTGTTGCGCGGCCGCCAGCTCGGCCCGGGTGGGAGAATCCTCCGGTTTGCCTGGACTGATATGGTGGATGGAACGACCCTGTTTGGAACCACCACCGATCCCAACTACATCACCGGCTCCACCTCCAGCGGAGCGCTACCGGTCGGAGTACGTCAGGATGTGCCCGGATCGCTACAGGGGATGTTCCGAGAGATCGGCCAGAACAACCCGTTCATCTATCTGCCTCGGATTCCTCGGAGCACCTCGGGACCGACGGACATCATCACCCTGAACAGGCGCCACCAGCACCTGGCCGCCACCCTGACAACCCCGGTCGAGGTGGAGCACGTCCTCGGAGATGAAGACCAGACCGAGGCGCTCCGGGTGGCATCGATCACAGCCCGGGAGATCCGCTGATGTGGACTGAGAGCGATCTGAGGGGGGCAATCCCGATCTACCTGCTGGAGATCCTCTGGGCGGGCAGAACCTACAGGTTCTCGACATTCCCGGTCCATCTCACCACAGAGGGGGGCGACTCCATCCCGTTCCTCGGTGAGCTCGAGGACGTGGACTATTCCGATTCAGCGAATCGATCAGGCGTATCGGATAGCGGCCCGTCCATCTCCCTCGATGTGGTGTTCCCGGTGGATGTGGCCAAGGAGTACGCCGACCAGCATCCCCTTGATGAGGCCACCGGGGAGCTCTCCCTCGTGTTCGTCCAGCCCGACGGCACCATCAACCAGACCTATGAGAACCGGTTCATCCTCTCCAGTGGATATGTGGAGATGCCCGGCTACGCATTCCCCGGGGCCGATCCTGGCCTGGCCTCATTCACCCTGGAGCAGCCGGCCAGCGATGATGGGGCGCGAATCATTCCCGAGGCCGCGGTAATCACCAAGACGACTTTTCCCAATGCGGCCGATACCCTCGGAGCGGTCTATCCTTTCGTGTTCGGCTCTCCTGGAACATTTGTAAATTCAGCAGGTACAGCCAACACCAAGCCAGCAACACCGGCCTATCTGGTATCAACGGATGTGCTGCTCATCGCTGGCCATGAGGTAGTCGGGGCCGCGGCCGTTACGATCTTCGATGCAGACGGCAACACCACCACAGCAACACCAACACCGGCTCGGGATGGCCTGGCCCGGCTGGTGAGCACGGTGGACATCTCCGGGGCCGGCTCTCCGTTCGACAAGACATCCAGCAAATTCTATGTGGCCTGGCCCTCCAACAGCGGAGGCATGATCGATCCGCTGATCGGTGGCCTGCTCACCCGGCTCGGGGATCTGTGTGTGTGGGCGCTGACACAATCAACCATCGGGGCCGATATCGGGAAATGGAGAGCAGCGGCTCCCCTCCTCAATGGGATCAAGCTGGCCGGGTTCATCGATGATCCCGACCTTACTCCATGGTCCTGGCTCATTGATACCGTCCTCCGGCTCATCCCCCTCGAGGTGAGACAGGGGCCGGGTGGTGTGTTCCCCCTCCCCCGATTCCTGGACCGGCGCATCTCTGATGTTGTGGCCTTTGTCGATGCCGGGGCTGATTTTACGCCAGCTGGCCAGGTCCAGACGATCTCGGAGCGGATCGATCTGGTGAATGAGGTGTCTCTCCGATGGGCTCTGGACCTGGCCGAGAACACATACCGGCGACGACTCACCGCACAGGCCAGGGTTGACAGTGCCGATCCAGACACCTTCTCCAGCCCACACGCCATCTTTTCCCAGAGCCGGTATGGGCTGAGGCAGAAAACCATCACCTCCTCGATTGTCTATGACTCGGGGAGTGCAGGAGCGATCATCCAGCAGGCCCTCCGGGCTGGCTGCTACAGCACCAGAACCAGAACCTACCTGGCCGCTCCGAGGTGGGGCTGGCTGGACATCGGCCATGCTATCGCACTCACTGAGGCCGACCTGTCCCTGACTGATCGCATTGTGGAGATCATCGGCCGGCAGTGGACCGGGAACGCCTGGCTGTTCACTGTCGTATTTGATGAAGACCCATTCCGTGAGGAGGCCGGATGATCACCCTTCTCCTGTTGGCCTGTCTCTCTCCCGAGCTCATCACCTCCGCTGTGGACTGTGACCGCTCAGCAGATGTGGACTGTGATGGCATCATCGGTCTATGGGACTGCGACGACACCGATCCAGATATCGGAGCACCCGACCGCTACTACCCAGACGAGGACATGGACGGCTATGGGGTATGGGATGGGGCAATCGGAGCCTGTGAGCACCCTGGAGATGGCTGGGTAGACTGTCTCGGCCTCACCTGGGATCTGGAGCCCTGTCCAGAGATGGACTGCGACGACACCGATCCAGACATCGGCCCGGATTGCCCACCATAGGACTACAATCCGAATGATCTGGCCTATAATGAGGCCTCCTCAGACTGACTGATCGAACGAGAGGAACACATGGCATCAACAGCAACAGTTCTCCGAGAGGGCTCCGAGGTGGTTGTTTCAATCACTGGAACCTCCATTGCAGCGGCTACCGAGGCCACCATCAACCTCGGATTCACCAAGGGCCGGATACTCCGACAGGTCTGTGTGAAGACGGCCGGAGCCGGCTCCACAGTCGATCCCATCATCGGAACGGCCGCCAATCCCAGCGGGGCCACTGTGGTGATGCAGAACGACACTGCAGCCGCCAGCATCGACAACCTGGTCACTGGAGGCGTTCCGTTCTACACGAGCACCGGCATTCTCTATCACCGCTCGGTGCCTGACTCGGCCAGCGACAACTCCATCACCAGTGAGTATCTGATCCTGGTCGGCTGGGGCCGGTAGGATGGCCCTCACCAGACCGAGCACCTCGCTCACCCGGCCATCGGTCACCTACGCCGGAGCTCCAGCTGCAGCCGCGGCCGGCTCGGAGTATCTCCGATTCGCTGATGCCACCGAGCTCGGCAGTAGCGGCGCTGTCTCCGATGTGGGGAGCGACCAGATCAACCTGGAGATTGCCGATACGACCGGCGCAACGACCGACCTGGGCGCTCTGGTCGGTGCTGTATACTGGGATCTCGGGGCGACCTCCGAGGGGAATATTTCCTGCCTCCTGGAGTGGGTGTCAATCGTCAACAACACCTCTGTGGTGATCGCGGTGTGGAGGGCCGGGAGCGCGCCAACATCGCTGGCGGACATCAAGGCCGCGAGCGCACATTGGCTGCAGCTGCTGACCCGCTCCGCTACTCCCTCCACGAGCCCCTATCTGAAGACCGCAACGGCCGCGCTCGGCAGCCTCAATAGCAATGCTCTGGAAGGGTCGGTGAGCTGCAGCTATACGGTCGGCTGCGATGCTGACGGATGGGGCGGGTCGCTGAGCCGCCACGATGGTGACGGCACCAGCAAAACCAAGACTCTCACCACCGTATTTACCGGCAGCGGAAACTTCTATCTCGCGCTGCTGTGGGGCAAAGCCGTATCCGCGGCCACTACCGATGAGACGATCAGCATCAAGCTACAGGGGGAATTCCTCCAGTGAGCAACGCCAGACAGCGACGGGGAATCAGAGGCCGGCCAGCTCGGGTTGAGCCCACCGAGCCCACCGAGCCCACCGAGCCCTCCCTGGCCACCGTCCAGGTACAGGCCCACCTCTCCCGCCTCGGCTACTCTCCCGGGCCGATCGATGGCGCCTGGGGCCCAAAGACGACCAGAGCGATCCACGCGGCCGGCCTGGCCAACCTCGATGGAGATCCAGACATCGCGGCCAGGACCCTCTCCGCGCTGATACAGGCCGAGCGGTCACAGATCCCGGTCCTCACCCTCTCCGAGATGGTGGCATACGCGCCATCTTTCCGAGCATCCTGGCTGGCCCCGCTCAATGCGGCCACCGTCACAGCCCACATCACCGAGGCCCGGTTCCCGTTCTGGATTGCGCAATTGGCCCATGAATCCAACCGGTTCCGCTCCAGTGCGGAGATCGGTGGCGACATCAGACCCTACGCGCCCTTCTACGGCCGCGGGCCGATCCAGCTGACTCACCGGTCTAACTACGAGCAGGCCGGCGCATTCCTCGGGCTACCGCTGGCCGATGAGCCCGAGCTCGTCCTCAACCCCTGGATCGGCTGGCAGTGCGCGGCCTGGTTCTGGCTCCAGAACAACCTCAACCGGTTCTCCCCTGCCGATGGCCAGCTCGGCGACTTCCTCGGCCTCACCCGAGCGATCAACGGTGGAACCAACGGCCTGGCCGACCGCGAGGAGTGGCTGGACAGGGCTAATTCTCTTTTTAGACTCGGGGCCGGGCTCACCGAGTCGCCGGCCCCTCCCCGAGCGACGGCCACCGAGGAGCCAGCCCCAGCAGTTCTAATCCCCCCCGAGCCTCTCCCCTCTCCCCCCGAGGCTCACCCTCCCCCCTCCGCAACCCTCCCCCCCGAGCCCTCCATGCCTCTCGACCTCAGCAAGAAACGCAAGCGCGCTATCCGCAAGATGTTCCGCCTCAAAAAAGACTTTTGGGTGGGTCAGTATCAGTCCTACCTGGACAGCGGGATGGACAGTGAGGAGGCATTCGAGGAGGTCCGAGAGGACTTTCAGGACTGGGCGCTGTCCTCCCTGGCCATGCAGCTCGACAAGCGAGCCCGCTGGAAATTCATCAGGAACGAGGAGGTGAGGGCAGCATTCGAGAAGTACGATGGCGGCGCCTTCATGGCCATCCTCAAGGGAGCACTCAGGGTAATCAGCGCGGTACGCTCTCCGGTGGCTGGCCTGCTCTCCGACCGAGCACACAAAGCCGAGCACGATGGCATGGCCGCGTTCTTCGATGCGTTCTCGGAGCTGATGAGCACCGCGATCGAGGAGGCCCCGGAGATCATCGAGGAGCCGTCGGAGCGGCCGACCGAGATCCGCAGAGAGCCAATGGTGATCGATGCCGGCCCGGTGATCGATGACATCCCGGTAGTCTCCGAGGCTGCGAATCTCCCCCGATCCCGAACGGCTCCCCCGGGCTGGCCGAGTATCGCCGGCCCTGGCGGTGAGTGATGCTCATCACCCTGCTCCTGCTCACCCTGGCCGCCAATGCACAGGAGGCCACCGAGGAGCTCATCCTCCTCGAGGAGGCTCCTGTTCAGGCTCCGATCCTGGTCGAGTGCCTCCCGCCTCCCGGATACGGCGTTCCGTTCTATGAGCGCATGGCCGATGAGGTCCTGGCCGCTCTCTCATTTTTCGGGGCCGTGCTGATCGGCTGGCGTAGAATCCGCCTGTACCTCGATGGACTGGACGGTGGAGCCGGGGAGAGCGTAGAGATCGCGGAGCGGATGGTCGGCTATCGTCAGGAGGCGGAGGCATCGAGGAGCACCCTCGAGGAGGAGCGCGGTCGGTATCTGCTCCTGCTCAATGACCGGTCGGCACTACAGCGCAAGCTGGCCCTGATGGAGGCCGAGGCCCGGAGAGGCCAGCCCGGCCCCGATGAGGACGTGGAGCGGGTGAGATCCCTCGGCCGCGATCTGATCACTGGAGGCTGATGATGTTCGGAGCCCTATCCAGCAGGTTCAGGCGTACAAAGCAGCCACCATCAAGGGAGGCCGCTCGGGAGCGTCTCAAGGGCCTCGTCGGCTCTGGCAATCGGAGCGGCTCCATGCCCCGAGGCGGCTCAGACAGGCGCCGGAAGCGCAAGCCAATCCCTCAGCCAGACCGGCCGCTGAGAGAGGGTGAGATCCTGGAGCAGGCCGAGGATGGCACTGTCAGACCGATCCCGGGATTCAGTAACGAGCGGCCCAGGCGTCAGAAACAGAAGCCCCTGGCCGCCCTGTTCCACCTCCCCTATGGAGGCGGCGACTGGCCCGAGCGTATCGCTGGAGTAGCCAGAAACACCGAGTCTGTAGTGTGGGCAATGGTGGAGCTGCTCCCCGCCGATCTGTATTGGCTGGACGAGCGCCGATACCCAGATGGAGAATGGCGGGCCATACACCTGGCCGGCAAGGATCATCCAGCGATGAGGCGGGGCTACGTGCTGGCAATAGAGAACCCGCCCCGGGGATTCGGAGCGGGTCATTGGCGGAGCCTCAGAGAATCGACTTCATGAGGATCAGGATGGCTACCGCGTAGAGAGCCTGGAGCAGGAGCTCAAGCATCGAGGAGCACGGCCCCGACCAACACCACCGCGGGCCACATCTCCGCTGGCCAGAGCAGGCACATGGCCACCGATACGCCTCCGAGGATGAGCAGGATTATTCTCATGATTCCTCCGGGAGATACAGCGCCGGGATGGCTCCGCTCTCCAGATCACCGATAAACCGGCGCCGTTGATCCGAGTTCCAGCTGGCCGGAGATCCCCAGCCCAGCTCCAGACAGTGGATATCTACCGCCTGGAGCTCCAGCCCGAGGCGGCTCAGCGCATCGAGGAATCCCTGTGGAGGGAGGCGCTGGAGGTGGATGGCCTGCTCCACCTCATTGGCCGAGGCGTACTGAGTGCCACCGAACCCGGCCGCGGCCAGAGCCCGGCCTATCGCGCTGGTTTCACAGTTCTCCAGGGCCGAGGTCCGGTTGACCTGACTGGATCCGCGCTTCTCCTCGGCATAGCCGACCGCAACCTCGCGGCCGGAGATGGAAGATACCGCGGCCCTGAAGATCACGATCTCCGGGTTGCACTCTACGATCGAGGTGATGATTCCCCATCCCTCGGAGATTGGATGCAGGGCTCGGAAGTCGGCCACCCTCCGGGCCACCGTGTAGTAGGTTTTGCCGCCGAGCTGGACGGTTCCATCATCGTTATTGTTCTTCATGTCTGACCACCACCGGTCAGCATGTTCATCTGTTTGATCAGGAGATCGATATCCATCTGTTGGCCATCGATCATCTGTTGTTGGCCATCGATCATCTGTTTTTGTAGCTGGTAGGCTTTCCAGAACATCTCCTGCTGAGAGGCCAGGGTCTTTATCAAGACGATGAGATGACCCTCAGTGGTTAGTCGTTCGATATTCGCCATTACATCATCCATTGATCTTCTCCTTCATCCATTCGGATCGGGCCGCCTCGACAGCCATGTGTAGTTTCGGGGCCTCGTATTCCCAGCGGCCGCCTGTGTCTGGGTCGTGAACCTCAACAGCTGCACCGATACCGGCCATCCAGCCCACAGTCACATCCATGCCGGAGTCTTCGAGGTGCTCCAGCAGGGTAGCCAGCAGGAGAGCCCGGGTGGCTCGGAGGTGCATGGCCGCGGCCGCGTGCCTCTCATCGAGGAGCTGCTGGACCTGTCTCCGGCTCTCATCGAGGGCCGCTCGGATGGCCTCGGGTGAGGCGCTCACTGTCTACCCAGCTCAGCGACCAGCGCCACGAGTGTCTCGATTGCCTGCTCCTCGGCAAACAGCGCGCCCTCACGCCTGGCGTGCTGGAGCTCCTGGAGGGTCTGGTCGAGATCCTCGATGAGGGAGCCGGCGACGATCCACAGGCCGGGAGGCAGGGCCGAGGCCCTCTTTTGATTGGTGCTCATCGTGTCTCCTCGATGCTGAGTAGCACATTGATCAGGGATGCTGTGGCCATACAGGCCAGGTCCTCATCGCCGTAGAGATCCATGAACTGTTTATAGAGAATGGAGATCAGCTCTCCCAATTGGATGCTCATACCTGCCTCCAGAACCGATTCTGCATCTCGATACAGTCAACCCTGAACCGGGCGGCTTTGTCCTGGAGCCCGGTGAGGATAGCGGCCTCTGGGTCGGTATACGGGATCATGACCTCCAGCCGGCCCTCACGGCCGTATCTGTGGGCTCTACGGATGGCCTGATAGAACGACTCAAAGCTGTAATCAAACCCGCTATAGACCATGTGATTGCACTCTGGCAGGTTCACTCCCCATCCCATGACCGATGGCTTGGATACGAGGTGGTCGAGCTCTCCAGAGCGGTATCGATCGATGATGCCGATCCTGGCCTCTATCGACATGGATCCGTTCACTACTCCGACTCTACCGGGGAGCGCCTTGGATATTACGGTTTCCTCTTTGTTCCGCTTTACCCAGACGATCAGGCGCTTCCCTCTGGCATACTCGCATATTGAATCCAGCCGAGGGCCGGCGCTCCAGCGGAGCTCTCCGAACACCTTGGATCGGTCTGCTCCCATCGATGCTGTGGCGAATAGCTCACCACTGCCCGATACAAACCCCGGGTGAACCCCGAGCCGCTGATAGCGATAATCCGGCTCGGTCGGCATCTCGGTGGACTGGTCGTATCCGAGCGCCCTCGGTGAGTAGATGTAGGATGCCCACATGGATAAATTGTTGTAGAAAGGTGCAATCGCATGTCCTCTCAGAACCCACCTTGTTCCATCCTTCTTGAAGTAGCGCGCCGCGTATTCCTTGACGGTGGAGGCTCTACCCAGAAACCGGGCATGGGTCGCATATTCATAGTGGCTGTTTGGAGCCGGGGTAGCAGAGATCGCCAGCCGATAGGGGAGGCCGGCCACCAGATCACACAGCCATCGAGATGTCTCTCCGTCTGCATTCTTGAGGATGCTGCTCTCATCGAGGACGATCCCGACAACGCCGGCCATGTCCACATCCTTCCGGCTCTCCCAATTCAGAATTGCGATTCCATCATCCCACTGCTCACCAGCTCGGAGATCGATCATCGTCGTTCCGTGGAATCGCTTGCATTCCCGTTTCCATTGCTCGAAGACAGCCAACGGGACGAGGATCAACACCTTCCCCTTTGCTGCGACGTGATGAGCCCATGCCAGGCCCATCGGAGTCTTTCCGAGGCCACAGTCAGCGAATATAGCGAAGTGCCGACGATCCAGCGCACGCTCTACCAGGGCCGCCTGGAACGGCATCAGGTGAGGAGCGGATCCGGTGATCGTGATCTCCTCTTTCTCTCCCCCGAAGACAGCGCGGTAGCTGCATTCATCGGTGATGACCGTGCGACCCTCGACGCGATAGCTCGGTAGCTTCTTGCACTGGATGAAACGGCGATAGCCCGCCATTGTCTTCGGTATGTCGATACGGATACTGCTCACTTGCCACCTCCGAGAATGCCAAAGAGGCCTGTCTGCTTGTCGCGAGCGCGGAGCTCTTTATCGAGGTTCCTCTTTGCGACTCCGAAATACCGCGGGTTCAATTCGATACCGGTGAATCGACGATGGAGCTCGATCGCCTTCACTCCCTCGGAGCCAACCCCCATGAATGGGGAGAGCACACGATCGCCCTTATTGCTCCACATGCGGATACACCGCTCGATGAGGGGGAGCTGGAGCGGGCAGACGTGCCTCTCATCATTCGGGCTCTTGGAGCTCCGGGTATTTAGCGTGTCTGTCTCCTTGATTCCCCTCCAGAATGGCGCTGTCATGCCAGCAGCCCGGGCTGCATCGATCATCTCCATCAACCCATCGATCGCGCGGACATTGGGATCTTCTTGCCAGAGCGGCCGAGCCCATGAGATCCATTCTTCCCGGGATACGTCATTGCGGATCGGCTCTGCGTTCTTTCCCGGTGCCTTGAAGATGACAAGGTGATCGGAGAGGGCCGGCCTGCTCACCGAGGCATCGCGCTCTTTCTGTGCGAACGTGAGACATGCTGTCTTGGTTCTGATGGCTTGCGCCTGTGGGCATTTGTCGATCGTGACTTCTCCGTAGAATCGGAATCCAGACTTCTCCATGATCCGAATGACAGCGCCGCGGATATCGTAGAGCCCGATGTATCCATGATGGGTCTTGAAACGGCTCACCTGCTGGAGGTGGACGATCACATTCCGGCCCGGCTTGATCGTCGGGAACAGAGCATCGGAGAAGAATTCATAGTGCAGGAGGAATTCATCGTCGCTCTCTCTGCTATTCCCCATGTCAGCATCAGCATCAGTGTAGGCATACAGCGATGAGAACGGGGGGGAGAACACGGCCAGATCGATGCTGTGGCGGTCGATATCCCGGAGCATATCGATGCAGTCGCCGTTGGTGATTCGATAGTCGTCATTGGTAAACCAGCTCATGCGGCCTCCTCGAGGAATGTCTGGATTTGATTGAAAGCGACCATGCCGGCGTGGACCTTGCCGGTTCTTCGCTGGTATTCAGAGCACAGCAGATGTAGCCAGGCGCACGCATCAGCATGGACAGTGCCATCCCGGTGCATTGCCCACCCGATGGCCCAATAGTGAGACACGTCATCAGGATGGTAGTAGCGGCCGTTCTCTCGGAGTAGACGCACATCATCTCCGCTCCAGAGATGGAACAACCACAGGCAGCGCATGACACCGCGAATTTCCCGGCCGATGATCTTGGCCGCTTTGTTGCCGGTGTCAGTCTCCAGCCCGAGGGCCTCCATGCGCCTGGCCCGGTTGTCTGGCCGCTCGGTGAGCCTGGACAGCGCCTCGGCCTGCTCCAGATACTCGGGGATGTCCTCGCATCGATGCCACCGGCTACCCGGGGCCGCATCAACGAATTTAGGGAACGGTCGGCCGTTGGCCCTGATCACAGTGGAGGGGATCCAGCCATGATCCCAGAGCCCGAGGCGGGAGGCCAGGAGAACCCGGCCCCACCGCTTTGCGTTGTCGAGCTCGCGGACGTGTCGGAGAGCCTCGGCCCTCCGAATCGCCATCGTAGAGATGAAGGTGCCGAAGTCACTCATCCCAGATCCGAGGGGCCGGCGCCCTGCTTGATGGCACCGTTGATCTCATCGACTGACAGCCCGGCCCGACATGCGGCCATGTAGCAGGCCGTGAAGTTGAGGCGCGCGGCAAGGTCCATCTCTGCGGCGTACCGCTGAGCGGCCTCGGCCATGTTCAGCAGGATGGCGGTTCTTTTCTGCTCGTTGGTCACTGGGTTGCTCCGTTGATTGGGTATCCCTACTCTACAATTCTACTCTGCTACTGTCAACCATCTGTTGACGGAATACCCGTGCTTGCGCCTTCACCCTGGAGGTAGTAGTCTCCTAACTGTTGACAGATACAGGAGAGAACGGTGAGCCTCGGAGATACAATTCGCGCCAAGAGAGAGAGCCTCGGCCTCTCCCGGGTGATGCTGGCCGCTCACATCGGCGTGACTAAACAGGCCCTCTCCAACTGGGAGCTGGGAACCCGGAGGCCCGGATACGGAAACATGCTCCGGCTCTCCGAGCTCCTCGACATACCCGCGGCTACTCTGCTGAGACTGGCCGCACAATGAAACACCCGAGACACCACCGGGCCGGCCCGGATTGGGTTTCTGTCGCTCTTGTGAGTTCAGCGGCCAGCCCGGTGGCAGTCTCGGATTTATTACCGATCCGGCCCGGCTATCGCATTCCCTTTGCGGTCGTGTCGGATGCCGTCCAAACCGGGGATCTTCCCGGTGGCCGGGTCGGTTCTGAGGTGACTATGGGCTGGATATCAATCGTCGGAGAGAGACAGGTCCACCTCCAGCAGGGGCCGGCGTTCCGCGGGCTGATCAATACCTGCTGTGGAATGACCTTCCTAGTTGAGGAGGTGATCACCGATACCGGCAGACCCGATAGGCCGGCCTATCGGGTCTGCCGGACCTGCCGCGGCCTGGCCGAGGAATGACCCGCTCTCTCCTGCTGGATGTCACCATCCCGATCGCGCCTGTCCCCAAAGCCCGGCCCCGGGTGACTCGACATGGA
>Ga0315339_1000811_pt1 | contig 33484 bp, 26 predicted proteins | sample ASW17metaG_FD_204514 | JGI IMG/M metagenome (GOLD analysis project Ga0315339, IMG submission 204514) | Ammonia-oxidizing marine archaeal communities from Pacific Ocean, United States - ASW #17 | ecosystem: Environmental > Aquatic > Marine > Oceanic | place: USA: California | collected 2016-12-05 | reverse complement strand
CCGTTGCCAGCGATCAAATACCTCGGCCAGCTCTGCTGCCGTGTACCCTCGCCTCCTCTCCTTCTGTTTCCTCTGCATCCACTTCTCCTCTCGGTGAAGTGTTGCATCGACCCATTGAGACCACCGGCGATTCCCTTCTCTGAGCCTTTCGGTTCAACGAGGTGCCAGGATGCGTTCCCCTTTCCGCCTTTTCGCGACGACATGCGCCGCGCTGCTTCTTGCCGCCGGCCTTCTCACAGCGGACGTCCGCCTGCCACAGGTCCTGTCCGACCACATGGTGCTCCAGCGCGAAGCGTCGGTCCGTATTTGGGGCAGGGCAGATCCGGGAGAGTCAGTCACCGTATCCTTCGCGGGCCAGACCTCCGCGCCGCGCGCCAACAAGTCAGGCAAATGGGAAACCTTTTTGAACCCGATGCCGGCAGGCGGCCCCCACGATCTCACCATCGCCGGCCGCAACCGAATCGTCCTAGCCGATGTGCTGATCGGTGACGTTTGGATCGCCTCGGGGCAATCCAACATGGTCTGGCCGGTTCAGCGCTCCGACAATGCCGACACCGAAGCTACGTCCGCGGACTACCCGCGCCTCCGGGTTTTCAAGGTAGCCCTCAAGGTTGCCGACGAACCGAAGGAGGACCTGGAAGGCTCCTGGCAAGCCGCGACATCGGACTCGATCCCCGGCTTCTCTGCTGTCGGTTACTTCTTCGGACGTGAATTGCACAAAGAAATCGGCGTCCCGTTAGCCATCATCCAAACTGCGTGGGGCGGCACACCGGCGCAGTCCTGGACGAGTCACGACACCCTGAAGTCCGACCCGTCGTTGCGGCCCGTCTTTGACGGCTGGGGCGAAATCCTGGCGAAGTATCCGGCTGAACAAGCGAAGTACAAGGAGGCACAGAAGGTGTGGCGACTACAAGCCGCAAGAGCAAAGGTCGCCCACAAAGAACTCCCACGACGCCCTCGATCACCAGTCGGGCCTGGACATCATCACAGCCCGTCCGGGCTCTACAACGCGATGATCGCGCCTCTCACGCCGTTCGCCATTCACGGAGCAATCTGGTACCAGGGCGAGAGTGACGCGGGCCGCTCGCGGGGCTATCTGTACCGCGACTTGTTCCCGGCAATGATCGAAGACTAGCGCGGCGCCTGGGCACAGGGACCGTTCCTGTTCCTCTTTGTGCAACTCGCAAACTATGGCCGCGTTGGCGAGACCCACCAGTGGTCTGAGTTGCGCGAGACGCAGGAGATGACACTCGGCCTGCGCAACACCGGCATGGCAGTCACCATCGATATCGGCGAGTCCTACGACATTCATCCGACCAACAAGCAGGACGTTGGGCACCGGTTAGCCCTTGCCACCCGCGGCGTCGCCTATGGCCGAGAAGTCATTCACTCCGGCCCCAGTTATCGCCAGATGACGATCGAAGGCAGCAAAGCCCGGCTCTGGTTCGACAACACAGGCGCCGGTCTCAAGGCGACCAACGGTGGGCTTGCGGGTTTGGTGATTTCGGGAGCGGACCGTGAGTTTGAGAATGCCGAGGCTCGCATTGACGGCGATACGGTTGTGGTGTCGAGCGGCAATGTGCAAATCCCTGTCGCCGTCCGGTACGCCTGGGACGCCGACCCGAAGGCGAGCCTATTCAACCGAAACGACCTGCCTGCGTCCCCATTCCGTACCGACGACTGGCGCACTGCGGTGATGCCGAAGTAGAAGGGCTGCGTCAAAGAGCTGAAGACTGATTTACAGCTTCTTCGCTGACGCATACAATAGGGAAAGCGGCAAACGCCGCAGACCTTCGACCCGTACCCACATACGAGTCTTCCCGACGGAGAGATGGCCGAGTGGTTGAAGGCGCACGCTTGGAAAGCGTGTGTAGGGGTGACTCTACCGAGGGTTCGAATCCCTCTCTCTCCGCCAATATAACTTACTTAGTTTCAGTGGTTTACAGACGCCTTCGGGGACACTGTCGCGGTAGTGTCGCAAACCATCACTGCACAGCCTTCGAAATCACGGTCTGCTGACCGTCGTAACCTTGGCCGTGAACCGCTTGCATGAGGCGGGAAATTCTTTCCTCGCGGGCCAAGCTCCACTTGGCGTAGTGGCGCTCGGCGATCCCTGCCGAGATCCCCAGGATGTCCGCCACGTCCTGCATCGTGCCGCCTTTCGCAAGAATGTCGGTTGCCAGGGTATGCCGGAAGCGGTGAGACCGTGCATCCGGCACGTTCGCCCGGGCAAAGACAGCCGATAGCGTCTTGTGCGCCATCGTCACCACCTGCCGGCGGGACGTGCTTCCGTTCCAAAAGTAATAAGGGCAGCCGGTTGTCGCTCCTCGCGGGATTGGTACCTCGCGCAATGCCTCCAGCACAACCAACGGCAACGGCAGCCTGATGAGCCCGCTCGTCTTCGCTGTGTGAAGTTCAATTGAGCCGTCACGAACCCGTTCACGAGCCAGCGTGATGACGTCGCCGATGCGGAGTCCTGTGTGGCGCATCAGCAGAACCATGGCCCGCGCCCGGCGGCGCTCGTAGTCCTGGAAGCCGAACTCATCGCACGCCTTGAGAATCTGGGCTATCTCGTCTGACGTGTACGGGCGAACCTCGCGCGGCTTCGCTCCGATCGGCATGTCAACGTCACGCGCCAGGTTGCGCCGCATCCAACTCCGGCGAACGCAGAACTCGCAGAAGGTCCGTAGCGTCGCGATCTCTTTCGCGGCTGTCAGCGGCGTGACGTTGCGGGTAAGCAGGTACTTATCGATGTCCGCCACGTCGAGCTGGTTGAGAGATGTGCGGTTGATCGACTCGCAGAAGTCAGCGAGCAGCCGGAAGGCCGCGGCGTACTTTCGCTTCGAGCTTGGGGCGAGGCCGCGCCGGGCGGTCATGAACTCGGAAATCGCTTCGCTGATCGGCTTGTCCGCGATCGCGTCGGGATCTTCCAACGCGACAAGGAGCTTACCAGCCAAGCCCCAATCTGCGGTCTTCAGGGAGTGATTGATTCGGCGACCTGTAGCAGAGGTGCCGTCGGTCCAGATTGGACACGAGCAGCGCGTGTGCCTCCGCCCCTTCTTGCGGTGAGGACAGTCAGGACGGTGACGACGGTAGCGATTGAGCACTGGCTCATTATGAGGAATCCCCGCGCTCAACGCCATCATGCCGACGCCTTTCGATACCAAGCCTCGGCGACTGACTGCGGAATGCGCAGCGTGACGTAGCGCCGCGAAGAAGGCAAATCCGACACGGAAAGTTTGAGAACGCCGGGCATGTTCTCGAAGATGCGCCGTACCGTCGACGGATGCATCGACCACATGCGGGCCAACTCACTCGGCGTGAAATGCCGTTCGGTAATGCCGCTGGAGTCACTACCTTGTGGACCCGGAGCAGCGTTGCGCTCGCGCATCCAACGCTGCTTCTCCTCCAGATTGGTGCCGCTTCTCATCGGTCGCACGTAATGTGGTACAGGGTTGCTCGCTTAGCCCATTTCTAACCCACATCCCCGCCCATCATGGCTCGGGGGCGGTCTTAACCCTTCGGCTCCTCTTGGACCCGCTGAAGCCGCTGAGCGCACGTTGTGAGGATGAAGTTGATCCTGCTATCGATGCCTTCGCTGGCGCGCTCTGCAAGCTCGGGCGACGCCAGCAACTCAGTGAACGACTGCGCGACATCAGGCGCGAGGCCCTTCAACATCTCCAACAACCGCGGGTGCAGCGTCGCTCTGTCCTGGTCTAGGATCTTCAGAAGCATGTCGGCTGGCAGTTGCAACCAACTGCCATCGCTCTTGGGGTGATCGGTATCGCAGTAGACGGACTCTCTCATCCACCTATCGGTCACCCATTCGTCGAGGGCGATCTGGTCTCCATCGACGAGTACGATCTGCCTGTCACCGTCGTCAAACAACAAGCGTTCCGTATCCACAAGTTCCGAATTCTTCCTTGATTGCTGGTCTAGTTCCATGTCAAGTCTCCTCTACGCTCAACTTGACGTTGAGCTTCTCTGGTGAAAAAACCGAGTTTCCTGTGTTTGTATAGCCGAAGAAGTTCCAGGTAGGTCTCCATCGCAGCTCCGCGTACATTGCCCTCCAGTACCAGGGCAACAGCCTTGACGCCAACGACGGGCTCGGCGTGGATCGAGCCGCTCCCAGGTCGGCGGATTCAGGAGGTCGGGCCTCAGCCTCACAAGAGCTTCGCGTGCCCCCCTGCTTCGAGTGGTCACCCAACCGTCTCAGTTGATCTGGAACACCGTTCATTGACCCTGTGTTTCCTTCCTTGTATTGCCACTTCACGGGTCAGCCCATCTGCAAAATTTGCAGCTCTAGCCCGCATCCCCGCCCATCAAGGCTCGGGGGCGTTCTTGCTCCTCTAGCTCTGCCTCCTCCCGCTGGAACTCCAAAGTGCACGTCGCGATGATGAGGTCGAGCTTGTTGTCAATACCGTCGCCGGCGCGCTTGCCGAGGTCAACACTTTCTAGGAACTCCGCCAAGTGCCTTGCTGCGTCAGGGGTGAGACCCTTCAATATCTCCAGAATCCTTTGGAGAGGTGCTGCGAGCTCAGCATCGTGAATCCAAGTGCTCACCGTAGCTCCACGGCTGACGCCGACTTTGCGCTTGAACTCGGTGTTGCCCAGGTGTTTCGCAGCACTGATCGTGTCGGGTGTGACATCGACGTGGTTTCGCTCAAGACCCGCGATCGTCCTGGCGTTCGCGACGCTCTTGACCTTCTTCTTCTCCGAGTCCGGCAGGCCCCGCAACGTCGGACTCTGGGCAAGGCTGATCGCGTCGTACGCTGATCGTGTCTCCAAGCCAGTAATCTCGGGGAAGCCGTTATCCAGGAAGTCCGTCCAGTGATCGAACCCACCCCGGAACTCGGTATAGAGTCGATGTTCCTGAATGTGGAGCAGCAACTCGCCCAGCTTCATCCGGCACCGGAGTTCTCGGCCAGAAAGAGACTGGATCTCGCGGCCGAGTTCGGTGAGCAGTTCTTCAGGTTCAGTGGAACTGGATGGTACTTGGTCAGTACCTCGATTCGTTGCCTCGCTTGGCGCGAAACCGCTGTCGCCTCCGAAAGCTTTCAGTTCTGCTCTCATTCCCTCGCTCCTAAGTTCTTTGAAGACCACCACTTCACCTCCGTCGGCCGACTTTTCCACGATCGGCGTTCATGCCTACAACCCCGCACCACCAATGGCCGATGGATAACCCAGCAAGACGCCGAGACACAACAAGACGTCAGAATCCTAAAACTCTCTCTATACACGCGTGTTAGGGTTTCAGCCTGCAGCAACACGCGTAACCGGAGTAACCGGAGCAACGCGGTAACAGGTGGTAACAGGGGGGTATATATACACACACACGTTACCGCTGTTACCGGTGTTACCCTGTTACCGTTCATCAGCGAAACTTCCGGCATCACGAGGGGACAAAACTGCTGCATACGTACCATCGGGATTTCGCTCTACTTCGCCATCACGAGCCATTCGCGTTAGGCGCATACCGATTGCTTTGCGGTTCTCGCCTAACGTCTCGGCGATGTCACGCGCGAGCATCGACGGGCCGTTCGCGAGTAGCCGGAGAATGGCATCCCGCTCTTCACTCCGCTTAACGGCCTTGGCGTCACCAATGAGGCTCCACCCCGGGACACCCTGCCGGAACAAACCCAAAGCTATCTCGATAGGTGCCGTCCGCCGGGTGACGGCATGGAGCGTGATCACGTTTCCGTTTCGCGAGACAACGAAGTTGCCATCGGTGGCCGCGCCGCGAGCTCTCGTGCCTGCGATCGAATCGAACGGCGATGCGCCGGCGGTCTTGTTCGTGTGGTGAAGCACAAGAATGGAGCAGTCCGTTTTGTGCGCCACGTCGCGGAGACACGCCAACTCCTCGTACTCGGCCTTCCAGATGCTTTGATTCGTTGATCCGCCCGCCCGTACGGCCGCCGTCAACGTGTCGAGCACGATAAGGTCCGCCCGCTGTCCGGCCTGAAGTGCCGACAACTCCGCGATGCCGCTCTCCGTCAGACGCTCAAGCTCGGTAACGCGGTGCATTCGCTCCAGTCCATCAGCACTCTTACAAAGCTCGCGAAGGCGCGACTTGAATGTTTCGCCGTCCATCTCTAGGTCGTAATAGTGAACCCTGCCAGGTGTGTCCGGCCTGAAGTCGTCGCTGTTTGGGAAGATGGGCCGGCCCTGTGCCACTGCCAGCGCCACTTGCATTGCGAGGTAGGACTTTCCGCCCTTTTCGCGGTCGGCAAGTAGGTACAGGCCCTTGGGTAGCAACCCCCTTATCGTCCACTCGATCTCTATCACTGGCTGACTCCATAGGTCGGCGCAACTCTCTAGTTGAAGTCTCGATGTTGGTTTACTGTTGACGCCCTTCTGTGCGGCGATACTCTCGATGGTTGCGGGCTCCAAAATCTCAAACGGCACGGGGTGAGCCCTCCAGAGACTCGATAAGCTCAACCTCGGAGTGCCCCGCCGCGAACCAATCGGAGATGTCCTTAACACCTTCGGGAAGATCGTAGATGCGAAGCCGCGCGACGTTACCCACAAGCTCACGACAAACAGACACGGCCCGTTCCCATCCCGGCGGATCGTTGTCCGGGATGACGATTACCTCACGGCCTCGTAAGGTGTGGGTGTATTCCGATAACCACTTTGCCTTCGCGCCGCCTGCCGCCGTTGTAGCTGCGAATCCCCACTCGCGGAGCGTTTCTACGTCCTTCTCACCCTCCGCAAGAAACACAATTGGTGCCTCAATGATTTCAGGGAGTCGATAGAGAACCCGCCAGGTGTTCGCCATGCCATTGACCCACTGGCCGCCGACATAACGCTGTTGAAAGAACCCCTTGGGCTCCGTCCGGCATACGCGGTAAAGGGGAGCACCCTGCTCATCGGTATAGACAAACTCCGCGACGACGGTTCTCGCCGCCCGCTCGCGCCATAGACCGCGACGTTTGAGCGCCGCGATAACATCGGCCTGCTCGCAGCCTGTGTGACACCTGACCAACAAGCGGCCGTCAGCCTCATTGATGCTCAACGAGGGATTGCGGTCGTCATGAGCCGGACAGCAAGCCATGAAACCCCGGCCCGATGGCCGTCCGCTCAGGTCGTCCGCCAGGCGTTGCGCTGTCATTCGAGGTCCCCAAGGACACCGCTGATGTCGGACTGCTGTTGGGTGTGCGCGGAAGCCGTAAGCGACCGCCCCCGCGCGGAAGTTGGAGCGCCTAGTCCGAGCCAGGCACGTACAGCCTCGACCGGAATAAGTACGCGACTGCCTACCTTCGCCGCTTTCAGAGCTCCGCGGGCAATTTCCTGCCGTACAAAGCCAGGGCATGTCCCTGTGGTCCGTGCAAGTTCCGTGACACTGAGCGCCAGTCTTTCGACATCCGTAACGCTGTGAATCCTCACGTTGACCTCCATGTGTCCTCCATGTGTACAGGAGGAATTGTAAGGTCTCACATGTGCGGTAGAAAGTCGAGAATGTCTGCCATAATGGGAAAATGTATCATCCTAGGTGAATACCGTTATGGAGCACATTCGCAACCTCTTAGGGCTAACCATAGAGATGGTTCAGGACATCGCGCCGGAAGTCGAACTGCCTAGCTTGAGCCACAAAACGGAGCTCGATTCTGAAGCAATTGAGGTAATCCGACGATTACCACCTGAGGCTCAGAGGTGGTTTGAGAATTTGAGCCATACGGAAGACCGATTCCGTCTTCAGGTCTATGCGTTCATCCGATATGTGCGAGAGCTTTTGTCAGTGCTTGTGAGATTGGATGAGGCTGACTGCCAGACGCTGCCACCTCTGGACGTGGGTCTTTATGAAGTGTCCGTATATGGTGACGGCCGCGTCTACCTTTCCCCGAATTGTTTCAAGACGGCTATGGAGAACCTAGGCAATCGCAAATTCAAAGGGATTCGGAAGTGTGACTTCTGCGGCCGGTTGTTCTTTGCTCGCCGCAAGGACAAACGCTACTGCCAAGCTTCCTGCCGGACAAAGTCTTGGCAATTTCAGAATTCAGAAAAATGGAAAGCTATTCAATTGACCTCCAATTTAAAACGCTCCAAGAAGGAGCAACTCAAAGATTGACCGAGGCCGGTCATCTGTGCGAGTGCGCAGGAGACGAAGGCGCTTTCCGGGTTGACATGCAGCTTGCCGATGAGACCGGTGTAGTATCCGCTGGACTTGAGCAGGGTTGCGAAGTTCGGCGTATCCTTGCGGTACATCGCGAACTTGTGAGTGGCGAGTCCGATCTGGCCATTTTGAACTGGGTACAAGCCCGTAAGGAACGCGGCCCGCGAAGGGGAGCAGACCGAGTAGGGGACGAAGGCGTTCTCGAACCGCACGCCTTGTTCGGCCAACCGATCGAGGTTCGGCGTCCGCGCATAGGGGCCACCATAGCTGCCTAGTTCCGGGCCGTTGTCCTCGGAAACGATCAACAGGATGTTCGGCGCGAGGTCGGCCCATGCCGGAGTCAAGAAGAGCAAGGCTGGGAGGACAGTGCCAATCAATAATCTGCTGTGTCGCATTCGTGGACCAATCGGTAAGCTGTCGAAACACTGGACGCTCGGCGGACCAAGTAACATGCGCCTCGCTTCAAAGGGCTCTTCTGAACGTGCATTAAACGCACGGCGACAGGGACCAGCCTAAGCCTCGCTTAGCGCCTCGAAGTATTTCCCGGCTCGGGGTGGACTGATGGAGCCTTCCTGGATGCTCTGACACACTGCCAAGTTTCGGAGAACCAAAGGCATCGGATCGTAGCCTCGGTCAGCTAGCGCCGTGATGACGGCGGCGAGCAGTTCCTCTTCCTCGAGTCCGCAGGCCCAACACAACACCGCCAGCGGCGTCCTGTGTCGCTTCTCCTTACTGAGGGAATCCCAAACACGCACAATCAAGCCGACCTTCTTGTCCTTGCTGAGTCGGGCGTACTCAATCATCGCCTTCCGGCCACCGAACGTAACAGCAAGGTGTTCCAGGTGTCCCTCCCGCGGCCGCAGCATCAGGAAAGGGTCTTCCTTTTGCACCCGCTTGATTCGCTCACGGCAGGCTACGACTTCGAGCCGTTCGAGGTATCTCTGGCTCGCCATCAGCGCCTCACTCGTCCCTCAGATCGCGAAAGGCCGCATCCACGACGTTATCGTCTTCGACCCTTGGGAAGTCCAGGAGACCCTCGTGCTGATCGGCGCCCGCGTCTTCCGCGTACATGCCGTCAGTCGTGGAAGCAAGCTCGATGCTCTGCACGGCCTCCTGCAATAACATTTTGCGCTCGCGGTAGCCATCTGATTCCATCGCTCGCTCGATGGTCTTCTCAATCACTCCAGGCATCGCCTGGCTGGTCATGAGGTTGATGGCGTTGATGTTCCACTTCCAACAGTGAGCCATCATCTGGCCCAGGAAATGTCCCGGCGTGACGCCGGCTTCTTGACAGAGAGCATCAAGACTCGCCGTCATCTTCTGACTTGCCGCAATGCCCTCCCATTGAGTCACCACCTTCCGTACCTTTACGTCTTGGCAGTGACGGGCGAGATCCATGAGACCGCCAATCCCTCCGAACTCGTCAACAATATGGTCAAGCTTCAAATCGAACTTGGCCGTGGGACCATGCGAACCTCGCGCTCTCTTGGGCTCGGGGCGACTATGCCGGTCTGTTGTCTCGCCGTTTCGAGAGTGCATGATTACTCCCATTTTAGATCGCTCGACAAGTTCGGATGAATGTGCCGACAGTTCGCCGGCACGGGCGTTCTACATTCCTCTGGTGGGTATGGATCTATGCTTGCCGACTAGGGTGGTTCTAGCCATCACCGAACGCTGTCCCGAGCCGCTGGGGGCCCGAGGCACTTGTCCGGTTCGCTGACTATACGACCATGTGGAGGGGCTGGTTGGACCAGAGGGTGATAAGTCGCCAATGGGGAGTCAGCACGCCACAAGGACGTATAACGCCCTACTCGTAGAACTGCCCTGAGGTCCGTTCAGCGAGGGTGACCCTGGCACGGCGCTATAGACCACATCACCCTTCATTCTCCGGCACAAATGGGCGACGGGTGCGGCGTCAACCCACCGGCCGCCCTCAACTCTGCCGACGCTCATTGGACGCGTCTCAACATCGTACGTTACCCCAGCTTGCACGAAGTCGCAAAGCTGACCCGGCCGAGCGACGATCCCGAAAGCTGGTGGAAGATGAGCGAGCACAAGGAGGCGGCGATCGCCCGGCACTGCGGCCCGGTGACCCTGCCTACTCTGCCCGAGTCAAGCGTGGGTGCCGCCGAGAAGACCGGGACACCAGTTGCATCGAAGGCCCTGATGGGAGAGATGAAGTCTTCAGACATGAAGGTGGTCGCGAAGGATGAAGACCTCGACCCGCGGGTCCCCCTGATATTTTCTAGATTCGACGCTGACTCCGACGGAAACCTGACCGAAGAAGAGACGCCGGACAGACTGAGGCAGCGATTCGCACGAATCGACGCCAACGGCAATGGAAAAGTTGACAAGGCCGAACTCAGCGAGGCACTGAAGCAGTTCGGTGGCCAATAGTGGCGATCGCCCATATAGCGAGTGTCTTCGTTGAAGCGTAATCCGCGACAGACGCAGATGGACAGGTCACTCCATCTTCTATCGTCCCTGGATCCCGCTAGCGGCCTCGCAGGGCTCGGTTTGAGCCTTTGAGGAGGCCGGATCGCACGGATACAACGGCCGATTGCCCACTGAGAAACCGTTTCTCGACATCTATCGGGCACCGCCGAACAAGTTCCGGAGCGGCTACGACGATGAGTGGACCCCCAGATTGGCCCAAGCCGCCACCGCAAGAATCCACCGTTACTACTTGGCCTGCTCGAACACTGGAGAGGTCGCATTCAGGCTCACTGCCACGGCAGGGCCGGCAGCCAGCGTCGGCAGAGGACTACTCGTACCGCAAGGCGTCGATCGGATCGAGCCGCGCGGCTTTGCGGGCCGGGTAGAAGCCGAAGAATATCCCAATAGCCGCGGAGAAACCGACGGCCAAAAGGACAACATCCCAGCCGACGGTTACGGTGTACTCGGTCGCCCGGCTGGCAATTGCCGCGACGCCGAACGCTAGCCCCGTCCCGGCTAGTCCGCCGATCACGCAAAGCACGACGGCCTCGACGAGAAACTGCGCGAGGATGTCGGACCCCCGCGCGCCTACGGCCAACCGGATACCGATCTCCCGTGTGCGCTCGGTCACAGAGACCAGCATGATGTTCATGATTCCGATGCCGCCCACAACCAGCGAGACCCCCGCGATCGCGCCAAGCAGGGCCGTGAGCGCGCCCAGAGCGACACCGGCGAATTCGATGATTTCGGCCTGGTTCCGGACTTGGAAGTCGTCCGCCTCCTGGGAGCGTAGATGGTGTTGGGCGCGGATGATCCCGCGCACCTCGGCTTCAGCTTGGTCCATCCTGGTTGCGTCCGCCGCGCTGGCCAAAATCACGCCGATATTGCTCCTGCCGGCGAGGCGGTCGAGGACGGTGGTTAGCGGGGCGAGCACGACATCATCCTGATCGTTGCCGCCGATGCCGCTACTGCCCTTGCCCTTCAAGACTCCGATCACGCGGAACGGCACGTCGCGGACACGAATCTTCGCCCCCAAGGGACTCTGGCCGGGAAAGAGCTCGTCGGCGACGGTCTTGCCCAAGACGGCCACCTCCGCCCTGCCCTGTACCTCACGCTCTCCGAAGAAGGAACCCTCGGCAAGCTCCCAACTGCGCACGGTGAGGTACGAGGGCGAAACCCCTTGAACCTTCGTGGCCCAGTTTCCGATCCCGCCGATCACCTGTCCGCCTGCCGCGACCATGCCTGAAACGCCGGACAGCTCCGTGCCTTGGCTGACCAGCGCGTCGGCGTCTTCGAGCGTGAGCGTATTTGCCGTACGCGCTCCCGCGCTGAACCCTCTCGACTTGGTTTTGGTCGGCGTGACGATAATCAGGTTCGATCCTAAGGCGGTGATCTGCTTCTCGATCACTGCTTGAGCGCTTTGGCCTAGACTCACCAAGATGGCAACGGCGCCGACGCCGATGATCACTCCCAGCATGGTCAGAACACTGCGCATACGATTCTTGAGCAGGCTGTCGATCGCGGCGCGAAACAGCTTGTTCCACTTCATCCGACTTCGGCCTCAACGTAGCGGGCGGCCAGATCGGCGCTGGCGGTGCGCTGATTCCGCACGGGCTCGTCTCGCACAAGACGGCCGTCGCACAGCTCGATCACACGGCGTGTGTAGGAAGCGACGTCGCGCTCGTGCGTCACCATCAGCAGTGTGATGCCGGCCTCATTGAGGGCTTGAAAAAGCGTCATCACCTCCATCGTCGTGCGCGTGTCGAGGTTGCCTGTCGGCTCGTCTGCAAGTACCAATGCCGGATCATTGATCAGGGCGCGCGCGATCGCCACGCGCTGCTGTTGTCCGCCGGAGAGCTCGTTCGGCTCGTGGTCGAGCCGGTGCGAAAGCCCCACTCGCTTCAGGGCTTCGACCGCTCGTTCCTCTGGATTCGGGATGCGGCCCGCGCGGTCATAGAGCAAGGGAAGCAGAACGTTGTCGAGGGCGCTGGTGCGCGGCAACAGGTTGAAGCCTTGGAACACAAAACCGAGCTTGCTGTTGCGCAAGTCGGCCCTTTGGTCCCGAGTGAGTCCACCGACCTCGGCTCCGTCGAGCCGGTAGGATCCAGCCGTCGGCGTATCGAGGCATCCGATCAGGTTCATCAGGGTGCTCTTGCCCGACCCAGACGCCCCCATGATTGCGACGAATTCGCCCGGCTCGACCGTGATGTCGAGCGGCCGCAGGGCGTGAATCGGTTCTACGCCGCCGTACACCTTGGAGAGGCCCTCGGTTCGGATGATGGACAACATGGTCTGATTTAACCTCTCCGACCTTGTGTTTACCTGAGCGCCACACTCAGAAAACACTCAGGTTGATCCATCTTCCTCTACCGAAGGCTGCACCCTCAAACCGAAGAAGAACACGGCAGTGAGCCTCGCCAAGCATCGCGGGGTCCCGGCGACCACCCAGGATAACAGATTCTATCTTGCATAGAAAATACTCCTTAATGCCTTAAGTCTCATGCAGTGAACTACATAGCGCCAGTCCGCAGATAGATGTTGCGAAATCAGAGTGTTGTACCGCTGGTGACGTGACTGAAAGAGCCCGGCCCAACGGGGGCCTGACGCAAGCGGTACAACGATATGGACGAAGCGGCCTATTTGGAAGGGTAATTGCTTGTATGGGGTTTGTATCCCAACTTGTTCGGCGCGATGCGGTGTCGTGGCTCCGCGAAGGGGGAAAGGGGTACGGTAGCCGCTCCAAGTTTGATCGACCGCATCAGCAGTTGCCCTGCTAAATCCTACGACGCGAAGCGTCTGCCGTCAGGCTTCGTTCATATCGGGTTCCCACCAACGATCCGCCGATCGTAGTCCTCAGCTTGGCTCAAGGGGTCCACTTGGACGTAAAACGCCCTACCCTGAGGTCCGTTCAGCGAGGGTGACCCTGGCACGGCGCTATAGATCCGCCCTCACGGCGAAGGGTTGAATCAATCTTCCACATGGCAGCGTAGTCAGTTTATCGCCAATGCGTCTGCCCGCTGCGGATCCGTCGGCACTGGAGTACGGTCAGCAAAGTTGTAACCGATTCAGACAAGGACTGCGTCCTCAGGCTATGCAGGTTGCGGAAGAAGTGCCTGTTGTTGTCTACCGCCGGAAACTCAAAAAATATTCTGCGGAGGGGGTAGACTTATTCCGATTCAGGGGTGGGGTGCCCCTCAGACAATTCAGGCCCACGCTCGAATCGACGATGGGGTGTCTGGCCGGCGAGAAACATGACCTCCGGCTGTCCGCCAGATCGTATGCCCTTCGACCTTGCAACAAGAACCCGGCCTCGAGGGCTCTGAAGGTAGACATCCAGTCAGCACGCACAGCTACTGAGGTATGGGGGCGCCGATACAAAGAGGCGCTACCAAGAAGACACAAAGGAAGCCGCGGACTATCTATCTCGTGCTTTTCGACTCATGAAACAGATTCTCGCTCCGCATCCAGAATCCAGCTTGAAAGAGGCCGCTACTAGACTGATCCAAGGACCTGAAAACACTAGACATAGCGACAATTAGAGCGTGCTGCTAGGTACCTATAAATAGCTTGACTAATTAGTAGGGCGAGCGTAGTCTTCTAATGCATGATAAGAAGCATTATCCAGCATTCATACTCAGGAGTTAGAAATGGAACAGCGTCAACTTACCTTTCATCGAACGGTAGCCTCGTCATCCAGCCAAGCCGATAGCGATGCGCAACTCATCGCTCTCTGGCTTCACGGCAGGAGCCGGCATACTCAGCGAGCCTACGCCGGCGGAGTGAGACGATTCGATGAGTTCGCCGGCAAGCCGCTTCGAGCCATCAGGCTGCAAGACCTGCAGGGCTTTGCTGACTCGCTCGGAGACCTGGCGCCCTCGAGCCAGGCCCGGACACTGTCTGCCGTGAAGTCATTGCTGGCGTTTGGACATCGCCTTGGGTATCTGGCGTTCGATGTGGGTAGAGCGTTGAAGCTCCCGTCAGCGAAAGACGCCCTAGCCGAGAGGATTCTCTCCGAGTCCGGTGTTCGGCGCATGATCGCTGAGGAGGACAATCGACGCAACCGGGTATTGTTGCTCCTGCTGTACGCCGGCGGATTGCGAGTCTCGGAGCTGTGTGGACTGCGGGCTCGAGACGCTCAAGCACGCGACACCGGCGGCCAGGTCACCGTCATGGGTAAGGGAAACAAGACCAGGACGGTCCTACTTCCTCAATCCGTCTGGCAAGAGCTCAAATCCATCTCGTGGAGCGCAGGGCCGGATGATCCCATCTTCCGGTCCCGTAAGGGCGGACCGTTGTCGACTTCGCAGGCCCTGCGAGTCGTCAAGAAGGCCGCCGAACGCGCTGGCTTCCGTGAGGGCGTCTCGCCTCACTGGCTGCGACATGCCCATGCGAGTCATGCGCTCGATCGAGGGGCGCCGATTCATCTTGTCCAGGCAACGCTAGGGCATTCGAGCGTAGCGACGACCGGACGGTATCTCCACGCTCGGCCCGCGGACTCGTCGGCGCACTACCTCGGTATTTGACCGCTGCTCCGGACTGGGTGTTGTCTAGCAGGTGGGAGAAGCGACAGAAATAGAACGCCTCCGGAGTATTGCGACACGCTTCATTCGCCTGCCCAGATAAGTCCGCAAGGGGGGGATGGTTAGGAGCCTTCCTGGTCATAGGGTGAGATAAGGGTGTTGATGGGCGTTGCGCATCTCAGCATCGTGGCACCGACCAGAGTTGGCGGTCGAGTGAAGGCACTTGATCTGTAGCGCGGATCGCCAGCGACCGGTCTTGATTTGGTGACCTAGGTAGTTCCGATCCAGAAACGGGAGGGAGCAGCGCGACTCCAATGATTGATTCGCTAGTCTGTTAGACTGCTCATCGCCTTGCTGTACAGTGGTGACGGCACGAAAGAGGCCACTAAAGCATCGTTGGTGCGGGTCGTGCTTGATAGAGCGAGACGCTACGGTGCCGACCAATCCAAGGAACAACATGACCGGCCTCAAAGATCTTCAGTTAGCCGCCAGCGATGTGTCCTCGCTCGGCTTTCCCGCTGCCTCGCCGACCCTGGAGGCATTCGGCCTCAAGTTCTCTTCCGGCGGCCCACACATCAGCCGAACGATCATGCTCGCGGAACTCGGTGCAGTTACTGCCAACCTTCCGCAGGGCTCGGCGCCTATCGATTACCGTGAGGCCATTCTTCAGAGGAACATACTGGGCAAGACCACGGACAGCACCCGGAAGGAGTCGCTGCGACGCCTCCGCGAACTGTATGCCCTTGATGAAGCGACTCCCATCTTTGGGCTTCTGCGAAAACTGCAAGCCATCGACGCCGCGAGTCTGCCACTCTTGGCCCTTCAAGTGGCCTGGGCGCGTGATCCGCTCTTGCGAGCCACGACCCAGCCCGTCATGGAGGCATCAGAAGGTGAACGAGTTGTAACCGCTAGCCTGGCGCAGGCGTTTGAGGCCATGTTTCCGAATCGGTATTCGGAACTGAGCCGAAACCAGACCGCGCGGCATGCCGCTTCCTCGTGGACTCAGTCCGGACACCTCGCCGGTCGCGCGAAAAAGACCCGTCAGCGAATCAAGCCTCCAGTCGTGGCCGTGGCTATGGCCCTGTTTCTTGGCGATGTCGGCGGTTATCACGGAGTAGCGGTCTTTTCCAATCCCTGGTGCCGTCTCCTGGATCTGAACCCCGACCGGGCCAAGGCGATGGGCATCGAGGCCCATCGGGCCGGACTCCTCAACCTGCGTGCGTTGGGTGAAGTTATCGAACTAAGCTTCCCTCTGCTCGCTGAATTTCAAGCGCACGTCTCATGAGCACCGTTGACCGACTTCTTTCCAACTACTCCCGGCAAGTGCGCCTACCTTGGTCGGCCAATATGTCCGGCAAGCAGCGTATCTGGTTCGCAGTTTACCCGCCGGCTGAAGAACGGCGCGTGCGGGCTCGACTCCCGCAGTTTGAATCACTTACGCTTGAGGCCAACCACGGATGGTCCAGCGTTGACCTTACACGGCTGCTTCCGGAATTCCTGGCCTCTCACAAATACCGGGAGTCGATCTTTCAGAATCCTCAGCATTTGCGGACGGGAAGTGAACTTGAGGTTCGTGCCGCTGCCCTTGTCGATAAAGCCTGTTCCCGCGAAGAGGTTGATGCCGGCAGTGTCGTGGCCGTCACGGGTCTGGCTTCGCTGTTCGACTTCATGCGGATCTCCAGCCTGATTGAACGTGTCGAGGACAACGTGCCCGGGCGCCTGCTTATCTTCTTTCCGGGCGAATACGTTGGTAACGTGTATCGCTTCATGGCTGCCCGCGATGGCTTTAACTACATGGCCGTTCCCATCACTTCAACCGAGAGTTTCATCACACCATGACTAACCGTGAACTCTACTTCCGCGATCCCACAACCCTCGAATTGCTTAACAACGGCGTCTCGAAGGTTTCAGAAATTGGCAGTGACGAGCGCCAGATCAAGACGCTTCGCTTCGAGTTGGAGACTTTTGTCTGCGATGGCGAATACGCTCACGGCCTGGAGCGGATTCTCAAGGCTTACCTGGATGGACTAGGGCGGGAGGAGCAGAAGGCTGTCTGGGTCAGCGGCTTCTTCGGCAGTGGCAAATCTCATCTCGTTAAGATGCTGCGCTATCTCTGGGAGGATTATCACTTCGACGACGGCGCTACCGCTAGTTCGCTCGTGAAGCTACCAACGGAAATCACTGATCTGCTCACGGAACTTAACAACCGTAGCAAGCCATTGGGTGGTTTGCGCGCCGCAGCAGGAACTCTTGGCGCGGGCTCCATGGACAATGTCCGTCTGGCCTTTGTGCAACTGGTCCTACGATCTACCGGCCTCCCAGAAGACCTCGCTCATGCGAAATTCATTCTCTGGCTCCGTTCGTCGGGGTTGAAGGCTGCGGTCACGCAGGCATTGCAGGAGAAGAACTGCGAGCTACTCGAAGAAGTAGAGAGCATGAATTATTCCGTGCCTCTTGCCGAGGCGCTCCTGTCTGCGAATCCGAAATATGGAACCGTGGCGAACGTCCAAGAGGTAATTCGTGCCGGCTTTCCCGAGATTACCTCGCCCACCATGAGCCAGGCGCTCGAATTCCTTCAGCAAGTGTTCAGTGAGAAAGACACCCTCCCCTGCACGCTTCTCGTCGTGGATGAAATCCAGCAGTTCGTGGGCGAGAAGATCCAGCGCGCGATGGATCTGCAAGAAATTGCCGAGCATTGCTGCACCAAGCTAAACCAGCGCCTTCTGTTGGTCGGCACCGGCCAGTCTGCGTTGAATACCACGCCCAGCCTGCAACGGCTTCAGGCCCGCTTTGCTGTGCGTGTGCAGTTGTCAGACGCCGATGTCGAGGGCGTCATTCGCAAGACTGTACTCCGCAAAAAGCCAGAACAAGAGTCGGTCATCTCAAAGTGCCTGAACGCCAATCAAGGCGAACTGGCCCGTCATCTCCAGAACACTCGTTTCGCCTCCAGCCACGATGACGAAGAGTTCTTCGTGGCCGATTACCCCCTGCTACCCACCCGCCGCCGCTTCTGGGAAAAAGTACTGCGCAACACTGACCATTCAGGCACCAAGGCCCAGTTGCGCTCCCAGTTACAGATCGTCTTTGAGGCGACGCGACAAACCGCAGCGGCTCCCGTTGGAACGGTGGTGCCGGCAGACTTCATCTACGACGAGATTTCCATCGACCTCCTCAACTCCGGTGAGCTGGAGCGCGAATATGACGAGATCATCCTCAAGCAGCGCGACGGCACCAATGACGGCGATCTTCGTTCGAGCCTGTGCGCCCTGATCTTCCTGATTGGTAAACTTCCCCGCACGCCGGGCGCTGACGACGGCGTACGTGCAAACGCCGAAACGCTGGTGGACCTACTCGTCAGCGATCTGAAAAACGATCGGCCGAAGCTGGAGCAGCAAGTCCCCCAATTGCTCAAACAACTCGTGGATGCCGGCCAGCTCATGGCGGTGGAAGCCGAATACCGCCTCCAGACTCGCGAGGGTGCGCAGTGGACGCACGACTTTAATCGCCGCCGTGCCGCCGCCCTCAACGACGACGAGCGCATCAACTCCAAGCGTGGAGAGCTGCTTCGGGAAGGAACTAAGCGCGCGCTTAAGCCCGTATCGCTGCAGCAGGGCATCTCCCGTCAGCCGCGCAAGCTCGTCTTTGAGCTTTCCTCCAGTCGTCCGCCTTCTAGCAGCAACGAGGTCACCCTATGGGTGCGCGACGGATGGACCGACGATGACAAGGCCGTCCTAAACGAAGCTCGCGCCGCCGGCGTGGAAAGTCCTCTGCTGTTCGGCTTTCTGCCCCGCGACCGTCACGAGGAGTTACGCCAGGCGATCGCCGCGCAAATCGCCGCCCAAGAAGCTTTGGACGCGCATGGCCCCGCCACCGAGACGGAGGCTATCGAGGCACGCAAGGCCGTGGAGACCCATTTGGAGGTTGCCTCGCACCACATTCAAGAATCGCTCGGTCACATCATCGGCGGCGCCAAAGTCTTTCTCGGTGGTGGGACGGAGGCCAACGGCATCGAACTGGCTGACAAGGTTCAAGATTCGGCAGATAACGCCCTAGTGCGGCTGTTCCCGCAGTTCTCCGAAGCCGATCATGCCAACTGGGGCCAGGTCGTCAGTCGGGCCCGCGCCGGCGACGTGGGTGCGCTGTCACAAGTTGGCTACCCAGGCGATGTCACCAAACATCCCGTCTGCCGTCGCGTGATCGATCTCGTTGGGGCTGGCAAGAAGGGCAAGGAGATTCGTGAGCAGCTCAAGTCCGCCCCGTTTGGCTGGCCGCAGGACGCCATCGATGGTGCGCTCTTTCTATTGCTGGTCGCCGGCAACCTCCGCGCCACGGTCAATGGCCAGCCGGCACAGGCGCAGACGCTGCCGCAGAACCGGGTAGGCGTCGCCAGCTTCTACGTGGACGTGCCGCCGCTTAATGTGCAGCAGCGGCTCGACCTCAAGGCGCTATTCCAAAAGATCGGCATCACGACGCAGAACGGCAAGGAGCCTGAAGCCGCCGCACAGTTCCTGCAAAAACTGCTCACGCTGGCCGAATCCGCCGGTGGCAGTGCACCCCGCCCAGAGCCTCCCGAAACACAGGGCGTGCGCGCCCTGCAAACGCTCAGCGGTAATGCCCAACTCCTCAAAATCCACGAGCAGAAAGACGACCTCAGCGCCAAACTCGCCGCGTGGAAGAAGAACGCCGGGGCCATCACCAAACGCTGGCCCGTGTGGGAGCGGCTGCTGGATTTTCAAGGCTTCGCCAACGGCCTGCCGGAAGCAGACAACTGCGCCAAATCCATCACCGCCATCACCGACGGCCGCACCCTGCTGGCAGATCCCGATCCGGTGCCGGAGTTGACGAAACAGCTCACGACTGCCCTGCGCACCTCGCTCGGCAAACTGCAGGGCGACATCTTTAGCGCGTTCCAGACCGGCGATGACAAACTCGCTGCGTCGCAAGTATGGAGCCGCCTGAACGACGAGCAGCGCGCTAGCCTCGCCACTACCTGCCAGCTCACACCGCCGGTGAAACGGGCCGTCGGCACAGACGACGAAATCCTCGCCGCCCTACGCACCAGCACTTTGGCCGACCGGGGCAACCTGCTCGATGCCGTGCCTCAACGGTTCTCTCGGGCGCTGGACGAGGCCAGTCGCCTACTGGAGCCTGAGGCCCAGCGCGTGGCGCTGCCTGGTGCGACCATCCACGATGCTACGGAACTAGACCAATGGCTTGCAGGCGTTCGCAAGCTGGTTGAAGAAAAACTCAAAGACGGACCCGTGATTCTATGAGCACCCTTCCGACCCCACTTCGCCGCCAGTTGGAAAATTCGATCAAGCAAGCCCGTACAATCGCCGAGGACGGAGCGCACAAGGCGCTCGAAACTCTCGCCGTTCATGAGCCAGATCCCTATCAGCACATGGATGAGGGGCAGCGCGACCTGCGGCGCAAACTCCGCGCCCAGGCTCGGCAGCTCGGTGATGGTGAGAGTCGCGCCAAACCAGGAGCCTACGAGATCAAGCACCTCGTCGAGAAGCTGGCCTATGACCAATGGCATCGGCTGCTCTTCGCTCGTTTTCTACTGGAGAACAATCTCCTCATCTCGCCGGAGCATGGGGTATCCGTGACGCTCGACGATTGCGAGGAACTTGCTCCCTCGCTCGGACTCAAGGATGCATGGGCCGTGGCGGCCCGCTTCGCTGCAGGGGAATTGCCCGAGATCTTCCGTGCCGACGACCCTGCGGGCGCGGTGGAGCTGCCCGTCGAAGACCGTAACCCTCTCATCCAGCTCGTCACCGGCTTGCCGGTGGAAGTGTTCACCGCCAGCGACAGTCTGGGCTGGTGCTACCAGTTCTGGCAGGCCGAGCGGAAAGACGAGGTCAACGCCGCCGGCAACAAGATCGGGGCGGACGAACTGCCGGCGGTCACGCAGTTGTTCACGGAAGACTACATGGTGGACTTCCTGCTCGATAACACGCTGGGCGCGTGGCACGCGGGCAAGGCTCTTGCCGCGAAGCCCGCGCTGGCCGAAACCGCGCAGAGCGAGGAGGAACTCCGCAGCGCCGTGGCGCTGCCGGGATGCCCGTGGAAGTATTTGCGCTTTAGCCAGGCCGAGGATGGCAAGTGGAGACCCGCCGCCGGTACGTTCGACGGCTGGCCAAAGACGGCGAAAGAACTCACCTGCCTCGATCCTTGCATGGGAAGCGGACATTTCGTGGTGGCGATGTTCGAGCGGCTGGTGGCCCTGCGCCTGGCCGAGGAAAAGCTCGATGACTCGGTTGCCGTGGCGACGGTCATCCGAGATAATCTTTTCGGGTTGGAGATTGACCCGCGCTGCACGCAGATTGGCGCATTCAACTTGGCTCTGGCGGCGTGGCGGCGTGTGGGTCACTGCACGCTGCCGCTGATGAACCTCGCCTGCTCCGGCCTCGCGCCGAACTCGAAGCAGGAGGACTGGTTGAAACTGGCCGGTGACAACGACCGGCTTCGGAACGGCATGGATCGGCTCTACCAGCTATTCAAGGACGCGCCGGTGCTGGGAAGCCTTATCAATCCGCGGCTAAGTGCTGAGGATATGTTTGTTGCGGACTACCATGAACTCCAGCCACTCTTGGAAAAGGCGCTAGCGCGGGAGACCAAGGACGATACCGCGCACGAAATGGTCGTGACCGCTCGTGGCATTGCGACGGCGGCGGAAATTCTCGCCGGCCAGTTCACTCTCATCGCGACCAATGTGCCATACCTCGGACGGCGCAAACAGAACGAGGTGCTCAAGGATTACTGCGAACGCGTTCATCCAGAGGCGAAAGCTGACCTTGCTACGTGTTTCGTTGAACGGTGCTTGGCGCTTTGCGCTAACGGAGGCTCGGCCTCATTATTGGCGCCACAGAACTGGCTATTTCTAAGCACGTTCGAGCGATTGCGAAAGAAGTCGCTCCGAAATACGAAATGGGATTTCGCATGCCGTATGGGCTCAAAAGCATTTCAGACTCCGATGTATGACTTCGGCGTTGTATTGCATTCATTTAGTGCCCGTAGGCCCGACAAGACGTCGAGGTTAGCCGGATTTGATGTGGGCGCAGCCTTGTCCCCGGGGGCTAAAGCCCTCGCGCTTCCAGACTGCGCTTTTTCAATCGTCAGCCAATTAGACCAACTCAGTAATCCGGACACTGCTATCGTCTTTGAGGAACCATCTAAAGTACCGCTACTCTTGAACTATGCGGACTCCCTCCAAGGCTCTGGTCTGGCAGACATCATCGTTTTCAGAAAGTTGTTCTGGGAAATCGAAAGGTGCGCTAATGGCTGGGTCTTGCATCAAAGTTCACCTGATGGAGTGAACATCTATTCGGGAATGCACTTTGCAGTGAAATGGGATGAGGGGACTGGCCCTCTCGCAGCTTCACCCGAAGCTACAATCCGAGGAAGACCAGCATGGGGGAACAAAGCTGTTGTATGTGCTTGGTTGGGAAGGTTACCAGCGGGCCTGTATCTCGGAACTCTTTTTGACAACAGCGCGGCAGCAATAGTCCCTAAACATCCAGCCCACCTTGACGCTATTTGGTGCTTTGTGTCATCGCCCGAATTCGTGCGTGAGGTGCGGAAGATCAATCAGAAGGCACAGGTCGCAAACGCGACCCTAGTGAAAGTCCCCTTCGACCTTGCCCACTGGCAGAGGGTGGCGGCGGAGAATTATCCGCACGGGTTGCCGAAGCCTTTTTCCAGCGATCCGACGCAGTGGTTGTTCAGTGGACATCCCAAAGGGGCGGATCAGCCGTTACACGTGGCCGTGGCACGGTTACTCGGCTACCAATGGCCGCGCCAAACCGGTTCAAGCGTTCCCGATTGCTCGGCGCTCAGTCCGGATGGTCTGGAAAGGCTGGCGGATAACGATGGCATCGTTTGCCTCTCGGCCACCAAGGGCGAAGCGCCTGCCGCCGAGCGTCTGCGCGGGCTCCTCGTGCAGGCCCTGGGCAAATTCGACCTCAGTTCTCTGATTGCCGGCGCCGGCCCCAAGGGCAGTAAATCCGAGACGCTGGAGAAGTGGCTGCGCGACGAGTTCTTTGAGCAGCACTGCGCGATCTTCCGGCATCGTCCTTTCATCTGGCACATCTGGGACGGCCACAAGAGCGGCTTCAGCGCGCTGGTGAACTACCACAAGCTCACCTACGGGAACCTGGAAACGCTCACCTACGCATATCTCGGCGATTGGATTCGCCGCCAGCAGGCTGCCGTCGACGCTGGCGAGGCCGGCAGTGACGCCCGCCTTCAAGCCGCCAAGCAATTGCAGGCCCGCCTCAAGCTCATCCTCGAAGGAGACTCACCCTACGACATCTTCGTCCGTTGGAAGCCGCTCTCCAAGCAAGCGGTCGGCTGGCACCCCGATATTAACGACGGCGTGGGAATGAACATCCGACCCTTCCTCGCCCAAGATATTTCCGGCAGCAAGAAAGGCGCCGGCATCCTGCGTAGCAAGCCCAACATTAAGTGGGGGAAGGGCCGCGGGAAGGAACCTGTGCGGGACAACAAGGAATTCCCATGGTTCTGGGGTTGGGATGAAGAGAAGCAAGACTTCAGCGGAGTCGGCAATGAGCCGGACGGTAATCGCTGGAACGACTGCCACTACACGAATGAGTTCAAGCAGAAGGCGCGCGAAGCGAGTAAGCCGGGATGAGCACTCTCGCTGAACAGTTGGTCGCCACCCTCAGAACAGCCGCCCAGGCCTATGCCGCCGGCGACCAAGTCGCGCCCTGCGCGCTCCTCTGGCCTGATCCCGAGCGGCTATGGGAATCCGTCGTCCCGGGATTGCAGGAGACGGTGCCGGAGCTGTTCCTGCTAGGGAGCTATGCGCCGAAAGAACGAACCGGACCGGCGCTGTGGCTGCGTTGCATCGAGGCACACGTTGTTGAAGACGCGCCGGCAGCGGGAATCACACCAATCTTCTACCTTCCTGGCATCAGCCGAGAGAAGCTGCGGGCCGCCGAGGATTGCCCGAAGGAACTCACGGCGCTGGTGGAGTTGCAATATCGGGGCGTGATGTGGCTGCATGTGAACGGCAAGGAGTGGACGCCGAACGCCTTCCTGGTATCCAAACACGGCGGCCTCGGGCTCGACGTCGCCAAAGATCAGGCGACGCTCGATGCGCTCGCTGGCGCTTTAACTGCGCTTATAGCCGAACCGATATCCCATCTGCAGGACCGGCGTCTTGATTCAGAGTTCTTCAACGCACTGGTGGCGCCAGACGCCACCGGGCTGCTGCTGCGCTGGCTAAGCGAGCCAGAGGTATTCAAACAGCGTCGATCCGACGCCGAATGGAAGGCTTTCTGCCAGCAATGCAAGACAGATTTTAGCCTTGACCCGGTCAAGGACGGCCCACTGAAGGCAGCACGGCTTCTCGCCGAACGCGGAAACCATTGGAGCAAGGTCTGGCAGCGTTTTGCCGAGGCACCAGGAAATTATCCAGGGATACTCAAATGGCTGGAGCGAGCCGCGCCCAAAGGCGCAACGCTATTCGATACCGCGGAGGTGTGGCCAAATATCAACGAAAGCGAAGAGCAGAAGCTGCAGCGGGCTCTGGAATCGCTGGTGGATCGGCCACAGGACGAGGTGATCCGTGGAATCGCCGAGTTGGAAGCGCAACACGCAGGTCGGCGCGGCTACCCATGGCAGAAGCTGGGACTAAGCCCGCTGGCGACGGCTCTCGAACCACTCGCGCAACTGGCCGGGCTGTGCCAGACTGCCCCCGGCGCTCCCAACCTGGAGGCGTACGCGGAGTACTATACGAGTGATGGCTGGCGGGTAGACGCAGCCGCTCTGGCCACCATGACGGCGTGCGGGTCACCGGAGCGGTATGGCGCCGTACTGATGGTGCTGCGGGCGGTCTATTTGCCATGGCTTGAGAACACTGCCCGCCATCTGCAACAGCTCGTCCTCGACAGCGGGCACTCGGTTTCCAAACGAGGCAAGCCAGTCGAAACCGCTCCTGGACGCCTCGTACTGTTTGCGGATGGACTCCGGATGGACGTCGCCCAGCAGTTGGCGGAGAAACTGGCGGCAGTAGGTATTGAGTTCACTCAGGACTGGGAGTGGTCCACCATTCCGTCGGTCACGGCCACTGCCAAGCCAGCAGCTTCTCCAATTGCAGGCGCGGTTCAGGGTGGTGAAGCAGGTGACGGATTCACTACACGGCTGCTTTCCACGGGCCAGCTCCTGACCCAGGATCGGTTCATAGCCGCGCTGAAAACAAGCGATTGGCAGTTCCTCCGCTCAGACGAAACCGGAGACTCGTCCGGGTCTGCCTGGACAGAAGCCGGTGCCCTCGATAAGCGCGGCCACAACGAGGGCTGGAAGCTGGCCCGCAGCGTTGATACGGAAGTTCGCGATCTGGTCAGCAGGATCGGTGCACTTCTCAAGGCCGGCTGGACAGAGGTCATCGTAGTGACGGATCACGGCTGGCTGCTCCTGCCCGGTGGCCTGCCAAAGGTCGAACTCAAGTCATTCCTCGCCGAGCACCGCTGGGGGCGTTGCGCGGCCCTAAAACCTGACGCACAGACCGACGCGCAAACGTTTAAGTGGCACTGGAACCCTGGAGTTGCCATCGCGTGTCCGCCAGGCGTCGGCTGCTACCGCGCGTCCATGGAGTATTCCCACGGCGGCGTATCTCTGCAGGAGATGGTGACGCCTGTTTTGCGCGTCACGACGGCTGAACCGGCCGGAGGCCGCGTGCGGTTGCTGGAAGCCAAATGGACTGGGGCGAAATGTCGCGTGTCGGTCGGCGGACATTGTGTAGGTGTTCGTGTGGATGTCCGCACCAGCCAAGCCGATCCGAGCACTTCGCTACTCTCGGACGGGCAAGCACGCGAGACAACATCGGAGGGCAAGGTGACGGTCTTCCTCGAAGATGATTCCGATATTGGCAAGCAGGCCGACGTTGTCTTGTTGGATTCCGGTGGACAGGTGATTGATTCCCTTTCCACGATACTGGGAGAGTGATTTCGTGAGCCAGCAACTAGATCCCCTTGACTCGATCGCGACAAAGGCCTTTGAAGGCTACGTTGTGCGCAAGGATCTCGTGCGCAAATTCAAGGGGCAGTATCCGGTTCCTACCTACGTCGCCGAGTTTCTCTTGGGTCGCTACTGCGCCTCGGTGGACGACGAGGAAATCTCTGAAGGTCTCAAGATTGTTGAACGTCAGCTTGGCGAAAAGACCATCCGCGCTGGGGAACACGAGTTATTCAAGGCCCGCGCCAAAGAAAAGGGGCGGGTGAAGCTGATTGACATCATCACCGCCCGATTGGATGCCGGCACGGATTCGTTCTTAGCCACGTTGCCGAGTTTGCAACTGAAGGACGTACGGATCAGCGAGGCGATGGTCCACGCCAATGAACGAATGCTCACGGGCGGCTTCTATGCGGAGGTTGAACTTGCCTACGACCCGACCATCGCCCAGGAGAAGAATGGCCGTCCCTTCGGCATTGAATCGATGCGCGAGATCCAGCTATCCAAGCGTGATGTGCTGCCGACACTGCATGAAGGTCGGGAGGCGTTTGCCACCGAGGAGTGGAAGAAGTTTCTGATTCGGAGTATCGGCTTGGAGCCGGAGCAACTCAGCCCCCGTGCCAGTGACATGATGCTTTTGCGCATGGTCCCGTTCGTGGAGCCCAACTACAACATGGTGGAACTTGGCCCACGAGGGACCGGCAAGAGCCACTTGTTCCAGCAAGTCTCGCCGTATGCGCACCTGATCTCAGGAGGCAAAGCGACAGTCGCACGCATGTTCGTCAACAATGCCAATGGTCAACGCGGACTGGTTTGCCAGTATGACGTGGTCTGCTTCGATGAGATTTCCGGCGTTTCCTTCGATCAGAAGGACGGCGTGAACATCATGAAAGGCTACATGGAGTCCGGCGAGTTCAGCCGTGGGAAGGAGAGCATCCGCGCCGACGGCGGCGTGGTGATGGTTGGCAACTTCGACGTGGACGTGCAGCACCAGCAGCGCGTTGGTCATCTGTTCGGCCCACTGCCCCCCGAAATGCGTTCCGACACTGCTTTCATGGACCGCATCCACGGTTACCTGCCGGGCTGGGATTTACCGAAAGTACACCGCGATCTGCTGACGAATCACTTCGGTCTTGTCAGCGACTTCCTTTCCGAGTGCTGGAGCCAGTTGCGGCGCCAGAGCCGACAGAACGTGTTCCGGGGGCGTGTCCACTTGGGTGCTGCCCTGAGTGGGCGCGACACGACCGGCGTGCAGAAAACCGTGAGCGGGCTAATCAAGCTAATGTCACCGAACCCAGATACTCCCGTTTCGGAGGAGTTGCTGGAATGGGCATTGCGCATCGCTCTGGAGTGTCGCCGGCGAGTCAAAGAACAGCAAAAGCGCATCGGTTCCGCCGAGTTTCGTAACACCCAGTTCAGCTACGTGATGGGTGATGACGGGGTCGAGCAGTTTGTACCCACGCCCGAGCTGTACAGCGAGAACAGCATCGGCGGCGATCCCCTGCCGCCGGGACAGGTCTGGGTTATTTCGGGCGGTGGCGGTGACGAAAACCCCGGTCTCTATCAGGTAGACATAGCGGAAGGTCCGGGCAGTGGAGTGAAGATCCTGAACCAACCAGCGCCTCCGGCTTTCAAGGAGAGTGTCCGGTGTGCCGAGCAGAATCTCTATGCACGGGCGAAGGAACTTGTCGGTGATCGAGAACCTCGCCAACACCAGTTCTCTATTCAACTGCGCGCGTTTGACAGCGCCAGGAGTGGCTCTGCGGTAGGTGTCGGCGTGCTACTCGCTCTCTGTTCATCGCTGCTCCAGAAGAGCATCAAGGGAGGTCTCGCGGTCGCCGGCGGTCTAAATCTGGGCGGTTCCATCGAAACGATCTTCAATCCCGTCGCCGTCGTTGAAACTGCCATCGAGAAAGGGGCCGCTAGCATCATGATGCCGATTGGTAGCCGGCGGCAATTGAACGACCTACCCGACGATCTGGCGGCCAAGGTCACCATTCACTACTACCTCGACGCCCGCGATGCGTTGCTGAAGGCGTTGGCGATCTGATCCGGGAACCGCTGGCGAATGACGCCGGGCCGTTGGACAATGATGCCCGGACTCTCTCACGGTCTACGAGTTTGTGGGGTAGCGCACCCAGCTAGGACGTTGAGAAAGGAACTCTGGTTCATGACTGAACCTGCCCCCAATCGCATCTCAAAGTCCAAGTTCGTCGCTGGCATCCAGTGTTTGAAACGACTCTACTTTCAGGTTCACTCGCCTGAACTTGCCGACGAGGGGCAAGAGGCTCGGTTCGTACAGGGGCAGGAAGTCGGACTGCTTGCTCAGAAAAGGTTTCCTAAGGGCGTCCGTGTTGGCTTTGAAGGCGGGATTGAGGCCGCCCTAGCAACCACGGCTACCCTGATCGACGATTCGTCCGTCCCCGCCATCTTCGAGGCGACCTTTCAGCACTCTGGCTTGCTAGTGCGAGTGGATATCCTCCAACGTCGTCCGCACGGCCGCTGGCGATTGATAGAAGTGAAGTCGTCCGTCTCGGACAAGCCCCACTACCTGTACGACGTGGCCATTCAATACCACGTCCTGAGTCCTTGCGGTCTTGATCTTTCATCAGCGGGTCTCATGCATCTAAATCGGGACTACCGCTTTGACGGGCGGCAGCATGATCTAGAGGCGCTCTTCACGATCCGGGACCAGATGAACCGGATCAAGGAACTGGATGCCGATCTGCCCAGCCTTCTCAAGGCCCAACGAGAGGCTTTGACTCAGGCGAACCCACCCGACATCGCGCCGGGTTCTCACTGCACAGACCCGCATAAGTGTGAGTTTTTCAGCCACTGCAACCCGGAACCGCCAGACCACCACATCTCGTTTCTCCCAAGGCTGGGCGTCAAGCAACACCAGGCCCTTGTTGAGCTGGGCGTTAGCCTCATTCCCGAGATCCCGGAAGGTTTCTCGCTGACCAAACTTCAGGCTCGTATGCGCGCTTCCGTCACTACAGGGCAGACATGGGTCAGCCCGACGCTCGTGAAGGAGGTGTCGCAGCTAGAGTATCCGCTTTACTTCATGGACTTCGAGTCGCTGAATCCGGCGATCCCCCGGTTTTCCGGGATGTGGCCTTACTCGCAGATTCCGTTTCAATGGTCCGTGCACCGGCAGCTGGCCCCTGACGCCCAACTCAAACACTTCGAGTTTCTCGCAGACGACGAACTTGACCCGCGCCCGAAGTTCATTGAGTCGCTCTGCGGCGTCATGGGAAAGCGTGGACAGATCGTCGTCTACAATGCCGGCTTTGAGTCAGAGCGTCTTAACGAACTGGCTGACTGGCTCCCGGAATACAAGGGGCGCATCGAGAACATTCGCGGGCGTCTGTGGGATCTATTGCCGTTCATAAGGAAGCATGTATACCACCCAAAGTTTCGGGGGTCGTTCTCCCTTAAGTCTGTCTTGCCCGCACTCGTGCCCGACATGACTTACGACGGAATGGAAGTCGCCGACGGAATCGAGGCGGGTCTCGTATGGGAGCAGATGATCCGAGGCAAGTTCGCTCCAACTGAGTGCGAACAATGGAAAGCGGCTCTATTGGCTTACTGCCGGCAAGACACACTGGCAATGGTGAAGATTCTGGAACGCCTCCCGCCGGCTTGAGCACTGGAAACATGGCGGCTCTGATGCGGCGCTCGGTGGCCGCCCTCTGCAAGTAGCCGTACCCTGCAACACTGCCATTGCGGGATCCCAAACGGGTGCCGTTCTATAGACCGCCCTTCTTTTTCAGAAGCCGAATCCACTGAGTAAGTAGCCTATCAGCCTCTGCGAATTTTGCAGCGTCGCTCGATTCGCTCAGCCAGAGTTCTCCCTCGTCCTCTCTTACGTTAGTGTCTCCAACAGCCCGAAGGTTCTCCAGCATTCTCCGGGAGTCTGTCCTTCGGCTAACATCCGGCCCCGCCTTCTTCCGTGAGAGTCGGACCTTGTCCAGCGCGATTTTCTTGTCGGGTGAAGTCAGGTGGAGCTTTAGAAGCCTCGAAGGATTTCTCATGTATACCTCCACCCTGCCAGGCCAGGCTAGACTAACCTGACGGGATTGTACCGCCGAGCCGGCCTCTACGTCGTTGCGGTTGCCTCCCTGGAGGACGCGGCGACGAGGCGCCGCCGTGGACGCGATTCGTGCTACCCGGAACCCTGACAGCCATAGCAAGTCAGGTGCGCTCGCGCCGGCCTGTGTGGTAAAGAAAGCGAGAAGTAATCGACGACATCCGGCTATCATAGATTACTTCGGTAGTGGAGTACACAGTGCCCATGATGGACCGGCAATTTGACGAAGCTTTCGTGAAACATGTTTCTGCAACCAGGCACCTTGCTTGGCGGACAGTAGGGCTACTAGTGCAAAGCGCGGATTTACTTGGGGCCGTGCCAGTGGCCAAGTCCTGGCTCGCGAGGGCGCGGAGGCTCGGCATGGGATTCCTGGACCCTGATGACGCCAAGAGCAAGTCCGCGGACTTGTCTATCAGCGCCGAGACTCTCATGAGCACAAAGCCTGATACCATCGAAACACACACAAAATCAGCTATTTTCTCAGATGATGATTTGGCTGCACTCCAGGTAGTTAGTTTCACAGAGGTTGATAGGAAGGAGGAGTTCGAAGAGTACTACTACGAACTCCGCAGGCACCAACTTGCCCATTTTTCAATCGAAGCCCTCATTATCCAGTCTCCGTGGAAAGCCAGGTTCACGCCGCAAGAACTGGATGGCGCTAGCCAGGTTCTGCCCGCTTCTCTCGTTGATAAGTTGGCGCAGCCAAAAGACGAGGGGCCGAAAGAGACGCTTGGAGGGCTTGGGCTTGATTGGGCCTCGATTGCTGGGCAAGACTCCTGTAAACGAATCGCAAAAAACATATTTCATTATTCAAACTTAGAACCGATTGGGTGGGTCAGAACACATTTGTCTGACTGCGCTGCTTGCAGGAGTCAGCATCCCTCCCTCGTGGAGGTCTACGCTGAGTTTGACCGTCGCTTCTTTGCCGATTACCGCTTGCTCGCCACCCAAATCGTCCAAATCTTCCCGACGGATAAACTCTTCGATCGAATCAACGAGGAGTGGTTCTTCGACGCATTCGACGAAGCAGAAGCAGACAAAGAGAGCTTCTTCTCGGCCGAGGATATACGCGAAGAACTAATCGGGTTGGTGCTGGAACCGTTGGCAGCACGCTTTCTAACCCTAGCTGCTTTCGTGGGCCAGCAAATGTCGGCCTTTCAGCGCACGTTCGATCATTACCGCTCGATTCTCTGGATAGATGTGCTGAAGGGGCAAGGTCCCCCTGCGATGATCCAATACGTCCAAGAATGGAACGAAACCCTTCGTCAAGGCGCTCTCATTGCCATGAACGTTAAGCGACACTGGAAAGATTCTGAGTTTGGTAAACAACTGTGCTTGCCTGAGGCTTACGAAGGGGAGCTCACCGCGGGGGCCGGACTCACCGTGAGAGGCAACAAATGCTTTTACGAGCCGACATTTTGGCTCAAGTACGACCTCGTTCCAGGTCCACCTGCCGGGGTCTGGGTGTGGGGCATGATGGTTCAAGCTGTCGATGAGGCAAACCGACAGATCGCGGAGATGGATTCCAAACCGACATCAAACGACGATGACAAGGGAAGCCTTGACCCAGTACTCATCAAGCATTTCTCTGACCTGAGTGAGCGCTTCACGTCGCAGAGCAAGGCTGGAGCCGAGCAGCATCTTTCAGAACTCATGGGGAAGACATACGGCCTGTTGCCCACGAAAGTCCGGCACACGTTGATGGGAGGGGAACAGAGTTTTCGCAACCCTGAGTACGCTGATCCCTCCCAGATCGTCTACGCGATAGCGAAGGCGTTCGAGCAATGCGTAGGAATTGAGCTGCTGCCGCCGTTACATGACTTCCTGTCCCGCAAAGGGATCAAAGATTTCCCGAATAAACGCGAGTTTCCTCGGCACCAGCAATTGCGTGCCAATGGACAAGCAACCAAGAAGTGGACCTTAGGTGTAGTTGAAAAGGCCTTCGATCGTGCTCCTGAGGCAATGCGTGCGTTCTGCGAAGATAGGCGGCTTGATTTTGCTAAGATCCTCTCAGACCTCGAATTTATGAGAGAGCAACGGAACCAGGCGGCTCACCAGTCGGCAAGTACTCCAGCGGAGGCGGCAGAGGCTAGGTCAGAGATGCTCTTGAACGGAGGGGTCTTTCGGTCGCTTCTTGGTCCTCGTTGACAAGCACGAAGAGTTTGCCGTAGCGGTCGATCTCGGTGCTGGGGGAATCTCCCAACCAACAACCCTATCCCAAGGCAGGTCTGTCTGGCCGGTTTCCGGTGTTTCAACAGGGCAATCTCCTACGGCAGGAACTCTGACGTCAACCGCGCCTGATGCAGTCTTCGGCCGTGTGTTGAGCCCAGCAATCCTGCGGACCCTTAGCTGGCACGCTCACGAACACTCAAAGACTTCGGATAACTCAGGTGTGCTGCGCGCCCGCCAGCTCCCCAATCTCCCCCAACCCGATCTTGTTACATCTTCCACTGTTCTCCGAAAGCGCAAACTCGTATCAAAACCTCCTGATTCGAGTGTCCTGCCGCCCAGGAACGATTGGAGCCCGTTTCGCGCTGGATTGAACTCCGGCTGTTCCTAGGGCTCGGGTAGCGCCAGGTTTTACAGTTTTCGAGAACCCGCCTGATCGAGTTCGTACGTCTTGTCGTCTCTGTGGGCTCCGACACCGATTGCCATCGGCCGGTTTCGCGCCATATGGAAATGCGAACGAGTGCAAGTTTCCGCTTTGTTGTAAACTCTTCACCGCCCTTCATCGCGAGAACCGCCTGTTTTAGCGAACTGTTGAAGACGACGTTGAACAGTTGCTTCTGGTCCTCCGAAGCCCTCGGCTTGTGTCTATCCACAGACAGTCCCTTCGGGGAACCGACTTCTCGGAAGACCGATGTCGTGTCAAGACTGTCCCGGGCACTTCTCGGCGGGTGCGTGTCTTGGTTGTCGGCATACGGTCTCCTTTGTGGTTGATCCAGTGCGTTTAACGCACTCAGGCGGGGCGGATCTTCTGCCGCGGGGGGATCCAACGGGTGAAACCTCATGCGAGCCCGATATCACGACAGCTATATTCAGAATGGCTCTATGTGCGTCTGTTTCTGTGGCTTAGCTCTCCTCGCATCGAGGGGGTTAGCCTGGCAAGAACTTGCTCACCGGCTAGAGCCGTCCTGAGAAAACCGCGGCCTGGGCCTTCGGCCAGAACACGAGGCCTGGGTGGTTCATGTCGCTACTCCGTTCAGAGTGCCGATCGAAAAGGGTTTCGACTATCATGCTGATATCGAGGTCTCCATGCGCCAATTTCGATTAAACGTCCGCATCGCCTTTGCGGTTCTACTAAGCAGCGTCGTTGTACCCGTCGCGTTGCTTGCTCAGTCCATCGAT
>Ga0315339_1000810_pt1 | contig 33601 bp, 34 predicted proteins | sample ASW17metaG_FD_204514 | JGI IMG/M metagenome (GOLD analysis project Ga0315339, IMG submission 204514) | Ammonia-oxidizing marine archaeal communities from Pacific Ocean, United States - ASW #17 | ecosystem: Environmental > Aquatic > Marine > Oceanic | place: USA: California | collected 2016-12-05 | reverse complement strand
AATTGTCACAGAACTCGTACTAGGCAGTCAGTAAGATAAATTTGACTGATGCTTGGTACATAAAAACGACACTTCCGAAGAAGTGCCATCTGTTTTAACCTGAAGGCCCTACTTCGCCGGGACTAGAGGCAGGACCCGGTCGAGTACCTTCTGATAGGCACTCAGACTCATGAGCACCGGGAACTCGCCTTCCGCGTCAGGCCGATAGACGTCTGCCCGGAGCACCGTGCCATCCCGCACAGAGACCGGCACATCGTGCTCGAAGATCATTCCGTGTGCGGTTTGATCAACCTCAGCTGACGTCGCTGCGGGAACGGACACCGCGAAAGACCTCCCGCAATAGCGGTCTAATGAACGGCCACCACTACCCAGCGCGCAAGCGCCCTTGAGTGCGCCATCATGCATCAGTCCTTCGTCATCGCATCCAGACGAATCGGGCTCCACGCCATGCCGTCCGGTCCATCGTGATTCATCATGTAGATCTGCCGGTTATTCAGCCCGTCTAGCTCGAACATCTGAATGGTGCCCTCCCCCGGGTCACTGGCAAATGCCATGCCGTCGTGTATGAGCACCCCGAAGTTCCCATCCTGAGGCTGGCCGTCTCGGAGCGGAATCTCGGTAATCGTCCGCCTAGACTCCACATCGAAAAGCCGCAGATATTGCGGCACGGGTTCCCCGCCTCCACCGCCGTTGGGCACGATAGCGTAGCCGTCCGGGCCCATCTCGACCCGGCCGGCGTAAGGCCGCGAGTCGAGTTCAGCGACGACCTCGAGCAGCTCGGCATCGATGACAGAAATGGAGCGCTCCTGGCGATTCGCAACCCACACCTCGCTGCCATCGGCTGACACGTCCAGTCCCTCTGCGCCGGGTCCCGTCTGAATGACCACGGGGTCACGGTCCTCGTTGAGAAAAATTACAGATAGCGTTCCTGTGCCGAGCCGGCTAGTCACGTAGGCACGCGAGCCATCCGGGCTCAACCTCACCATGTGACCCTCTCGCCCACCGGTGGGATAGGTGCGGATCACGCTCATAGTCTCAAGGTCCAGGAGCGCCAACAGATCCGAATCCTGCATCGTGGCAACCGCCCGGCGACCGTCTGGCAGAAAAAGTGCAGTGTGCGGACGAGAGTTCGGACCGAGATCTATCCGCCCAACGACGGTGGCGCTCGCAACATCTATCAATACGACGTGTCGGCCGGGCTCGCTGTTGGGGCCATACTCACTTGTCAGGACAAGGCGACCGTCCGGTGAGACGGCCACTTCATGCGGAATCGTCGGACCCACGGGCACTCGAGCGAGCTCAACACCGGTGGTCAGGTCGATAAACGAGATACTTCCCCCGGTCCGATTAGAGACGATCAGCGTCCCATCCAGTGCCATTGCGCTCGATCCGAGCAGCCCTAGCATCAGTACCGTCCAACAAGCGCTCGAAGCACGCGCGCTCATCCTTGTTCCTCCATTCTGGGCCATCTCATCCCCTCCTAGAGTTGTTATGGGGGCCCCTTTGGCAGGGGAATAAACGAATCAGTATGGCCAAAAAACAACCCGTGACCAAGGCCCGCAAACATCCCCCCTTATATATGGTGACGTATGCCTCCTTTTCGAGGAGCATGCCGACAGCGTTTGCTCGGATTAGCCGATAGAGCCGTCAATGCAACGTGTTCTTGAGAATCAACACCGGGTCTCCGGTCTCGCCCAGCTGCTCTGCCAGGCCCGGATAGGCAAATAGGCCCACCGACAGGTAACCGCCACCAAGAACGACATCGAAGTCGTCATCGCCGTCCACATCACCGATATCCATCGTCATCCAACGTCCGTCTGTGAGGTCTTCACTCGTCGACGGGACGAAATCGAGTGAGCCCTGATTCTCCAGGTAAGCGAACACCTCGGGTCTGTCCGACGTGTAGTCCGGATAAAAAGATATCGCCGCGATATCCAGGTCGTCATCCCCATCAAAGTCGGCCGCCTTAGCGATGAACGCGCCATGCATCGGGTAGAAATAGGCCTCCTCGAATCGGAAACCACCCTGGTTTAGATAGATCCGAACGCCGTGGTAGTTCTTTAGCGTGTTATAGGGATCTGAGTCAACGTTATCGCCATTGACGACGAGCGCGTCCATTAGTCCATCGTCGTTGAAATCGTGCAGCTCGAGATACGTGTGTCCGTAACTCGCATGCGCCTCGAAAATCGGCTGCTGCGAAAACTCACCGTCACCCTGATTGATCAGGAGATGCAAACCTTCCCGCGAATCGGACATCAGCACCATAACGTCCGTTAGTCCATCGTCGTTGAAATCGTGTGTCTCGGCTTTGACGGCCCCGGGCAGCGCAAGGAGCACACGCTCCTCCTGTTCGAACACCCCGCCGGGCAACCCCTGGAACCACGAAACGTTCCCAGTAACAGATCCGAAACCGCTGACAATTAGGTCCAGTCTCCCGTCGCCGCTAAGATCCGCGAGCTCGATATCGGCCATGCGGAAGAGATTGGGTACCCCCACCTCCGAGGCCGCATCGGAAATGCCTTGGTTCACCAACCGTAGTATCGACACGTGGGCGGGCCGCGCGCGCGCTGGCTGCTGGGACATGAGATCCCCGATCGACCCGAGATAGGCCGTATCACCCGCGAAATGAATGTCTACAGGTGTGATGCCAGGTCGAAACTGCCGAGTGGCCACTACCTGACCATCTCCGTTCAATACCGACAAAGACTGCTGCAAAGTGTCACCGATATAGATCTCCCCTGTCTCCTCTCTGATGTGCACCAGCGTCGTGACGCCAACCGGTTCTGGTAGGTAGCTGGTCCGGAATATGTCGAACCGGGGCAGCTCCCAATTTAATGTGGGCTTACCGGTCTGGGGCAGGGCCGTGGCCGGCGCATTGGTAACGTAGTAGTCTCGAAGACTTGCCCAGTCCTCCTCATTCAAGAGCGGCGCGTCCGGAAAGACCCCCTCACGCAGGAGCGCTTCGTGTCGGTTAGCCACATTTTCCCGGGCGAACTCTGGTGCGTCATCGAGAAAACTGATGTCCTCGATGCCCAACCAATATCCCATGTAACCGAGTACCGCCTCCCAACTGCGTTTGGGGAGCATGTCCGGTTCGGGTTCCAGGTGGCAACTCGCACAATAGAGCGTCGCGAGCTCCGCGCCTTCCTGGAGCAGCCTATAACGCTGTACCTGGACGACACCTACGGTTGTGGCACCGATGACCACGGCCGCGCCGAGGAGAAGATACTTCCACACAGTCTGCCTCTTAAATTACAACGCCCCGTAAACAATTCGCCCATCAACCATATCCAAGGCCGACTTCGGATCACGGATCTCTCCCACCGGCATCGTCATGTACACGGCTCTCTGGCGACTTCTTAGGCCGAAACCATACCCGAAATGATACCGAGTTGCCGCATCCCCGCTCCGGTATGATGAGGACTCCACGTCGGACGTCTAGGAGACGTCATGAGCCTGCTGCGAGGACTCCCCTGGGCGCAAGCGCTGATCATCGCAACGCTCTCTGCCTGCTCGGCGGAGACCGACACGCTGACGCTCAGCGGGCTCACGATGGGGACTGGCTACTCGGTAAGAATCGTGCGACCAGCCGACTCGCCCCCTTTAAACCCGCTAGCCGCACGTATCGCCGAACGGCTGGAGGCGTTGGACGCGCAATTCTCTACGTACCGGGAATCCTCCGAGATTAGCCGATTCAACGCGCATCCCGGTGAGGGGTGGTTCGCAATCTCAGCGGATTCCATGAACCTATTGAGGAGTGGCCTGGCTATCGGAAGGCTCTCTGATGGCGCCTTCGACATGACGGTGGGACCCCTGGTCGAGCTCTGGGGCTTCGGCGCGAATGGCTCACCGGAGGGGGTTCCGCCTCGAGCCGACATCGACGCGTTACTAGAATCGACCGGGCTCGAGTACCTGGAAGTCCGCACCTCACCACCAGCTGTTCGCAGAACTCGCGCCGGTGTCAGACTCGACCTCTCGGCAATCGCGAAGGGGTTCGCCGTGGACGAGATCTGGGCCTTGTTGGGCAGCGCAGGTCTCTCTGCCTATATGGTGGAAGTGGGTGGCGAAGTGCGCACGCGGGGCATGCGGGCGGACGGCGGTGACTGGATGATCGGCATTGAAAACCCCCTCATCGACACCTCGGGTAACGCACCAGCGCCCATTCAAGACGTCATCGCTCTCCGGGATCGCGCCATCGCAACTTCGGGAGACTATCGAAACTATTTCGAACATGGTGGCCAGCGTTACTCCCATACACTCGACCCGCGGACCGGCTGGCCCGTCTCCAATGGAGTCGCAGCAGTCACCGTCATCTCGCAACGGGCGACCGACGCCGACGCATTTGCCACGGCACTGATGGTTTTGGGCCCGGACCTAGGCCTTCAGCTCTCCGAACGGGAGAACATTGCCGCCCAGCTCGTACTGCGTACCGACACTGGCGTGGAGGTGGTGCGGACGCCAGCGTACGAAGCTTACCTCAACACTCACTGAGCCACTTCACACCCATTTCGGCTCCGGCACCCGCACGAATTTCATCGAATATAATCCCGGCCTCTTAAATTCACCCACGGTACCCGCATGGGCGTTGTCACCCCGAAGAATAAGGCAGTCACAACATTGGAGGGTCTTCACCTCTATCACGGAGGGATGTCAAATTGCTCCATGCGCGTGCGCGTGACGCTGGAGGAGAAGGGGCTCCCCTGGACAAGCCATCATCTCGACTTGCGCAAAGCCGAGAACATCACGCCCGAGTACTTCGGGATTCATCCGAAAGGGTTAGTTCCGGCGCTGGTGCACGACGGGGTCGTCCACATTGAATCGACTGACATCATCGACTATATCGACACAACCTTCGACAAACCGCCTCTCAGGCCGGCTGACCAAGCTAATCAGGAAAAAATGCTGGAGTGGATGCATCTTGCTGCGCATAACCACATTCATGTGAAGACCTACATGTTTGCACATCAGATCGGGAAGAACATGGCGAAGACGGAGTCCGAGCTGGCGCTCTACCGCGAACTTCAAGACAACAAAGAACTACTCAAATTTCATGAAGAAAACTCCTCCGTAGAAGGTCTCTCCGAGGAAAGGATCGCCAACGGGACCGAAGTATTGCTCAGATGCTTCGCGCGCCTCGACCGGGAACTCGGTGAACACAAATGGATCGTCGGCGACTCATTCTCCCTTGCGGACATCACCTGGATACCTCTGTACGTCACTCTGAACAACGCCGGGTATCCGTTCACCGACTATCCGAACGTCACCCGCTGGAAAGATGGCGTGCGGGCGCGGCCCAGCTTCAAGAAAGCCGTATTGGAATGGGTACCCGAAGACCTGATCCGGGGCTGAGCCCAAAGAACAGACTCATCCGAACAGCACAGATGGCTGAAAAAGTAAGCGCATGAGCTGCCCGTAAAAGCCCCACACGACTAGTAACGCGCAAGCGGCGTAGAGCAATGCGGTAGGCCATCGGTAGCCGCCCCACACCTTTAAATAAGCAAACACGAAGAGTGGCAGCGCCGCGAGCTGACCTACCAGATAAGCCAAACCGATTGTCGCCACAATGAGCCCGATGAACACCAGACTCGGCCTGAGATCCGCCTTGGTCGAGGCGACTTGCCATGCGTACCGAAAATCCCCAGTCAACTGCACGGCAGTCAGGGCCGCACGTCCATCCTGCACAAATATCCAGACAGATAGCGGGAGCGCGCCCAACAGAATCAGGTTCGGAAACTGCGCGGTCGCAGCCTCCCGGAACCCAAGCGTGACCCCGTAGGCGATGGTGAAAACGACGATTAACCCGATCGCCAACGGCATCGAGATCAGCGCGTTACGCGCAGCGCCTTCGCCAGCCTCCGAAGACTGATCTTCTTTTTTCGGTCCGAGGATGCCCCGCACGGCGAAGACGACTGTAAGAACGATTAAAATCTCTATCACAACCACGATCGGTCGGTTGTAGAGCCACTCGTAACTGCCGTAAATCTGGGTCGTGAGCTGGAAGTTGTTTTCCATTAACCCGCCAAGCACCAACGCCAGTATCAAGGGAGGTCGAGGCCAACCACCCTGCTTCATCCAATAACCGAGCACCCCGAACCCCAGGCAAGTCCACCAGTCGCCCATGGAATTTGTCGCGACCCAGGTACCCATTAGCAACACCACCATTACCCCGGGCACGATAAGATGGCCCGGGATGAAGGCGATCTTGTGGATGTGCCGGCTTAAGAGCATCAGAAGAGCGGCAGCGACTAGGTTCGCAACCACAATCTGCCAGACCATACTGAATGTTAAATCCAGGTTGATCGTAAGCATGTCCGGTCCGGGGCGCAGGCCCTTTATCACGAGCGCCCCGAGAAGTATTGCCGTGCCGATGCTACCCGGAATACCAAACGCCACCGTGGGAATTAGCGCACCGGCCTTGTGTGCGTTGTTCGCAGTCTCCGGTGCAATGACCCCACGTATATCGCCCTGGCCAAATTGGGTCTTGTCTTTGGCGCTCTGCACAGCGTGACCGTATGCGACCCAATCCACGATCGCAGCGCCTAGGCCGGGGAGCATGCCGATGTATGTACCGAGGATTGCGCATCGCAAGCACAACCAGCGATGCCGAAATGCATCTTTTACACCCTGAACCAAACCCTCGGTCGGATTCTCGGTTCCCGAGACACGCGCGATGGAAGTGTTCTTAACGGCCAGTTCCATGAGCTCCGGGAGACCGAAGAGCCCGAGCACGATAGGGATGATGGGGATGCCATCCAGCAAATAATTTACGCCGAAATAAAATCTGGGGATTCCCGTCGCATCGGCATAACCGACGGTGGTAAGCAACAGTCCCAGGAGCGCCGCGGCGAGGCCCTTAACCAGCGAGCGGCCGGAAAGCGCGCCCACCATCGTTAACCCGAGGACCGCAAGCATGAAGAACTCGGGCACACCGAATGCAAATATCACCGGAAGAATGACTGGGAGTGACGCGGCTAAAAGCAGCGCGCCCAGCACTCCACCGAATGCCGACACGGTGTAAGTTGCACCGAACGCACGCGCAGCCTGCCCTTTCTTTGCCAACGGGTAGCCGTCGAGGATCGTAGCCTGAGAGGCAACCGTTCCCGGAATACCTAACATGATCGACGCGATGCTGTCGCTAGTGGAAGTCACCGCATACATGCCAAGCAGCAACGCAAATGCTTGCACAGGTTCCATACCGAACGTGAACGGCAACATGAGTGCGAGGCCGACCGCGCCCCCGAGCCCCGGCACCGCCCCCACCCACATACCGAGAAAAACACCCAGCATTAGGTAACCAAGCGCTGGCCAGCTAAGAGCCAGCTCCAGCCCGCTCAGCATTCCTTCTATCATGTGGACCTGTTGGTTGCGCTAAGGACGCTCGCGCGATCGCACGGCTTAGCGCACTTCATCGATATAGGCTTGCAGGAACGCAGCGACATCCTCTGGTACATCGTAAAGGCTTCTCAGAATCTCCGTGCCCTCTTCGGCGCCAATCAAGGGCAGACTGAAACCGTACATCGTCTGCTCTTCTGCTTTGTAGTCCGGGTCCTGCGTGACCTTCACGAAGCTCTCGCGGAGTAAGTTGGTCTGTTCTTCCGGTGTCCCGGGCGGCAGCAGGGCTGCGTACACGAGGTTGTTGACCCGCGGCAATATCCACTTGTACATATCGAAGAATTGGCCTGATGGTGGCGAGCCATGCAGGGATTCGTAGAACTCCACAAAGCTAGGAATGTCGGGCACAACATCCACAGGTGTGAGGTTGCCCTGAGTATCTGCGGAGGGGTTGTGCCAGAGGGGAATGGCAACACCCTCGTCGACCAGTGCAGGCTCGATCGAGAAACGGTACAGACTCAGCGAGGCAACCTGTATATTCACCTCACCACGGCGGACGGCGTTGAATACGTCCGCTGCACCTGGAAACCCCGTGACGTACTGATATTCCACACCGAGCGTATCCAGGGCCAGTCGGCCAAGCAGATCGAAACGCACTGCGGGATTCTGGCCACCGAATCGCAGCCCTTCGCCCACCAGCAGCTCTTCTGCGGTCTTAACCACGTCGGCACGGACATAGGCCATGTTCGGGCTCAGCAGCCCGCCTACGAAGGGCATCGTGGAGAAGTCGGCGCGCAACCCAGGTTCCTTCAATACAGCCGCAATACCGTTCGTCGGCGAAAACATCACATGCAGCCCATCGTTCGCTGCAACCTCGGCGCCATAGTTCCAGACCCGAGTGCCTCCACCGCCGGGTAGATTGCGCACCACTATGGTGGGCTCGCCAGGGATGTGTTGGGCCCAGAACCCCGCGAAGACTCGAGCCGCGAGATCGGCTCCGCTACCGGGCGTTCTGCCGACGTAAATCGTGAGCGTCTTGCCCTGGTAATAGGGGCGACTCTGACTGTGGCCAGGGATCGAGACCGTCATAGCAAACATCGCCACGACAGCAACCGTCGTCAAAGGGGCACAAAACCCCAGCTTATTCTGGATTCGTTCGCGTCCCGCTGGCATCAATCGCTCCTAAGAAGCCCCCCTCAATATAACCGGTTTGAGGCGGGTTCGCCCCGCTCCAGCACTCGCACCACGTTGTCCCATGCCGCCTCAAACAAATGTACCCAAGCCTGTCGGGTCACCCCAGCAATATGGGGCGTGAAAAGAACACGTTGAGCACCTTCACCCTTTAGTGAGAGTAGCGGATTGGACTCCGGCGGCTCCTCCGCATAGACATCCACGGCGGCCCCACCAATCGATCCTTGCTCCAGGCTCTGGGCCAAGGCAACCTCATCCACGACGCCACCACGCGCCGCGTTGATCAAGACAGCGTCGGGCTTCATTCGCGCTAGCTCTCTGGCTCCGATCAAACCTCGAGTCTCCGGTAACAGCGGAACGTGAAGAGTCACGACATCGGATACTTCCAGCAACTCCGCCAACGACAGGGCACGAGCGCCCAGCGAGTCCGCAGCTGCAGGATCAGCAACCGCGGGATCGAAATAGACTAGCTGACTCCCCATACGCTTGAAGGCTTCGGCGACCGCCAGGCCGATGTTGCCGAGCCCGACCACGCCTACCGTGGCGCCCTCAATCCCCTGCAAGCTATCGGCGATCATGCGGCTGCGAATAGCCGAGTAATTTCCCTCCCGGATTTCTCGGTCCGCCCACGCGATACGTCGATGAAGCGTCAAAGCGCAAGCCACTGCGTACTCTGCAAGCGATGCGTTCGAACCACCGGAGACGTTAGCCACTGCGATGCCATTTGCTCTCATCGCCGCCTCATCAAGGCGATCGACGCCCGCGCCGGTGACCTGAACCAGGCAAACCTCACTGTCCGCGAACATCGAACCGTCAAGCCTCGGCCCCACGGCCGGGATGACTAGCGCGCGCGCGCGTTTCACCAGCACAGGGAGATTAGGATCGTCAGGTGCGATGTAAGCGATGGACAACTGCGCCGGCGGCGTGATACCGACCTTCAGGAAGTCGGCCTGCGGCCTGAGGCAGACGACATCATAGGCTTTCACTAGCCGTGGCTCTGCAGGTCAGAGACAGGGAAAAAACAAAGTAAAAGAAGTGGACTACCGCCCGCATTTCGCATGAAATGGAGCTGGCGCGGCGGTACCAGAACGGTATCCCCCGGCCCCACTTTCTGCTCACCGTCATCGGTACAAAACACACCCCGCCCGGAGAGCACGTGTATACACTCCTCGCAGTCAGGGTGGGAATGCGGTTTACGCGGTGGATCGTCGGGTGCTGAGATGGGTATCTCGACAAGCCTAAGCGTGACCGAGTCGGACCCATTCGCACCGGAAATGATCTCCTTCGAGACCCTCCCCCTCAGCCCTAGGTCCTTGGCTTCGCCGGCTCTGACGATTCGCGCCACTAGGAGTGACTCCTCCTCAGCCCGCTTCCTGCAGGTGCCGTACCTCGGCCACGCCACCCTGCACGCCGTCGAGTTGACGAAAGATTTCGGTAGCCTCGTTCGCTATCGCGTTGGCGATGTCCTCTAGCATCCGCTGTGCCTTTTCAACCGTCGCATGTTCCGGGCTTCCATACCAACCCGTCGCCGCGATCGAACGGATGTCGCTCAAGACGGGCTGGAATGTTCTCGTACGCCGAAGCTTATCCATTCTTTTGCCGTGTTCGGCATCCGAGGAATAGTCGATCCGATCAAGATGCACGAGTTCCGGTTTGTATGCGAGTATTGCGAGCGCCTCGATCTCGCCGCCATGAGTGAGCCCACCGCATTCGTGGCCATACAGCTCAGCGGCGATATAACACGCCTGCACAGTCACCACAGACATGCCGTAATCTCGGTGCAGCGAATCCGCCGCAATGGAAAGAGAGGGAATGTTGCCCTCGTGCCAATTCAGAATCAGGCACCGTCGCGCACCATGCTTCGCGGTAGAAACGCATGTTTCCTTTACTACGCTCATATACGTTTCGGGCGTCAAAGTAATGGTCCCTTCGAAAGGCATGTGCATGGGCGTTACGCCTAGCGGACCACCCGGCAAGACCAGTCCGTCCATACACTCGGCCACCGCATGACCGATAGCGTTGGACGCGAAGATGTCGGTGCCCGTGGGCAGATGGGGACCGTGTTGCTCCACGCTACCCGCCGGGAAAATGACCAGCGGGTTCTTCTTCAATTGCGCCGCAATCTCGGGCTGCGTCAGGTCGATGAAATATCGGGTGGGAAGCTCGTTCATAGATCTATCCATAGTCTCAATCCTTCAAGCCACCGCCAGCCGCGCGCGAGACTCATCAAGCACGCTCTCCAAAGAAATCAGCTGACCGTTCTGGGCGATCGAACGCAGCGCAGCATTCACCGCCGCGAGCGCAATGTTGCCGCTTTTTGCGTTCAGCTCGGCAGGTTCGCCAGTGGCACAAACATCCGCAAACATGTCCAGTTCATCCAGGAACATGTTTCCGGCCGGCAGCTCCAGCACCTCGCGCTTGCCGAAACCATCTTTGCCCCGCTGGATGTAGAGCAACGACGTCTCGTGCAATCTATCGGGGGTATCCCACGTGCTGAAATCCAGCTCGTAGTGCATAAGCCCCTTTTGACCGAACACGCGGACACAGAAGATACCCGGCGAAGTCCAACTGGAGCCCACGTATCCCAGCTTGCCATCGGCAAACCTCAGCGTGGTCATCGACTGATCGTCCACCTCCGCACCCACAGGGGAGAGCTTGGATGCGATCGAACTGACTGATTCGATTTCGCCTCCGAGGAAATGCAGCGTATCGAATTGGTGGATGGCCAGTTGGGACAACGGCCCACCGGGCGCTTTGTCGCGATACCAACGCCACGTATCCGGGGTGATCTCCAGAGCGCGCTCGTTAGAGAAATTCGCCTCCATGAACACCACACGACCAAGCTCGCCACTATCCATCGCGGCGCGCATCATGCGAACGCCCTTAAGTAAGCGGGCACTATGACCAACCATCACCTGCACGCCGTAGTGCTCCTGGAGTGCCTCGATGGCCAGCCCGGACTCCAGGGTGTTGGCGATGGGTTTCTCCGTATACACCTGTTTGCCGGCTCTCGCGACCTGCTCGGCCACTGGCAGATGCTGCTCGTTGGGCACCGTGAGAATGACGCCCTGGATCTCCGGGTCTGCGAGCATTGTTTCCATGTCCGGCACGCTCGGTATTCCGAATTCCTTCTGGAAGCTCTGGCGTTTTTCCTCTGACCGACTGTAGCCCGCCACGATGCTGAATTTCGTTGATCGCTGTGCGGCCTGCGTAAGCACCTTCGCCCAGCGACCGAGTCCCACAATGCCGATCTTGACCAGTTTGGATTTCATCCCCACGCCTCCGCTTTGGAAATACTGGGGTTTTGGATAATCGTAATATGGTATTACACTATGGCCATATGAGCCAGGCGCGCCTGTTGAGGATCGACAAAGTCCCTGCATCCCTGCGCCAGCAGGTCTTGGAGCGCTTGCGCGAAGCCATCATTTCCGGACATTTGACGCCGGGGGCTCGCCTAACCGAGCGGGAGCTGACGGAGCAGATGGGAGTCTCCCGCACCGTGCTTCGCGAAGCACTGCGCCAACTCGAAGCCGAGCATCTGGTCGAGGTCATTCCCAACAAAGGCCCGGTGGTACGCGCCCTCAGCCGCGAGGAAGCTGAGGATCTCTATCGAATCCGAGCCGTGCTTCACGGGCTTGCCGCGCGGTTCTGCGTTGAGAACGCTGACGTGGACGACATCGGTCACCTGCAAGCAGCCCTTGCAACTGTCGTGGACGCCTATCACAGAAGGGACGCCGAACACGTGCTCGACGCGAAAACGGGGTTTTATGATGTGTTGTATTCAGGCGCCCGGAGCGAGTCGCTTAGCGCGATGCTCGACACACTCCAAGCGCGCATCGCTCGCTGGCGGGCACTGGGCCTCGGCCACCCGGAACGCTCCGAGGAAAGATCACGGGAGAGTGCCGACAATCTGACTGCCATCGTAGATGCAGTGACCCGAAGGGACGCCGATGCGGCAGAGCGGCTGACGCGCGAAGAAGACAGCCAGGCGGGCCGAGAGGTCATGCGACTTCTGGCCATCGAATCCACAAAGCAACAAACTAGAGTAGAGACTATAGGAGGGGAGAGCTCGTGAGCATTCCGCATTTGTTAGTTCATAACCGGCGTGACAATGTCGGTGTCGTTGTAGTCGAGGGTGTGGAGGCAGGCACAGAATTGCTCGCCGTCGTCACAGAAGACAACAGTGACTTCACGATTACCACTCGGCACGATATTCCCATCGGACACAAGGTTGCCCTGACGAACTTCGCCGAAGGGGATACCGCAATCAAATACGGCGTGGATATAGGCCGAATGGTCCAGGAAACAGAAAAAGGCGACCACGTTCACACCCATAATCTAAAAACGAAACGCTGGTAGGCGGTACTAACATGACAACTAATGGAACATTCTTTGGATACCGACGTGAAAACGGCCGCGTCGGCGTACGCAACTACGTGGCCGTCCTCCCTGTCGACGACATTTCCAACGCAGCTTGCGAGGCCGTCGCAAACAACATTCAGGGCACAATCGCCCTACCCCATGCTTACGGGCGACTCCAGTTCGGCGAGGACCTAGAGCTCCACTTCCGTACCATGATCGGCACGGGCGCGAACCCGAACGTCGCCGCGTGCATCGTGATCGGCATCGAACCGGGATGGACCCAGAAAATAGTGGACGGCATTGCCAAGACCGGCAAACCGGTGACTGGGTTTTCCATCGAGCAGCACGGTGACATCGAAACGATCGCAACAGCATCGCGCGAGGCCAAGAAGTTCGTGCACATGACCTCGGGTCTCCAGCGCGAGGAATGCAGCATTTCGGACCTGTGGGTCGCGGCCAAATGCGGCGAGTCGGATACAACCACGGGGCTCGCCTCATGTCCGGCAGTCGGAAATATGTACGACAAGTGGATCCCGGAAGGCATCTACGGTTGCTTTGGCGAAACGACGGAGATCACGGGCGCAGAAGACATCTGTGCCGCACGTGCCGCAACACCCGAAATAGGAGAAAAATTCCTGAAAACCTGGCAGGCCTACCAGGACGAGGTGGTAGAACCCTACAAGACCTCCGATCTCTCCGACAGCCAACCCACCAAGGGGAATATCGCGGGTGGGCTTACTACCATCGAAGAGAAGGCGCTAGGTAACTTGGAAAAGATCGGCAAGGAGGTCAGTTACATCGACGTGCTCGAGCCCGCCGAGGCCCCTTCGAGCGGCCCGGGGCTCTATTTCATGGACACTTCCTCAGCGGCGGCGGAATGCAATACGATACAAGCCGCTGCGGGTTACGTGGTGCACTGCTTCCCAACCGGTCAAGGCAATATCATCGGCAACCCGATCATGCCCGTCATCAAAATCACCGGTAACCCACGCACCGTACGAACCATGGGCGAGCACATCGACGTCGACGTTTCCGGTGTCGTTCGACGCGAAATGACCATTCCACAAGCGGGCGATGCCCTCATGGATATAATCGTTCAGACCGCGAACGGGCGACTCACTGCTGCCGAAGCTTTAGGTCACAAGGAATTTGTGATGACCAAGCTCTACCGTAGCGCTTAACAATCCCCGCTCAGAGCAGCAAAGTCACATGACTTCTTCATGGAGAACCGTTGACACGGACGTACTTGTTATAGGTGGCGGTGTCGCTGGTTGCATGGCAGCTATCCCGGCGCTTGAAGCCGGTCTCAGTGTAGTAGTCTGCGAGAAAGGCAAAGTACTTGACCACTGTGGAAGCGTCGGATGCGGTGTCGATCACTACCTCACCATCATGGACTCTGGCCCCGAGTGGGATACCCCCGAGTTTCTCATCAAGCATGTACCAGAACTTACTGATGGCATTGTGGATATGGCGGTCACAAGCCGCGTCATTCATGAAATGCCCAAAGTACTGCGCAAGATCGAGACATTTGGAGTCAATTTTAAAGATCCGCGGTACAACGATTACTACCGTCTGCGATCATTTGGTCTGCCGGGCACATATCACATTAACTTTGATGGAACCGAGTTCAAGAAACATATCGGTCAACACGTACGCAAGCTTAAAGGTACAGTGTTGACTCGCACTATGGCGGTCCAAATTCTAGTTGAGGATGGGCGCATCTATGGCACCATTGCTTTCAACTTCCGCACTGGAGAATGGCTGGTTATACGTGCGGCAGCAGTAGTTCTTGCCGCTGGAGAGGTAAATCGAATTTCCTTGAACGCTTCAGGTAATGCGTTCGATAGTTGGCACTGTCCCTATAACACCGGGGACGCGCATGCCATGGCTTATCGAACCGGAGCACTACTCACTAATATGGAATTCGTGGAAACAACCATCACTCCTAAAGGTTTTTCCGCACAGGGGCTCAATGCACTCGTGAGCGAAGGCGCCTACTTTATCAACAAGAGCGGCGAGAGATTCATGTTTAAATACGATGACAAAGGCGAAAATGCTCGTCGCGCCGTGATCGCTGACGCCGTCATCAATGAGTACCTTCTGGGTAATGGCCCCATATACGCAGACTGCCGACACTTGCCGGAAGATATTCTTGATCATATGGAGGCCACCCTCCAAGTTGATCGTTACACTATGCCCGCCTTCTATGAACAGAAAGCCTTAAACTTCAGAGAGGAACCCGTTGAGGTCTCGATCTCTGAACTCAGCATCCGTCGTAGCGGTGTCTACTTTCGAGGCAGCGGCTTAGCAGTAGATACTGACGGACAAACTTCAATTGATGGACTATTCGCTGCGGGTGACTGCGCCTCAGTCAGCGGTGGAATTGCGGGTGCGTCGGTCTTAGGGCATATAGCCGGTGAGGGCGTCGCCACATTCCTGAAGAACCATGACGGTGCTCGCCCCGAGATTGATATGGAGGAAGCCAATGCTACCCGCGATCAAGCAATGGCACATATTCAGGCGGATGAGGAACGCAACCTGTCCTGGAGAAACCACGAAGACAAGGTTCGTCAAACGGTGACGAACTACGTTGGCGTCCGCCGCAACAAAAAAGGTTTGCAATTGGCGCTCGATACGTTGCTTGCCCTCGCAAAACGCGAGCCCGAGCTCAAAACCGACGATTTACACGGCCTAATGCGGGTCCAGGAGGCTACTAATATCCGACTAAATGCCGAACTTATGGCGACAGCGGCCATGGCTCGAGAAGAAACTCGGACTGGTTCGTCGCATCACAGGTTGGATTACCCGCAGTCCGATGACACCAATTGGCGTAAGTTCATTATCATCGAAAAAGGTGAAGATGGGCCTAGTGTCAGCACCCTAGCAGCAAGTGAACCCTTAGCTACTAAATTTACTCGTAAGAATGTACCCGCTGATAACGATAGAAAGATATTAAAAAGTGCGGTCTAGAGTGAGAACGTATGACGGACCCAGTACACAACCCAATTAAAATAGACCCGGAAGTTTGCGTGAAGTGCAATCTCTGCGACTGGATCTGTCCAGGTGATTTGATTTACAAAGAAGAAGATAACCGCGAGACACTGCCAGAAGTCGTTTATCCTGACGAATGTTGGTATTGCGGCCTATGTCAATCCATCTGCCCAGTAGATGCAATCACCGTTATCTTCCCCGAGCAGATGATTAACTGTAAAACCGATGTCACAACCTTGCTTGGAAAACTCGTCGAGTAACATTTGACGGAAAAAGTCTGATGTTTGAAGCGATTCTAGCCGGACTCGCAGCTCTTTCTACACCGCAGGCGATCCTGTTCATGATCATCGGCGTGTGTTACGGGCTTATGATTGGAATCCTGCCTGGCCTCGGCGGCATAGTCGCCATCGCCCTTCTCCTGCCCTTCACCTACGGACATGAACTTGCGGCAACTCTTGCACTATTGTTAGGCGCTCACATTGCTACTATTTGGGGAGGTTCTGTCACTAGCATCCTCTTCAACGTGCCGGGCGCAGCAAAAAGTCTCGCCTTAGTCTTTGATGGGCACCCCATGACTCAGCAAGGCCATGCCAGCCGAGCGCTTGGTGCCTCCGCAACCGCTGCACTCCTCGGGGGGCTAATGGGCGCGATATTTCTCGCCTTTAGCATTCCAATTGTACGCCCACTAATGCTAGCGCTTGGCCCAAGCGAATACCTGATGATGGCACTTTGGGGGCTAACTATTATCGCCACCTTCAGCGAAGGATCCCTACTCAAAGGATTTGTCGCAACCTCTCTTGGCATCATGATTGCATACGTGGGAATGGACCCGGTAAGCGGAACGCCTCGGTTCTGGTTTGGAAACGTCTACCTCCTAGATGGAATTTCCTTCCCTGTGGCCATGATCGGACTCTTTGCAGTCGCTGAAATGATTAAGCTTTATGTGAAGGGTGGCGCAATAGTCGATCGTGTGCCTGGAGAAGAGAAGAGTTCGGTATTGGATGGGGTTAGGGATGCGCTCCAACACTGGTGGTTAATCCTACGCTCAAGCCTGTTAGGGCTCTGGATCGGAGTCTTGCCGGGTGTTGGAGCAAGTGTTGGTGGCATTGCTGCCTATGCGCAGGCGGCACAAATGTCGAAAACGCCGGAACGTTTTGGAAAGGGCGCGGTTGAAGGCGTGATCGCCCCAGACGCGACACTTGGAGCAAACGAGGGCGGCGGTCTCATGCCCACGCTAGCATTTGGGATTCCGGGTGGCGAAAGCATGGCTATCTTGCTAGTCGCATTTCTCTCGATGGGTATCGTGCCTGGACCACAGATGCTAACCAGTGAACTTGATCTCGTTTTCAGCATGGTATGGATCATCGTTATCGCTAATCTACTGACCACCTTAATTGGCCTTGCAATTTCATCTCGACTAGCGAAATTACCAACACTAAATCCTAATGTAATGATTCCACTGGTGCTTTCAGTCTGTTTCCTGGGCGCGTTTGCAACTCGCGGCTTAGTGGAAGATGTTCTAGTCGCTGCCCTTTTCGGTGTTATCGGCTACCTATTGGACAAATACCGCTACTCAAGAGCTAACTTTGTTATTGGTATGGTTTTAGCAGATATGATCGAACGAAATTTACACATCTCCATGGGGCTGTACGGAAACCTGTTCGTGCTTACCCGACCTATAACGCTTGCAATGCTTATATTTATTATTTTCACCACAGCCTTACCTTTGATACGCCAGCTTCGCCGACAAAAAACCATGTCTACAGGTAATGTCATATGAGTCAACGCATACAGGAAAACATCGTTGCAAGCGTACTGCTATGCATTTTCGTCAGTTACATCGTAATAACACTGGGCTTTGGCCCTAATGCACAACTCGTACCGCTACCTATCGCCTCGTTGGGACTCATTTTTCTAGTTATACAGTTAATCCGGCAAAACTTGCGCGACCCAAAGGAACTGCAGATAGACCTACTCTCCTCTCTCACAGGCCAGATTGCATCAGAACATGAGGCTTCAGAACAAATGCCTACAAACAAGACCAGCGATAAGTTTCAGCGTGAATTAACGGCTATCGCTTTCGTAACACTCTTCGTGGGACTAATCGTTTTGCTAGGCCCGATCGTCTCGGTACTAATATTCTCGACAGGTTTTTTCGTTTCAACTCGCCATTTCACACTGGGAAAAGCCCTTGTCGTTGGCACCGGGTTCACATTGATACTCTACGTACTGTTTGTGATCGGCCTACAACTGCAGCTTTACCATGGCGTCTTACAATCATTTATTCCTCAATAAGCCACCAGCTTTCCTCACTAAAACCGAGAAGCTGGTTAGCCTGCGATGTATGATTTATCCATGAAAGAATTCCTCATCATTGCACTGCTCGGGTTCACTCTATTCTCACCAATCGCACAAGCTGAAAGTGTGCGAGGAAGTGTCATTACAATCCTGAGCCCTAACAGCGCAGGTGGGATGATGACTCGCTATGCGCGCATGATTGCCCCCTACATTGCTAAACACTCAGGTGCGCGGGACGTACGGATCCGAATCATGACTGGGGGCGGCGGTATCCGTGGTACAAATTTTCTATGGTTCTCTGAACCGGACGGCAGAACAATCGCTTTCACTAGCGTGACCTCCCTAATTCTTGCTCAGCTTTCCGGGAGCGAAGCGGTTCAGTTCGATACGACACAGCTTGTCTATCTAGGGAGGGCAGCAACTGAACCCAGAGTACTCACTGTAGGTGCAACATCGGGCATCATGAATATCGAGGATGCTCGAACCCTCAATCGCCAATTCATCTTTCCGTCACAAGGAACGGACGAAGACTTCTATTCCATGGCCGTTTTGGCCAACGTCCTTAATTTCGACATGAAGGTTGTGAGTGGTTACGACGGCAACGCAGACACCGCTCTCGCCGTAATCAAAGGCGATGGTGATGGGCATATTACGAGCTGGTTGGCATCTCAGGCAGTCATTGAGTCGGGTGATGAGCATCCAATTCTGACTTTAAGTCAAGACAGGTATGCGCCGTATCCACATGTGCCAACAGCACTCGAACTTGTTGAGGGGAGATCTAGAGAAGCGGTTCAGGCCATTGTGAACATGTTGGAAATGCGCCGCGGCTTCTTCGGCCCTCCAAACCTTGATTCTACCGCCACGCAAGAGTTACGTAGCGCCATCAGCGCCGCATTCACAGATCCCGGGTTAATCGCCGAATCAAAGCGAACCGGCCTACCCCTCCTACCCTCTGATGGGCAAATGGAACAGGCCAAGATCAGCCAAATAACAGCCGCTAGCCAAACCATCATCCCGATACTTCAAGCTGCCCTTGAATCTGTCCGCTAACGAAAGCCTATAGTTTCAGACTAATCGACTGCGCGGCTCTCCGGGACACAGTTATAGCGATAGAGCTGCAATTGGGGCGTATAAAGCATTTCCTGTCGACCGTGGAACGGCTCCGCCAGAAACTCAGGGTCTTCCACGAGAATGTCGACTATCGCCCGCGTGCCGTCCTCGCTAAGCGAGTAACGCTCCACGACACGCTTCTGGGATCCGGACGGGACACCCAAACCGTTACCCGAAGAGAAATCCCCAAACAGTGCCGTGTCGACCACTAGCACGTCGTCCTCCCACCAGCCGATAGAGTGCCCTTTCACGGTGCGCTCCCCATCCTCAGGGTGTCCGCGACCATCCATGTAAACGGTTCGCCTCACATCCAGGAATTCGTTTCGGAGAATCACGCGGTCCCCGAGAATCTCGATCCCGGTCAGGTAATTGACGCTAGCAATGTGAAACGGCGTTGGGTCAGGTATGCAGCGCAGATTGGGATCGTCGGTCATCGCGTTGTACTGAGCCTTTGCCGCTTGGGCGACCGGGGTGAGTTCGATCAGATCGAACTGCCGTCGCACATTCGTGCCGGTTAGCCCCTTCCATACTCCCGATAAGCTAGTAGCGCGCGCCGTGGCCTCGATATCCCCCTCAATCTGCGACCACAGGTTGCCATCAACAGTCTCCAGCGTATTGAGGATCGCGCGTTTCCGCCCGCTTCGCTCCGGATGCGCACGCACTGTGACCGTATCACCTGAACTTAACAATACTGGTGTCCAGCCGCTACGACTCATGATCGGCGTCGAACCGGTCTCGATCTCCCACTCGACGGTCTCACCGGACCCGCCTTGGGTCTCGACGAAGATCGTGACATGCGGATTTCGAAACACGTATCGGTTGATGATGCCTTCGAAGGCCACGACACTATCGCGATCGTAACCGGCATCGCTATGATGTGCGTTGGTGGGCCCGGTGGCACCGAAGACGATCGTACAAGCGATGACCTTCAAGCACTTCACATCCCTACCCTCTCGAGTCCAACTCCATAGCTCACTCAAAACCGGACTGTCTAGACAGATCCGGGTCGCAATCGTACGTTAAGAGTTCCAATTGCGGTGCGAAGAGCAATTCCTTCCTGGCGGAAAACGGCTCGATCATGAACTCCGGATCTTCCACCACAAAATCGACGATCAAACGCGTGCCGTCCTCGCTGAGGGCATAACGCTCCATCAAATGCTTTCTGGCGCCTGAAGGTACTCCCGACCCGTTAGCGGACGGGTGATCTGCGAATAACGTCGTGTCGACGACCAGCACGCCGCCCTCCCAGCGGCCGACCGAGTGACCCAAGTTAGTGCGCTCCCCGTTCGCCGGGTGCCCACGACCGTCCATGTACACGGTTCGGGAGGCGTCGAAGAACTCACTTCGGATGATGACACGGTCATCCAAAACCTCGATCTCGTTGATGTACACAGTCGAGCCGATAGTGCTGCCAGGCGGCGGGGGCGGGATGCAATCGGCAATCGGACTGTCGGTCTGATAGTTGAACTCGGCTTTGGCGGACTCGCCGGCGGGAGTCAGCGCCTGTGAGTTGAACTGTCGATTAAAGGGGCTAAGCGTTTCAGCGATCCCCTTCCATACACCGTCGAACGTCGTAGTACTCGCGGTAGCTGGGTAATCAGCCTCGTCTTGTATCCAAACGGAGCCGTCGGCCTTCTCGATGGAGATCATCATCGCATGAGTCCGATGACTCCGATCCGGGTGCGCGCGGACGGTAATCTCGTCGCCGGACGCGAACAGATCCGGTGTCCAACCACTACGCGTCATGATAGGCGTCGACCCGGCCTCAAGCCCCCACTCCACCCGTTCGCCGGCTTGGTTCTCCGTTTCCATATAGACCGTGATATGCGGGTTTCTCCAGACAAAACGTGTGACCTCCCCCTGCAATCCTATGACTCTTCCCTGGTCATAACCCGCATCACTGTGGTGGCCGAGCGCTAGCCCTCCTGCCATAAATACCGTCACCAAAGCCACAACGCACAAAGCTCGCACGTCTCTATCTCCTGGATTGTCTAACTGGGAGCCGGGCCCACTTCAACCCGGTGCGGGAGAATATCATGCAGCATACCGAGTGTTTCGCGGACTTTAGGCATAACTCTGGAATATATGAATATAACCAAACAAGCAATATTCCCTTTATTTTGAATATCTTATTCTTTTTTTGATATAAGGTTATTGTTTATTATAATATACGCCCTATGGACGAAACGACGAGAAATCACGAATCGAGTCTGATCCGAGTCTTCACTGAGCATCCGGAGTCCGTTGGCGAAACGTACACACAGCATATGTTTTCTGCATTGAGCTTCTCGCTCATGATGGCCCGAGCCGCTGTTTGTTGCGCCGTCCACGCTATCCTACCCTTCCTGTTTACTACTACTGGAAGCCGGATTGTGGAAAAACTCGCTAATGGAATGAATCGTCACCAGCGTCGCCCCGTTCTCCACGCGAAGCAAGAGACGATTTCACAGCACTGAGCCGTCTAGTCAGCTCACTGTAGCTCAGGGTCCGAGGGGCCGGGCGCGGGTGTTTGCGCCGTGTTCATAGCCATGGCCAACAATGTGTAATAACCGATAATCCCTACCGTATCTATAACCCCCTTCTCTCCGAACATCGCTAGTGCCTGACTGTAGGTAGCGTCGCTTACGACTTTGTCGTCATTTAACTCCCTGAAGAATGCATACAAAACGGCTTCGTCTTCTATCAATCCCTCGGGCGGACGCCCCTCGGCCAGCGCCTGCACAATGTCCCGGTCAAGCCCAGCATCGAGCGCGATCTGATGATGGGAATACCACTCGTAAGGCTGAGTCCACTCCCTCGCCGTCAAGAGGATGAGGAATTCGCTCAGCCTCGGGGGTAAACTGCTTCTAAAGCGTAAGTAATCCCCCATGGCCCGAGTCCGGCTCAGGACCTCCGGACTCCGCAGCAGTGGCACCCATGGTCCCTGCGGTCCGTAGCCACGCGCTGCCTCCAGCTCTGCGACCGCGGCCGCTTGCTCGGCATCTAGATTCTCTGCCGATATTGGCGGCATCCGATCCTGAGCGTGCAGTGCTACCGAAAAAAAAAGCAGGATGGGGACAATGCGCCTCGCGCGCTTTCCGATTACGATCATGATGGTTTCCGTTGTTGTTAGAGTCTTGGCTCCGGTGGTTGGAGGCGACTTCGAACGCGAAAGGCGCCCGAGCACAATCAGATACTACAACGAAATAGGCGCCACTAAACGCAGCGCACCCCCGACGCCCAGGTGTAGGGCACTGGGGCACCCGCGTATAATGTCAGAGAACATCGGGGAATAGCATGGACCACAAGAGATCGGCCCTCCTTCTTGTACTCGGAGCCGTGTCGCTCGGACTGGTCTCCGTTAGCCAAGCTCAGAACGAGCCACAACGTGGCATCACGCGCGTAACCGGCGACTTATATCGAGCGCAGAACAACAACCACAACTCCGTTTTCCTGGTGACGCCGGAGGGGATCATCGTGGTAGACCCCCTCAACCCAGAGTTCGCCGCGTGGCTCGATGAGGAATTGAACCAGAGATTCGGCGTCCCCGTGAGATACGTTATCTACAGTCACCATCACTGGGACCATGCCTCGGGTGGGGCCGTATTCGCAGATACTGCCGATTTCGTAGGTCATGCCAACATGCTCTCCCACCTCGAAATGCCTCCGAATTCGACGACCCTCTCCGATGTCATCGGCCAGTACGCGCCGGTGGCGGCGCTCGATGCCAACGACAACGATCGGATCGAACGGGGCGAAGCGAACGGCAATATTAGCGACGCTCAGTTCCGTGCTTTCGATGCTAATGGCGATGATGCGTTGAGCGGTGCGGAGGTCGCGCGGGGCCCAGTTAGCCTTGTGCATCCTCCGAACGTGACTTACGAGAACGAGCTCGAAATCACGCTCGGGGGCAAGCGCGTAAGGCTCGAATGGCTAGAAGAGATGAACCACTCGTTCGACATGAGCCGGATCACCTTTCCCGAGGAAAGTACGATGATGGTCGTCGACTACATCACGTTCGGTCGATTGCCGTTCCGGGAGATGGACTATGAGAACGGAATGTTCCAGGAGTGGATGGCCGCAATTAGAGAAACGGAGGAAGCGGCAAAGGACTTCGAGTATGTCACGACTGGGCACGGTCCACTGGGTAACTGGGAGAACATTACCGAGTGGCGGGTTTATTTCGAGTTGCTGCACGAAGCGGTGGCGGCCGGCCTCGCCGCAGGTCAGTCGCTGGAGGAAATGCGGACTAACATTGAGATTCCTGAGTACGAGCATTGGGGCGGTTACAGTTGGCTCAACGAGAACGTCCTCGGGATGTACCACTTCCTGACCGATTGAGCATGAGTCATCCCACTCCACTCCTCCACGGAGTATCGTCCTGACGACTTCGTTCGTTAGCGTCTCCGCGAACGAGCTCGAGGCGTTCGTATTCCGTATTTTCGAATGCGCCGGCCTAGCCGAAGAGCATGCTCGAATTCAGGCGGAAATCCTGATCTGGGCCAACCTGCGCGGCATCGATTCACACGGCGTGCTGAGGATCCCGCGTTACCTGGAGTGGCTGCGGGAAGGTAGGATGAACCCAACCCCGAAAATCAAGGTCACCAGTGAAACTACGGCCGCGGTGATTGTGGAGGGCGATAGAGCCCCAGGCGTGTTGTCCATGACATTCGCAATGAACCGGGCCATCGAAAAAGCTCGGGCCGCTGGTATAGGTTTAGCGTTGGTGAGTCACACCACCCACTCGGGACCAGTTGGTTACTACACGCAGTTGGCCGTGCGAGCAAACATGGCCGGAATCGCGATCATGAGCAGTCGGCCCAACATGGCGTACTTCGGCGCCAAAGCAGCGGGTGTGGCTACAAATCCCATCGCGATCGCCGTGCCGAGTGGCCCAGACGACTCTGTGATGTTGGACATGGCGAGCAGCGAATTGGCCCTTGGAAAGATCAAGGACGCACTGGCCCGCGGTGCAGTGCTGCCGGAAGCAGGAGCGCTGACGAAAGATGGTGTACCCACCACCGATCCGGCGCAAGCCGCCATTCCGATGCCGCTCGGCGGAGCCAAGGGTTCGGGTCTTTCGCTTATGTTCGAGGCCCTAACGAGCCTCATGCTTGGCAACCCGCTCCTAGAACCCGCACTGGAAGGCCGAGAACGCGGCCACAGTCAGAACGGTCTGGCCATTGCCATAAACATTGGCGCCTTCACGGATACCGAAGGCTACAGAGAACAGATGTCCGCGCTGAGCCGAGCGCTGAAGGGGCTCCCGCCCATGGAGTATGGCAAAGAAATCCTCTTGCCTGGCGAACCGGAGAACCGCAGACTCAACGCACGACGCCGAACGGGCATACCGCTACCAGATAGCATATGGAGTCAGCTCTCAGCCGCGGCCGAAGCATTGGACGTGCCGATGCCCCTGAGCACCTAAGCAAAACCATGAGCCTCTATCAAGTGCAAAAACTCGTGCAAGCCGTGAACCAAAACCAAGATTCACGCGAGAGGTTCCTGGAGTCCCGTAAAGACCTGGCGGAAGAATTTGAGCTTACAGAAGCAGAACGCGTCGCCATCGTAGACCTTAAGATCCACACCCTCTACGAGATGGGGGTCCACCCGTTGCTTCTCAGGCCCTTTACCATCATTCACGGCATCTCCGAGCCCGATTACCTAAAAGCCATCCGCGAGGGAGACTGATCCGTGCCCCTGGTTTTCGCATGCTCAATGAGCCACACGCCCGGAATCCGTGCCTGGCCCAATGCGGCGGAACCCGGTCAGAAGGAGCGCCTGTACGCTGGCTTCGAAGCGCTACGTGAACGCCTAGAAGCAGCTAATCCCGACAGCATCCTCATCATCAGCAGTGAGCATTTCGCAAATTTCTTCCTGGACTGCATGCCAGCGTTCACTATGGGACAGGCCGACTCTTACTTCGGGCCGGTGGAACCTTGGGTCAAGATCGAGCAAGGATTTAACGCCGGGGATCCAGAGCTTTCCGAACGGCTGCTGAACGCGTGTTACGAAGCTGGGATCGAGCTCAACTATGCCCACGAGATGAAACTGGATCACGGCACCATGATTCCACTCAGCTTTCTAGATCCGGCTCGGAAGCTCCCGTTGGTGCCACTCATTATCAATGCGATGACTTATCCGATGCCGAAACAGCGGCGTTGTTATGAGTTGGGCCAGGCGCTCGGAAATGCCCTCGACAAAGAAACGCGCCGAGTTGCGGTCGTGGCGGCCGGTGGGCTAAGCCACGCACCGGGCGAACGTATACACGGAAATATCGACTCGAAGTTCGATGAGGAATTTATCCGCCAGCTCGTCGCCAACGATGTCGACGCCTTTACCTCTTACACCGACGAAGAAATCGAACAGTTGGGGCTGGGGACGCATGAGATTCGTGCCTGGGTGACCGTGGCGGGAATTGCCGAGGGGCGTCAGGCGAAACCTCTCTTCTACGAGCCTATCACCGCCTGGGCGACGGGGTGCGGGCTACTCTACTACGAATAAAGATACCCACTCGGAAAGAATCGTTCAGTGTTTCGAGAACAGGCCGCGGCTCTCGCTAGCATATGCACGCCTACAGGCCCACTGCGTAGCTCGCCTCAGTTTTCTCGGCAATCTCCTCGAGCGTCGCACCCGGCATGACCTGAACCAGAGTCATTTGCCCATCGAGGAACCGGAACTTCGCCAACTCGGTGATGAGCACCGCTACGGCTCGACTCGCGGTTAAAGGCAACGTGCACTCCTTAACAACCTTAGATGCGCCGTCCCGATTCATGTGTGTCATGGTCACGATCAGTCTCTTCGCCCCCGAAGCGAGGTCCATGGCGCCGCCCAATCCGAGAAGTGGCCTACCAGGCACGGCCCAGTTAGCCAAGTTTGCCTGCTCATCAACCTGTAAGCCTCCCAGAATCGCCACATCCAAGTGGCCTCCCCGGATCATCGCGAAGGAAGTCGCGCTGTCGAAATAGCTCGAGCCTGGCAACGCGGTCACGGGAATTTTTCCCGCGTTGACCGGATAATCCATCGCACCGCCCGACTCTGGTTCCGGACCGACGCCCAACATGCCGTTCTCGCTGTGCAGGGTAATCCCCTGCTCGGGGGTGATGAGGTCCGCAACCAGCGTGGGGATGCCAATCCCCAGATTGACTATATCCCCTGGCCTGAGCTCCTCGACCGCCGCCCTCGCCATGGCCATCCTCAGCTCATTTACTTTTTTCAGACTGTCTGCCACCGACCCAGACGAGCCAAGCTCCTCCACCCTCGTGTGGGCCCGTACCAAATAGTCGACAAAACAACCCGGTGTATGAATCTGATTGGGGTCGAGCTCGCCGGCCGGAACAACATGCTCTGCCTCTGCGATGACGAGCTTACCGGCGGTGGCCGCCGCTTGATTGAAGTTGTTTTCCGTCATGCGGTAAACGAGATTCCCAGCCGTATCAGCTTGCCAAGCGCGTATGAGAGCCACGTCCGCCCTCAGCGCCGGCTGAACCATGTAGTCCGCACCACCGATCATCAATGACTCTCGACCCTCAGCGAAGGAAGTGCCCGCACCCGTGGGAGTCAAGAAGCCTCCAAGCCCCGCGCCACCGGCACGAATCGCCTCCGCTAAGTTTCCCTGAGGCAACAAGTCCACTTCGAGCGTCCCGGCCTGGTACGCGGCGACGACCTCTGGATTGGTCGTAAAAAAGGATCCGATCGCCTTCTTGATTTGCCCGTTGCGCAACATCCGACCCCCGCCCATACCTGGTTCGCCGATGTTGTTACTGATCATCGTCAGATTGTCGACGCCGGTTTCGGCGATGGCATCCAATAAGTGAATCGGTGTGCCAGTCATACCAAAGCCACCGACGACCAGCACGTCGCCCGGGTTAACCTTGAGCGCCGCTTCCTGCACGGAAATTTGCGGGACGTTTTTCATGTTTTAGACTTGGGGAACATCAGGACTTAAAGTAGTTTCCATCCGGCTCGTCTATCAGTAAGTCCAGAAAAATCGGCTTCGTCAAATCGTTCGCATAGACATCGAAGTCCGTGACGCCAGCCTCACGCAACAATGCCTCATCAATGAAGAATTTTCCCGAACATTCTCGGCTTTTCTGAGTCAAGATCCAATGCGCAGCATCAGCCATAATCTCCGGTTTACGCGATTGCTCAAAAATTTTATCTCCCAACATCTTAGTAGCGGCTGTTGAAATCGTCGTTCGCGGCCACAGAGCGTTCACCGCAACACCCTCCTCCTTGAACTCGGTTGCCCACCCCCGCACGCAGAGACTCATGGAATATTTCATCATCGTCCAAGCAAGATGTTCGCCCCACCAACGATCTGCAAACTCGAGCGGCGGTGAGATTGACAAAATGTGGGGATTATCCGCCTCGATCAGGTGCGGCAAACACGCTCTCCCCATGAGGAATGTGCCTCGTTGATTGATGGAACTCATTAAGTCGAAACGCTTCGTAGGCATTTCCAGCGTGCCCTCGAGGCTGATCGCACTGGCGTTGAGAACCAATACGTCGATGCTGCCGAAGGTCGACATTGTTTTCTCTACGGCCGCAGCGATTTGACCCTCATCACGGACGTCGCAAAGAATCGGTAGCGCACGCCCCCCGGCCGCTTCAATGGCTTCGGCAGCTGTGTAAATAGTTCCCGGCAACACTGGATGTGGCTCACCAGTTTTGGCTGCCAACGCGACGCTCGCACCGTCGCTGGCAGCGCGCGTCGCAATTGCCAGTCCGATTCCACGACTGCCACCGGAAATTAGGATGGTCTTACCTTTTAGATTCATCATATTAATCCGCTTCGGGAGCCCACCCTAATCAAGACCGCAAGCACCGGACGAAACCCGCCAGCGCCTCGCACATGGCATTGAGCTAATTTCCCTGAATGAAGTGACTTCCGGCCACCGTGATCTCTTCCTGATTAGGCTAAGCCCAGCAGGGTTCACGTTGTGACCCCGTCACTATCGCGCCCGGCCCGGCGTCTACCACCAGCTTAGACACATCCGAAATCGAAAGCCATGCAGCGTGGGACTCGGCAGTCTCGGTGCCGTCAACCGACTCCCCGTCACTCGAAATCTGTCGTGATCAAAAAAACACGTCGCAGATCACTCTCTGCACCTCCGTCGGGGTAGAATTCAGAATAACGAAACCAGACAGTGAGGCTTGAAAATGACGATGCTCAAGTCCTGCGTCCCGCTTATTTTGATAGCTCTCGTAGCGAGCAATCCTCTCGCCGCACATCATGCCTTCAGTACCGAGTTCGACGCTGATCTCGTGGGAGAAGTCGAGGGTCCCGTGACCGAAGTCCTGTGGGCAAACCCACATGTCCGCTACGGCGTAGAGATCAACCTAGAAGATGGTTCGACCGAAGTGTGGTACCTACAACCGCCTGGAAACTTGCCTAGTTACCGCAGAGAGAACTGGTTTGAAGACACAGTTCAGGTAGGTGATCACGTACGAGCAACGGGGAATCTCGCCCGCGGCGGTCTGAATAAGCTGCACGCCGACTGTATCTACCTCGAGACCGGCAGGCGGCTCGGCCGATGCGTAAGTGCCGGTACCGTGGTCGAGATCACGGCAGACCCGAATGTCGATTACACCCTGAGCCGAACCGACTACGATGTGGATATTAGTGGTTTCTGGAGTAACCGATATAAGTTTCACGTCACGGTGGACGACTTCGAACCCAAGCCGATGCCGCATACGGCGGAGAGCAGGGCCACCTACGAGGCTCGGGAATTCGGCGATGATCCAGTCCTACGATGCCTCGCACCTGGCTTACCCCGAATCTTTGGTTCACCCTATCCGATGCAAGTCATGGATGGCGGCACCCACTACTTCGTTCTGTTTCTGCAGAACAATACCCCTCGGTGGATCTGGATGGACGGGCGGAGCCCACCGGAAGACCATCCACTGACATCCATGGGCTTCTCCGTGGGCCGATGGGAGGACAGAACGCTGGTAATCGAGACCACCCACCTGTCCCCGGTTTGGCTCGACGGTTCAGGCTATCCGATGTCAGGGGGAGATGGGACCTCTATCGTGGAGCGCTGGGTTGTCGCCGAGGATGGCCTTACGATTGATCGAACCTTGACGATACACGATGTCCTCTACACGCAGCCGCTAGTCCGGACCCGAGGCTCACAACGCGGGGCCCCGGACGGTCTTCTCGAGAGCCCTTCCTGTGACCCTAATGGCCATTATCGTGATCTCCACGAGCGCGGGCTTCTAGAAGAACAACTATATTAAGGGGCACTCAGATTACGCCTGGGCCGGAATCGTCAATTGAGGAACTCGACAGACTCCAGGTCCAGCGCGAGCTTCGACCTCCCCTCCCGTCCAAGCCTTCCGGAGACCCTGACGAGGTCGCCGATTTCCAGCGTTTCGCTCGTCCAACCGGCGCGTGCCATCACGCCAAGGTTTTCAGACTCCACGTCCCAAACCCTGGTAACCCCATCATCCTGGAGAACCTCTAGGTAATAATGGACGTGGGGATTACCCCAAAACACCTCTACGACGGTGCCCTCAACGCTCCCGCGTTCCTCGATATAGTTCGCGTTGTATGCGTGGTGTCCAACCACCGTCGGACTCACTAACGCAAAGACCCACGCGAGCACGAAAGACCAAGAAATCATCTTCATACCCAAACCTCTCCCGCTCAACAGCGTCCTATAAGCGATTACGTGAGCGTCCCCAGTACTCTTCTAGCCGCCCCTCCAGATCAAGCCCGCGATAGAACGGATGCGGATCGCAAGAATAAGGCGGAATCTCGTGATCATCTGGCTGCTTTATCCGAATCTGATGCATCAATGCGGGACGATGGTAGTTTTCAGGATCCTCCATGCTGAACTCGATGTGAAGAAGCCCCTCATCGTCCAGGTACCATCGCTCCGTGAACACTGCGTCGGAGGAAATCGGCATGCCCGGCGCATCCCACACTCCCTTCTTGAGGCCGCGAGTCTCAATGACGAGAGTTGAACCCTCCCAATGCCCGACGGAATACCCCATCGACTGGTTGTAGCCTCCAATGCCGTCGGGGAAGTCTCTGTCCAAATAAACCCGACGAACCTCGTTCATGTCCTGGTACAACATGACAAAGCGGTTACCGGCATCAAGCACTTCTATGTCGAAGGGTCCGTGGGACATGCGGATCATCCCATCGGAGACGCAACGGAGAATAGGATCATCCATAGTCTCATCGTAAACTTCATCCGCAACGCGCCCGGCCTCGGTCAAGTCGAAAAGATGTTTGCCAATGTAGTCCGGCTCCCCCCAAATCCCGGTCAGGTCAACCGGGTTCGAGGGCTCATCGGGGTCCCGATCAGGAATTCTAGTGGCTCGCCAAGCCCCCCGGTCCACGTCGACTTCGGTAGCCGTGCCATGCATGACGCCGCCTACCAATACGCCCTCCAGGATGCTAAAGCGCGTCGTGTCCCTAAGGTCAACCCAGTCCAGCTCGAAACGGATTCGGTCACCCTCCAGCTCGAGAAGACTAGCAGGACCACCGTCTATGTAGAGCGCTAACGCGTCGTCGGTGTCCTCGATAACTAGCGTACCGTACGCGGGCCTGAACTCATACCCCGACTCGACCCAGAGCTGCCACACACCTACGAAAGCGTTTTGTTGCGCGCCCACGCCCATCGGAAGAAGCAACGCGATGAGAGCGGCTGCGAATCGCTTGAATAACATCAGCATCTTTTACATTCCTTCTACGGGTTTACGTAGGCTGTCTTGGTCGCGGTATAGAATTGGGCTGCCGCCTGACCCTGCTCACGTGGTCCGAAACTCGAGCTACGGCGTCCACCAAAGGGGACATGGTAATCGACCCCGGCGGTCGGCAGGTTGACCATCACCATACCCGCTTCTGAGTTGCGTTTAAAATGACTTGAGTGCGTCAATGATGCCGTGCAGATCCCAGCCGAGAGACCGAAATCGGTATCGTTGGCCACACTCAGAGCTTCCTCGTAATCTCGAACCCGTAACACTGTTGCAATAGGACCAAACATCTCTTCACGGTTGATCCGCATTGCGTTGTTCGTCTCGGTAAAAAGGGTTGGCGCCAAGAAATACCCTTCCGTATCGCGCTCGAGCCGGGAACCGCCCGTGACCATTTCGGCCCCCTCTGAGCATCCTACATCGATATACATAAGATCCTGTTCCAACTGACTGTCGTCAACAACCGGACCCATTTGTGTGCCAGGCTTCAGCGCGTTATCGACTACCAAACCTTCCATTCTCTCAACCAGCCGCGCCACGAACCGATCGTGAATACCTTCCGTCACGATTAGACGGGAGGAGGCGGTACAGCGCTGACCGGTGGAGTAAAACGCACCGTTAAGCGCGCACTCCACTGCCGTCTCCAACTCCGCATCGTCCAGGACGACGAGCGGGTTCTTACCTCCCATCTCCAACTGGACCCGCGCCTGGCGCTCGGCCGTCTTAACTAAAACATTGCGCCCCGTCTCAACCGAACCGGTGAAGGTCACCGCGTCAACGAGCGGTGACTCAACAATCGAGGCTCCTACCTGACCACCGGAACCCATCACGAGATTAAAAACGCCCGAAGGTAGGCCGGAGTCGGTGATGATCCGAGCAAGGGCATGCGCGGTTGCGGGAACGAGCGTGGCCGGCTTGAAAACCACGGTATTCCCGAATGCAAGCGCAGGCGCAATTTTCCAGGCAGGAATTGCTATGGGGAAATTCCAAGGCGTGATGATTCCGACGACCCCCACTGGCTCGCGCGTGATCTCTACGTCGACCCCTGGGCGCACGGACTCCATGCTAGTGCCCGCAATACGCACCGCCTCACCAGCAAAAAACTTGAAAATATGCCCCGCCCTCTCGACCTCGCCCATGCCCTCTGGGAGTGTCTTCCCCTCCTCGCGAGACAGGAGCGTTCCGAGTTCTTCCTTATGCGATAGCACCTCGTTACCGATGTGATCGAGAATCTCGGCCCGGCGATGAATCCCGATCCCACGCCACGTTTTCGTCGCTTCACGAGCCACAGCGATCGCTGTATTCGTCTGACCACGATCCAACGACGCGAAGTCACCGATACAATCGTTCGTATCCGACGGATTCAAATCCGAGATGACGGCACTTCCCTCAACCCAGTCTCCGCCGATATAACTCTTATTCACTCTTCATTCACCTCTTTGAAACTGCCGCTGGTCAGGTCCGAATCAGCTTCCGGCAAAGGACGACTCGCGAATCTCACTGAGAGACTGCCCGGGCGTGAGCGCTTCAGGATCGATACGCAATTCAAGGATCGCCGGCTTCCCGCTCGAACGAGCCCGCTCGAAAGCCTCCGGGAATTGTTCCGTTCGTTCGACGGTCTCTCCGTAACCACCAAAAGCACGTGCGTAGGCCTCGAAATCGGGATTAACCAGATCTGTGCTACTGACCCGGCCCGGATAGTGACGCTCCTGATGCATTCGTATCGTGCCAAGCATACGGTTGTTAACAACAATACACACGATATTGGCGCCGTACTGCACTGCAGTCGCAAACTCCTGCCCGTTCATCAAGAAGCATCCGTCTCCGGCGAAAGCAACGACGTCGCGCTCCGGGAACCGCAGCTTCGCCGCGACGGCGGCCGGTACCCCGTAGCCCATGGAACCAGCGGTAGGGGCAAGCTGAGTCCCGAAACGGCGATAGTGGTAGAACCGATGGACCCAGACGGTGTAGTTCCCTGCTCCGTTGGTGATGATGGCATCCGGCGGCAGCGTCTCGCGCAGATGAGCCATCACCTCGCCCATTTGAAGCGCCCCCGGCGTCTGTGTCGGGGTGCTGTGAGCTCGATAGGCGGCATTTGTTGATTGCGCCCAGTTAGACCAACCGCTGCCGTCTATTGTCGGCAGCTTGCTCAGGGCCGCCGCCATGGCACATGGGTCCGCATTGATGGGCAGCCTTGCCTGGTACACCCGTCCGAGCTCTTCCGGATCGGCATGCACATGAATCAGCTTCTGTTCAGGAAGCGGGATATTCAGTAGCGAGTAACCACTCGTCGCAACCTCTCCTAAACGGGCACCGAGAACGAGTAGCAGGTCAGCGTCACGAACACTTTGTGCGAGTTTTGGATTGATCCCGAGCCCGAGATAACCGGCGAAAAGTGGATGGGAGTTATCGAAGTAATCCTGCCGACGGAAGGAGGCCACGACCGGAACACCTAATCGTACGGCGAACGCCTGTACATTCGCTATGGCATCCTCATCCCATCCACCACCGCCTAAAACGAGGAGAGGACGCTTAGAGGCACTCAATAAGGTTACCAAATCCTCAAGGGCCTCGGCTCCGGGGCAAGCCCGTGCAATCGGGCACGATTCTGCATCCTCAACGTCTACGC
>Ga0315339_1000808_pt1 | contig 33635 bp, 31 predicted proteins | sample ASW17metaG_FD_204514 | JGI IMG/M metagenome (GOLD analysis project Ga0315339, IMG submission 204514) | Ammonia-oxidizing marine archaeal communities from Pacific Ocean, United States - ASW #17 | ecosystem: Environmental > Aquatic > Marine > Oceanic | place: USA: California | collected 2016-12-05 | reverse complement strand
GGCGTTGTCTTCCTCGCCTCCAGGATTCTGGGACGCTGTCTCACATGTCATTCCGCGGGGGCTCCGGCCGATAAGAGCCGGGGAACGTGCTCTTAAGCTAGGAAATTTCTTGGAGCAGCCTGACGCCGACAGCATATTTCGAAGCCAGCATTCGCAATGGAGTTCCCCAGCGGAATTGGTGCGCGACTGTACCGAACCGGTCACGTTGCATGATCGGAAGGACCTTTCTGTCTTGGTTCCTAATTTTGTTGAGCGAATGCAGCTGATTGATCTGGCGACTTATCTTCCGGATGACATTTTGACCAAAGTCGATCGGGCCAGTATGGCAAACGGCCTTGAAGTAAGGATCCCGATGTTGGATCACCGCGTCGTCGAATATGCTTGGCGGATTAGGCCAGATCTGAAATATCGAAATCGCACACCCAAGTGGTTGCTTCGCCAGCTTCTATATCGACACGTGCCAGAGGCATTGGTTGCCCGAAGTAAGTCCGGCTTCGCGGCGCCTATCGGTTCTTGGCTTCGGGGTCCCCTGAGAGATTGGGCAGAAACACTGTTGGAAAATCGTCGATTGCAGCAGCTTGACATCTTCGCAGCAGAACCCATTCGTCGCTCGTGGCAGCAGTTTCTTGATGGCAGGAACTGGCTGGAATCCAACGTATGGTGCGTGCTCATGTTCTTGGCTTGGCATGAACGCCACATGGGTGCGGCGGTTGTCCGGGATACAACGGGAACGTCATTGAAAGTGTCTTGCCACAGGGCAAAGCCGTGGCAAGGGTGAGGATCGATAACATTCGTCTCACATGCCGGATATCACGATTTCTAGCGCTCATCGCGTAGAGTGCAACTCGTCGCATTTCAAATATGACGGTCGTGCCCGACTTCCTGCGTGAATGGTCAGTTATACGAATATCACGGGCTCAATGCGATCATTGGACAGAACCACTCAAGTGATTCCAACGGCACCAAGTACCCTGCGGAAAACAATTGGAAAATTCCAGGAGTGTGCGAAGCATCGCATCTTTCTGTGGGCGGTTCTGATGGCGATCCTTGCCCGAAGCGTGGTGTTCGCCGGCGCCATCATATGGCCAATCCCCAATGAAGGACTGTTGCTTGTTTCACCTTTGCATCCTCCAGCATACCAAGATATTTCGTTCTATCTCTCTTCGCTTGAACGCTATGGATCAGTCTCGCCTGTAGAGCTGTTAAGCCAGTTTATCGAATTTTATCAGAGGCCATTGGAAAAGCAGTTCGGGCATATCATTGCGGGTCCTGTGTTTCCCGGCCTTGTTGCGCTCTTCAATATTCGTGATGGATCGCCTCTCCCGTTCGCGATATTTTTCCTTATCGTCGGGTCTGTAACCGCAATCATGTGGCTCTGGATTTTGGCGATATCTGGAGTTTCACGCTGGTGGCTTTTTTTGTTCTCAATTGTACCAAATCCCATTTGGTTCATGCTAATTCTCAGTCCTGATGCGCTGTTCGCATTCATGGTTTGCTTGTTTTACGTTTCGTACTTTCGTGATCCTTGGAGCACGTTCGATGTCATCTTATGGTGTTGCGCCGCGGTCTTGGCGCTGTTGACGCGTCCAAACGGGCTCTCACTCCTAGTGTTCGTGTTCATAGATATGATCGCGCGGCACCTGTTATACAATAGACATAATTATTTGTCGTTATTGGGGGTAGTAGTATTAATTATTCTATTTTCATTGTATTTATATCCATATTTTATAACAGAATTGAGAAAATCACTCGTGGACACACAGTATTTTGGAATTAGATCGAGCGAATATATCTCAGGTTTGATCGACATTCTGCCCGCTTGGCTCGATCTACTCGTATCTTGGGCCGCGTTTGCGGGGGCGAAATTATTGTACTTTGTTGGACTGAGACCTAGCTACGGTGAGACGGCCACGGCGTTGGTATTTATTCGTGCCGCGGCGGGAGTGGTTTTGCTGCCTGGACTCATCCATATCGTTTTCGCGATGCCTCGGCGGCAAAAACTGTTTGTGGCACTGTTCTGTCTGCCGATATTTTTGGGGCCGACGCAAGATCGCTACAACTTGCCCATCTTACCGCTTTTGTTCTTGCATGGTGCGCTGGCATACCAAGTTCTCTACAAGCAGTGGGGAGGTCTGTGGCGCGTTTTGTCTGCGGCACATCCTCATAATCGCATGGTGCCGAAGTAGACGTGCCTTCGGCTTTTGGACAGTCCAGCTTTGGAATTAGGCGAGTGAATTCCCAAATTACCTTGTTCGGTCAGTCAAGATGGCTGCTGCAGGTCGTGCGGACTCGGGATCAGGTATGACCAACAGACGGCTGGACCGTGTTCTCGTGTTCATCCCGACGTACAACGACGTTGAATTGTTGGCCGAACTCTCCGCTGAGCTCCAGCGGCTGGGCGCCATGTATCGCACATTGATAGTTGATGACGGTTCGAGTGTAAGGGTTGATATATCAACTCTGACTCCCGGAACTATGTACTTCCGACTTCCCACCAATTTTGGAGTTGGCATCGCTACCCACGTAGCTTTCGATCATGCACTCCGGCATGGGTACCAGGCTGTCGTACGCCTGGATGCAGATGGGCAGCACCCCATTGAACACATTCCAGAATTGCTCGAGCCCATTCAAAATGGCGAGGCTGATCTTGTTGTGGGTATCCGCATGAATCGGCACGAAGGAACAAGCATCCGTGCCGTTGCCGCAAGCCTCGTACGACGATATCTCTCATTGGTCGCCCGCCTAATGACTAGGGCTCGCGCACCCAAAGATGTTAATAGTGGCTTCTTTGCTATGTCTACGAATGCGATTTCCAAGATCAACCGTGTGGCTCTCGAGCGCTACCCGGAACCTCAACTCTATGTACTTGCTGGCCGGCAAAAACTCTCAATTGTGGAAATTCCCATGAGGCAACAATCTCGGCGACACAGGTCATCAACAATTACCTTAGGTCGTGCATTGGGAATGTTCTATAGATTCAATATCTTCGTTCTTGGAGAGTTGTTGCAGAGGTCGAAATAGGAATGAAGCTTGTCATTGTCTTAGCGTTGGCGGGTATGTTGTTGATCCTCGTTCGACGAAATATCCTGCAAGTGGATTTGTCGTTTCCGCTGTTTGCGGCCGTCATTATGCTCGGCTTCGCGAGCATGAGTGAACAGTTCATTGACTGGTTGGCCGCCCGACTCGATATTCTTGACGCGCCCAGAGCTATCATTCTCGTGGCCATAGCCATTTTGCTTGGCATTGTTGCCTTCCTGACGGTCGCAATTAGCCGCATCAGGTATCGACAGATCATGTTGGTGCGGTTCCTTGCGCAAGTCGAGTTGGATGCCCAGGAACGAGTCAATATCGGCACTTCGAATCCAGTGTCGTAACCGTGATCCATTCCGTATTGCAGACATGATCGAAATCAAGAGTTTGTGCAGCGAGAAGGGCTGGCGTGCATTAGCGCAATCGAGAGCAGTCGTTTCTTGGTGGTTCAATTTTCATGCACAAAGCTGCAATTAATTTTTCTGTAATTGTTGCCTCCATTGTCTGTGGAGGTCTGATAGCCGAAGGTTTATCACGCCTCTTGGTGCCTCTCTCTCCAGGCGTAAGAAATCTTTCTCTTTCTGGTGACCCGGTGTCGCCTGTTGGTAGTCATCCATTCCGACTCAAAGCGGGGTTCACTTACCAACAGGTATCGAATGAATTCGATGTTCGGACCACAATTGACCGGTTCGGCAATCGGGTGCCGGAGCCTCAGGAGAGCCCTGAGGTGTTGTTTCTGGGCGACTCATTTACGTTCGGGCACGGCCTGAGTGATGAGGAAACATTTGTTTACATTTATTGCAGCCACAAGCAGATCTCATGCAGCAATTTGGGGCGAAGCGGTACAGGTACTGGAAGTCAACTCAACATATTGGAGCACTACCTTGAAACCGAGAATTGGCAGCCCCGTGAGGTAAAGCTCTTCATCTTGGCGATGACGGGTGCACTGGTTCCCGGGAACGATTTATTCGACAACTATTTTTCCCGTCGCGCTGAACTGGAACAAGACACGCTGAACGCGGGGGTCGGTGCGGGGGTTGAGTTCAAAAAGACGAATGCATCTCGTGTGCTGAGACTGAGAAATGCCATGCTCGGGACGTCGAACCTGGCGCGGTTTGTGTATTTTTCCATCGGCCCATGGGTGCGAACGAGATTCGCGCCAGCGCCAGATGCCAGTGTACTTCGCGATTCACTTCAGATTACCAGGTCGCAACTTTGGCGTCTGGCGGGATTGGCTCAACGCCATGAATTTGACTATCGAATATATGTCATACACCCAATGCAAGATATTCTTCGCGGCACCAGTGGGGATACATTGAAAGCCTTGCAGGAACTCACAGAATCAGGACGCGTCATCGGCACCGCTCAGGCATTTTCTGAAGATCCGTCGAGCTTCTACTATGCGTACGACGGCCATTTCAATAGCCGTGGCAGCCGTAGAATTGCAAAGTTTCTTTTGTCGGAGCCCTTGGAACTATCGTAATGAGTGATCGTTGCTGATCGCGACCCATAGAGCTTTTCAATCCCCCCATTTCACCGCCAGTGTCACTTGTATGTCATGCCGCATAGCCCGCGTCGAGAAGCTGCTTATCTTCCAGTAATCGCTCAGAAGTTTGCGTCACAAAACCCGCGCAAGCGATTTGTGGGATTCCTTCAACGCGAGGGTCGACGTTTATGAACTCCTACTACATGGACAAGCTGGAGATACTGAAGGATATATTTGGTGCCCAGCACGTGGTCCTATCAGATGATCATCTCGTCGTAGACGGTAGGCGGTATCCTATCGTCGATGACGTGATCATCACGTTGGAACCCTCGCAAATCCCTCACGCGATCAAAGTCAGGCTTACCGAATCCCTCGAGAAGGACGTCGAACGCGTCCCGTTTGCCGCGGACATACAGTCCACCTTTGCTCGTGAATGGGAGACATTTCCCGATATTCTCCCGGAACACAAATCGGAATTCGAGCAATACTTTGACCTTGTGAACGTTGATGAGCTTCGAGGAAAGCGTATTGCTGATCTTGGCTGTGGCATCGGCAGATGGAGCTATTTCATCCAAGAAATTTCTCGAGAGCTCGTATTGGTCGATTTTTCCGAAGCCATATTCGTGGCACGCCGCAATTTGCGGCAGGCATCTCAATCCGTCTTCGTGATGGCGGATGTCCAACAGCTACCTTTTCGGGATGACTTCGCTGATTTCATCCTGTGTCTTGGTGTGCTTCACCACCTGCCTGTAAACGCATTAAGCGCCGTGCGCCAAATTTCTCACCTTGCACCACGCATGCTCATTTATCTCTATTCGGCACTTGACGGCCGCCCCATGCACTACCGCCTATTGTTGGGACCAATGAATGTGGTGCGTCGTCTGGTGTGCAACGTTCAGAACACCATATTCAGAGCACTCTTTACGTGGCTGGCAACATGCTTGCTGTACCTCCCGTTTATCGGGCTGGGCTATATCGCCCGATTGTTCGGTTTGTCACGTTTCGTTCCGATGTTCGACTTCTATCACGGTAAATCTTTGCGAAGAATTCGCCAAGATGCTTATGACAGGTTTTTCACCAGGATTGAGCAACGATTCAATCGAACACAAATTCAGATCCTGGAGAATGTGTTCGACCGTATCACTGTCTCAGATCAGATTCCCATGTGGCACTTTCTTTGTGAACGCGGGATCAATGATCGTACCCATCCGCAATCATGATCAAGGTCTTCCATTTGATAACAAGTCTCGATACGGGCGGCGCGGAAGTCACCCTTCGGCGGCTGTTGTCTCGTTTCAATCGTGGGAAATTTGAGAACGTAGTGGCGTCTCTAACGAACGATGGTCCAATAGGCGCTCAAATACGCGAACTCGACATCCCCGTGCACATTATCGGCATGCGTCGAGGCGTTCCGAGCCTGCCAAAGTTATGGTCACTCTGGAGGCTCATCTGTAGGGAGCGACCATCGATACTACAGACGTGGCTCTATCATTCGGATTTGATAGGTCTTCTTTTAGGGCGCGCAGCACGAGTGGGATCGATCGTCTGGAACATTCGGTGCGCCGATACGGGTGAAATGTATTCGCAAGGGTTGCGGGGACTAACTTTCCGTATCTTGGTTCGCCTGTCCTCGTGGGCGGATACCATCATCGCAAACTCTCATGCTGGCCAGGAGCATCATCAATCGTGTGGTTATTCGTCACAGTGTTGGAAGGTTATACCCAACGGGTACGACACCAAGCAGCTACGTCCACGATCCGATGCCCGTCCCTGGCTTTTGGGCGAGGCGAATCTCGATCCTGAAAATATCATCATTGGCATCGTAGCGCGTTACGATGCGCTGAAAGGCCATGAAATTTTTCTGCAGGCAGCATCCATTCTCGCCGAGAGAAGGGAAATGGTGAGGTTCGTCATGGTTGGTTCGGGGATCGATGATTCCAACGCCGAACTTTTGGCGCTTATCAGAAAGCACGGGGTCGGTAACCATGTACGTCTGTTGGGGGAGCGTGCTGATATTCCTCGAATTACGGCGGGCTTTGATATCGCAACATGCACGTCCCATAGTGAGGGATTCCCCAATATGGTTGCCGAAGCGATGGCATGTGGTGTTCCTTGTGTGGCCACTAATGTTGGTGATGTCGATGTACTGCTGGGAGGAATCGGCTGGATCGTGCCCGTTGGGGATCCGGTTGCGATGGCTGCTGGGTGGGAGGAAGTAGTGAACCTGAAGCCTCAGTCGAAGCGCCAAGTTGGCGAACAATCCCGTCGAAGAATTATTGAAAAGTACTCCCTGGATGCGGTGACCCAGCGGTATGAGAAAATATATTCGGCGCTTGCCAAGGCTTCGGCTTTGCGTCCTGCGTGATCACAGCGGCACACTGTGCTCGTAAGTCTTTTGACAATACCTTTCGAGCCTGCATGTGGCCAACGGATAACCGGGATCTTGAAGTTAGCTCCTCCCGTGGAAATGAGAGTTTCGTAGTTATATCTGGGTGGACGATAGGGCCACAGGCTGCATGGATGCGGAACGGCGGGTGGTGCGTGCCACCCAGTTCACATACAGGGGTCTCGACATAAACACTGCGAATAGCACAATGATCAGGAGGATGTAACCGCTTCGATAGCGAATAGCGGTGCCTGGGTTCATCACTCCAAATGGATAGTTGGGCAACAATATCCAAAACGCCATGAACATACTCAATATGGCGTTATAAACTGGAAGCTGGCGTATCGCCTTGAGCACGATTAATGCCAGGGTAACAGCCAGCACCACACCTTCCATGAATGTTATGAGATGCAGCGCCGAAGTAGACACTTCGGGAATTGTCGGCCCGAAAAAGGCCCTTAAAATTCCCGCCGGAGCTTTGATGAATACGTCGGTATCTTCCACGAAAAATGGCTCGGTACGCGTGCTTCGGCTACCCCAATTTCCGACATGCGTGGGCGTCGCGACGATGAATGCTTCTTGAACGGTCAGCGAGTAGCGGACGAATTGCTCATGGAAGACGTACAGTCCCACCAACGTCACCATTCCAATAAGAAGCGAAACGAGCGCCCTCTTGCGCACAAATCGACTCACTAACGTTGTTGCGATCCCGTACGCAAACGCAACGCCATAGTACGGCTTGAAAACGAACAGCACGATAGCGGCCACAACATGGTGAAGCCCTGGGATAACCCTCCCGTCATACATTCGAATGAAGTACGCCGCCAGGACGGCAACGGCTCCCGCAACAATGGATTCTTTTGACGCGATGGATGTCCAAAGCGTAAATGACGGAAGCATCGTCAGCACGAGCAATCGAAGTCGCAGAGCAGGCACCGTAGAATGAAGCAAGTAGACGAGGCCGATAAACGTAAATGTCTGAAACCCGATGTTGATCAGGAACGGGTTTCCGAAAAAAAGTGCATTGAAGACGGCGCCAATCTTGATGGTGAGAACCGTTGTGAAGCCTCCTCCGTGGACGTCGGCTAGCGCCGCGAGAAGATTGTCACGAATTTGCCGAGTCGCCGCCTGATAGACCTCCGCTACCACCCCAGATTGGTAAGTTCCTGTATCGGCGATCGATGTCAATCGGAGGACGAAGGCTTCACCCAACACAGAGACAAGGCACCTGTACAGGAACAGGAAGAAGTAGATCAATCCCCAACTCAGTCCTGTGCCAAAGAAACTTATTTGAGGGACCCGTGTCACTCTTGTATCCAGAAGGCCACTATCTCACAAACAGGAAGCACTATTCGTGCCGGATGAGTACAAATCCCACGACCGCCGCGAAAGACAGAACGAACGCTAGAAAAACAGGTACTCCCACCATTGTCATCAGTTTGGGACGGGTCTTGAATTTTGAGACATATGGCGGTTCGATTGTGCGCGCAACAAAAGGCGACCCCTTTTGCAGCGTCATTTCTTTTCGCGCCTGACTAGCGAGCAAACCAACTAGTGCCTGTCGAAGCTCGATTATCTGGGTTGTTGCCAATCGACGTTCCAGATAGTCGCGATGTTGCACCAATTCGCTTTGATCCTGTTCCCGAATGTACTCGGTGGCCTCCGAATACAAAGTCCGCAGAAACCACAGGGCGGCGTTAGGATCTTCATGGGTAAATGAGACTTCCTTGAAGTTTGTATTTGGAACATCGGCCACCACAAATCGACCGCTCAGGTAACTGGCAAGATCCTCCATGGTAAGGGGTGACCACGAAGGCATATTGAGGAATAGGTCAATCTTGCGCCCCCATTCGAAAGTCCCGAGCACCGGGGGCGTAATGTTCTGTTGGGCTTCCGCCCATGAAACAACGAATACACGTTGAATAAGATCATGTTTTTCCTGCAGCCGCTCGGCAAAGCTGATCGTCGAAAATGCATGCACCATGCGATCGAAATTTGTGATCTTGCTGACGGGTACCAATCCGAATTGAGGGAGAATTCCGAAGGCCGTTCCCGATATACCACTTCTGCCCTGCCTAATATCGCCCTCAGATGCAAGCGGTGCCACGATCATTTTGGCCACAGACATTGGCGTGAAAATGTGCATGTTCCATAGCCCCTTCGCCGCGCCGAGTGCTACGAACAGAAGAATGAACCACCAGGCGCGAAAAACTCTCGCGGCCAAGAATCCGATATCGAGCACGCCTTCGACGTTCTCTGGTGTTGAGCGGGGTTCTTTCTGATCGGCGTTGCGTAGATATCTATCTGCTACTTTCTGTGGATCTGTCACAATCTTTCACCGTCTTAGCGGGTTAGGTAAACGAGCCCGTGTCAGCAAGAGTATGGCCATGGCGCGAAGTCGGAAATCTACGGATCCATTGCTGCCGGTTTGATCATCAATGCAATATTGTTCACGTTAGACTGCCTTGCCTACTCGTGCGAGTGACAAGCCACAAGATTTTCCTTCGCTCTGTTAGTCGAGGAACCGATCCCAATCGTCAACAACTCTTTGAAGGTTGGCATTGCCTGTCAGGTCGTAGAGCCGAGAATTAACGTGTACCATTTGTCCACCATCTCGAGTCAAGGGTCTGAAGCCTTGCCCGCCATATCTGGTGGAGGACTTCATGAGGAAGAGTTCAAGAGGAATCGAGATGAATATCCCCTTGTCGAAACTTCCTTCACCGAATTTCTCATATGGAAGGTTGGTTAGGGTCACGAACGCACCCACCCTTGCCCCACTGTCAAATTCACGAGAGGTCACGAACGTTCCGCCACGATCACGAGCGAGGTATTTGCCGATGTGCGCCGACGTCAGTATATTGTAGAGGGGCCATTGATAATAGATATTGAAGTGTCCGGTTGTTGTGGTGTAGTCGCGGAACTTGAACTTTACGTCGAATTCCCGTTGCCGAACCCAATTGAACTCTGCCCCCAATGCCAATCGTGAATTGAATGGTCGGTACAGGACTTCGCTGCTGACACCTCCATACATCTCCTCGAAAAGCCCAGCCGAAAGACGGGCGAATAACTGACTGTACGGAGAGAATACATAGTCTCCGTAAAGCGAGGTCAGGGCGTCCTCACCCTGCTGAAGGTACTCTTTGACATCGCTCCGGACGCGAACAATAACGCTATCTGATTTCTGCCGAATTCTGCTGAAATTGTTATAGATGTCATGACCATACGACCCGAAAAATGAAAGTCCGGGCATTAACTCGAGCCGGGCCCACAACCGGACCCACAACTGATAAAGAATAAGCTTTGATGGACCGCCGATGTGTGTTCGAAGGCCCGGGCCGATACCCCAGTCGAATGATGGATATCTGTCGGGATTCTTGATCATAGCATCTGGCGATCCATCATGGGGTGGCTGGATTTCGGCGCGCGCCCAAATTTCATCCAGACTTCCACGTGCAAGTTGGGCATGCTCCAATTCATTCCGCCAGATCGTGATCCGGTTCATTTCCATTCCGGAAGACAAATACACAATTGTGAATTCTTCAATGCCATCTGGCAGTGTGTTCGCGGCGACACGCGCTGCGCGTCCGACGTTTCGTGCGAACTGTCGATATTTTTGGGACGCAAGGTAAATGACAGCGGATCCTCGCTCGATACGAACTCCTTCCGCGAGAAGCCCTTCCTCGGCCAGGGTCTGGAACAACTGATTCGCGATCTCCATCTCATCGAAATTTGAAATACCATCGGCCGGCAGGGTCCCCGCATCTCCCGCTTCATCGCCGCTGGCAATCGTGCTCCAGTCGCTTCCATCCCTTCTGATAGTGACGGACACCGATTCCGTGCCGCGAACGAGATCGACAATTTGCACTTCATCGAGTTCGAATGGGACTCCGTGAGCAATCTTGTATGCGGCATCGATGTACTGGTCAGGTTGTTTCAATTCAGCCGCAGAGAGATAAACGGTGGCCTTTTCGTGGGCTATCTCAAGTGATTCGATCCGGAAGCCGTCTGCATCGACTTCATCAAATAGGTCATTAATAGCGGCGTCTCGATCCACTTCGTCTCTTTCGAATATCGTGCGCCTTCTCACGAAATCACCAGTGGCGGTCACGATTGTCACGCGTTCAACGGGTGTCGGTGACGCCTTGAATATCGCCTGTGCGGCGCGAACTTCCGTGTGCCGGTCAAGGAGCGCAGAGCTGGAATCGGTTGTTACAGTCAGTGTGGCAGTGCCGTGCGTGAGATCTAGCCCTTGGAAACGGAATCCTTGCGATTCAATCCGGTCAAACAAGTAATCCACGATCGCATTTCGTTCGATGTCGTCCCGCGAGACGATAACCGTCGGATTTTTGTTCCGATCGTGGACAGCGACAAATGCGACGCGCTCCACTGGAACAGGTACCAGTCCAACAACCATGCCTGCAATGCGCTCTGCATCTTCGAATGAAGCGTTTTTGAGTCCATTTGCTACATGGATGCGTGCCTCGTTGTGAGAGAGCTCCAACTGGACGACGTTGAGTCCCGCACGTTCTAGCTCGGCGAACAAATCGTCAACTGCTCGGCTACGTTGCTCGGGATTTATGGCAGCAGAAGCTCTAATCGGAGGTGGAGCAGAAGCGACCGCAACCTGTTGATCACCAACCAGTCCGGCACTGGACGTCTCCTCGGCGTAGGGCTTGCGAATTCTTATGGGAAGTGGAGGCGGATCGAACTTTGGCAATCCCGGGTCGTTAAGGTTAGCCAAGACTGCAATCCTCGACATGTACGAATAGCCGCGTTCGTACGCCAACGAAATGTCGAGCCAGGTGAAGGGTCGATAATTGAGACCGTAGTTGAATGCAGATGACGCCTCGATAGGAATTCCGAGCGGCTCGAGTTCGTAGTTGTTCCCTTCGTACTCAGCCTTAAGGGTCAGTCCTTTGATTGGCGTTCGATATTCGACGCCGAAAAACGGTGCAATCCTCTCGCCGGAGAAATAAGCGCCAAAAGATGGGGCTCCGCCCTGAAATCCCTGACCGGACCGTGCCTTGAATGCGCTGGACAGGTTGGTCAGTGGATTTCTCCACCTGTCGCTATTACCCATGTATCCCCAACCGAGCCCAAAGCTGAAGTCCAAATCGCGGAACCTCTTACTCGCGACCAGATACTCGCTTGCGAACTGACCCGTTCCCAGTCCGTCTTGAAGTCCAACGGCTATGGCGGGTATGTAACGGCCTTCGGGCCATAGCAAGAATTTCAAATCGGCACCGCGATCCTTGAAGGTTTGGCCCCCACTGAATCCAATAACGTTGGAATACAACCGATTCCGTACATCCGTGTATCGAAACACACCTTCGAACCACGGCAACAGCGTCAATCTAAAATACCAACGCCGGTAGGGGTCGACAAACGTGGTTCCCGCTTCAAAACCACCGTCGGCTCCGAATCGAGCTGTTCGGGTTTGGAGCAGGCCAATTCCACCAAAATCGTTCGCAGAGACGCCTGTTTCGAGAAATCGGGAATCTGCAGTTGCCGGAACAGTTGGGATCGCAAGCAATACCGCCGTCACCGCAATGCCCAGCGCACGAACAGCACGAACCCATTCTGCCGTCATTTGCGACCGGCAGAAATCAGCATTAAGCAACAATTCAATTCGCCAAAGACATCGCTGGCTCGACGACTCTAGTTGTCGCCAATTACGGCGAGTGACGCCGCTGTAATAGCCAATTGACTTACGAGCGCACCGATGTCTTTGGCGAATGCGAATATGTCAAGCGGCGCGGGGTTCTTGGGAACGACGATAGTACTGCCCGGTGGAACTTGGCTCGGATTGTAATTCCAGACACTGACAGACACGGGCTGAGCTACGCCATTCGGATACACAATGAATACCCGGTCCTGATCGGCAGATTGTTGAAAGCCTCCCGCTTGACGAATGTATTTGTCAGCACTCTGTCCAGAAATGAACTGTAGTGCACTTGGATTTAGGAGGTCGCCGATTACCAGGATTGAGTTGGGTCTTTTGGGGACGAAAATCTTATCGCCGGGTTCCAATACTGTGTCAAACTCAGGTCGTACCTGAAGGACAGTTGGATCTGCTTCGATCACCACCCGGCCAACGGCTTCGACGGAGCTGAGGTCGCGCGTAATCTCCTGCAGTGCAATTACTGCACGAGGGTCGATCCCCTTTTTTGCGGCGGCAAACGTAGCGGCCGAATTGAGCTCCCGGGCAGCTCTTTGAAACCCTGCTTGCTGCGCCCTTTTAACTCTCTCTCGCGTGAATACGGCGCCATAAGGATACGCCTGTGCCGTCAACCCCCCGGCTCTCGTGATAACCTCCGAAAGCCGCTCACCCCGGCGGATATCGAACAGCCCTGGCCGGACAAACTCGCCACTCAATAGCACCGGTCCAGCATCCCTGTCGGTGAAGTTCGTGTTGAATCGGATAACATCACCGACATTGATGAACACCTGTGCGAACCCCTGAGCAGCGATATTGATCACTTGACGGACACTGGGGGATGTGCCGGAAGCGGTGGTTGCAGAGTATCTAGTGAGTTCTAAATTCTGAAGGTCTGCATCGCGAGTTACCCCACCGACCGCAGCGACCAGGGATGCAAGGGGTGTCCCATCAAGTACAGGATAGGCACCGGGATACCGAACTTCGCCGTCAACGGCGACCACGTGCTCTAAGAGGAAGGGCAGCAGCGTCGGGAAAATATCGAAAATTGGCGGACACGGCAGTGGATTGACGGGCGGAGACGCACCACCGAGGCCTATAGACCGCGTGGCATTTGCAAAGCGCCCAGAGCGAGTGGTGGCCACAATTGTGGCCAGCCTCTGAAGGCCACGGCAGGCAAACTCTCCTAGCCTCGAACTCTTGTGTGTCTTCTTAGTTGAATTTTCCGCACTAGGTGAGGGATCGTTGACTACTAGCTGAGCGAGTCCAAGTCCGGTCAGCGCCTGCTGAATCGGGTTCCCAAGGCTTTGAGTCGCTGAATTTTGGTTGTTGGCGACATTGCTTGTGAATTTCCGTGAAGGTGATCCGGGTTCCTCAACTTCTTGCACGGCTCGTCCAAATTGCAGGACCTGCTGAACGTCGTTCGACATCAAGTATTGGATGTCGTTCGCGCTGAATACGATCAGTCGATCTTGATCTCTTAAAGCGTAGTCCTGATTTCTAGACACAATCGACTGCAAATTCACGGGAAAGAGGCGTCTTGCACGGGTGCCTGGATCCGTTGTTTCAAGTGCCGCAAACAGCATGTAGGGGTTGTCTTTCAGGATCTGACCATCCCCGATCAGCGCACTAATTGTCGAAGCTGTGGAAAGGGATCGATGCCCATGTACCTGAACATGGCCTAGGAGTTCGACGTTGTTGAGCTGTACGTCTTGCTTCAGGAGAACTTGAATGAGATCGCCGTCACTGGTTTGAGCGTCACTTGAAAAGTGCTCGGTTATCGACTCCCGTCCAGAAGCGTCGAACGAGGCCAGAGAGTAAATGTTGCCGCTTGGCCGAATTGGACCGCCCGCAAGTCTGAGCAGTCCGCGAATGCTCGCGCTCGTGGTTCCCTCCGGCAATTCGTATATGCCGGGCCGGTTAATGTGTCCACCGATGGCAATCGTTGCGCCGATGGAAGGAACCACAACGCGGTCGCCATCAGACAATGATAGATTATGACTAAGTCCGTCCCCAAATAGCAGTTCGTATAAATCGATCCAGAAAATTTCATCGTTTCTGAATACCTGAATTCTGCGCAGGCTTCCTGTCTTCTGAGGTCCCCCGGCGCGGCTCAGAGCATCAATGACGGTCGATTGGCTGGTGAGCGATATGAGCCCCGGATGGCCCACTTCCCCGGCAACGAGTACCGAGATTGCGTGCACCGACCCCAGTGATAAGAAAACGTCCGTGCCAGGCATGGAGGTCGAAATACGTCTTTCGAGCGCGCGTCGAAATTCGCCGAAGGCACGCCCGGCGGCAAGAATCGGGGGAAGTTCTCCAACGAACACCCGACCTTCGCGGTCAACGCGCACGTAGGACGTACTTTGAGTTTGCCCGCGGAAAGTGACGGCCAACTCATCACCGATCCCAAGTATATAGTCCTCCTGTATCGCGCCATTCAATGACGCGTCCGGTTGGTTGACGGTGGAGAATGATTGGTAGCCGAACTGTGTCAACGGCTCCTTTGCGCGTCGGCAGAAATCACGTTCTATGGGCGACAGAATGAGCGCCATCTCCGACTCGGTGCTGTGGACTGGAACCACACCCGTCTGGCAGTAGAAAGTGATTATTTGTAGCTTTGTGGCTTCTATCTGGCGGATCAGTTCCTTTTCCTGAATCTGCTGTAGCTTGGTGGGTGAACCAACCCCAGCAGCGGGGTCACCGGAGAAGCCACGCCCCGACGTATCAAAGGCACCGTCTCCCGAACCCGGAAGTGAGCGTAGTGCACGTTGGCTTTGCAAAGTCTGCAACTGCTGCAACAACGTGCCTAAACCGCCCTCTCCCCCTAAAGTTTGCGAAGCACTCTCGGAAGGAACCAATCCCATCGACGACAAAGCAATTGATATGCACAATGCTGCCGCACCAAATGTTGGGCGAATTGTGTGATCGCTCACTCCCAGCCTCCTGCGTTCCGAATTATCAACTATCGTGCTCAACATGGTCACAAGACGAAGTCTAATCGCAACATGTAGTGCTTTTCTAACATCAGCGTGCGGCGTAAGTCCCGTGTTGCGGAATGTTTATGACGCCGCACGATTTCTGACGGTAGGCATGCCAGACGTTGAGATTACCCGTGACATCGTCGATAACATCCCCTATGCCAGTATTAGCGCAAAAGTTGGAAAAGGACCACGCTCCCTGCTGATTTTGGGCCGCTACGACGGCGAAGATTTGCATTGGCTTTCTGCAGACAATGCGACAGTTGTCACGCGTGCCGGACGGGTCATAAAAACCGCGGGTTTTCCGGAGAACTTGAAGGCAACAAATTATATCGAAGCCGATCCGGTCGCGAAAAAGCTACACATTCCGGAGGGGCCGCGCGAGTTTAGTCGTTCTGTGGATATCGACCAAGGAAATATCTATGGACTGATCATAAACTCTCGCTTTTTGCTGAGAGGAGAAATGGAGATCGTGATCGCCGGACTAAGGCTTCGGACCGTATTATTCGAAGAAGTCAACGAAGCTCAAACCGTCAACTGGAATTACTCTAACTACTTTTGGGTGGATGCCTTTGACGGCTTCGTCTGGAAGAGTGTGCAGCACATCGCTCGGGGTTTTCCACCGATCGATATCGAAGTCTTGAAACCGGCAGCGTGATTGTGATCCATCGTGATGGTGGATTCATTCCAGTCCAGATTGGAGATTAAGCGCGTGCAAGGGTCATGCAGCAAGCTTTTATTCGTCGTCAATGAACCCTATTTTTTTGTGTCACACCGCTTACCCCTAGCACTCGGCGCAAAGCAGGCAGGTTATGAAATTCACGTCGCGGCGCCGAACGAAAATGTCTGGGCACCAGAAGATTTTGAGACCCGTCCGTTCTTTGACGATCTAGGCATCTCATTTCATGAGATATCCTTGTCTCGACGGGGCATGAATGTGGCCGAAGAGATTTTGACGTTGCGATCCATGTTTCAATTGTACAGGCGCCTTCGACCAGACATCGTTCATCACATAACTCCTAAGGCAGTATTATATGGAGGCTTGATTGCGAGGATTATCGGTGTGCCGGCATCGGTACTGGCCTTTCCAGGCCTGGGCCATTACTTCGCAACTCAAAATGTGAAGGCGCGCCTCATTCGGATGATGCTGGCACGAGGCTATTCTCTGGCCGCGGGTCACCCCAACTCCTGGGCCATCATACAGAACCCTGACGACGCGTTGACTTTGAAAAATCTTGGAGTGACGCGCCATGGTCGAACTACCATAACACGAGGGTCCGGTGTATCGTTGATCAGCTTTTCAGATTCAGAGTTGCCCGACGGCCCTCCGCTCGTCGTCCTTCCTGCCCGCATGATCTGGGAAAAAGGCGTCGGCGAATTCGTTGAAGTTGCGCGGCGCTTGAAAAGATCAGGTTGTGAAGTTCGTTTCGCTCTGGTGGGGAACACCCATGCAAGTAATCCTCGGGCAGTTCCAGAGCGTTCACTACAAGCCTGGCACGAGGAAGGAGTGATCGAGTGGTGGGGGCGCCGCGATGACATGCCTCGAGTACTTTCGGCCGCGCACATCGTTTGTCTTCCGTCAGTTTACGGTGAGGGTATCCCGAAGGTTCTAATGGAAGCTGCCGCTTGTGGGCGGGCGATTGTCACCTACGATGTTCCGGGATGCCGCGAAACGGTGATCGACGGTGTGAGCGGTCACTTGGTGCCAGCTGGCGATAACGAACTGCTTGCGGAATACATCTCAAAACTGGTGACTGACCGTACGCTCTGCCGTCGAATGGGCCGCGAGGGGCGTCGGCTGGCCGAGGCAGAATTCGGTATCGAGAATATTGTTGACCAAACCTTGAAGGTATATCGCAACCTGATGCGCACGGATGAGAAGGTATCTAGGCTGGCAAGAACTTGAGGTTTATTTGCCGTGAAGATATTTAGTTGTGCCTCTGTTTAGCATATTTAGAAACGCGGAAATTTTGCCTTCACTCTCGCAACGAATGCTGAAAGACTGACGGGTCATTAGCAGATGAAGTTCACCATTCTCAGCCATGCAGGTCTGTTGGTTGAGCACAACGGCGTCCAGATTCTGGTTGACCCATGGTTACGCGGTTCTTGTTACTGGCGAAGTTGGTGGAATTTTCCTGCACCGGACCCTTCCCTGTATGAGGGACTGCAGCCCGACTACATCTACATTACGCATTTTCATTGGGATCATTTTCAAAGCCCTTCTCTGCGCTTGTTTTCCCGGGATACACCAATCCTGGTCGCCAGGTTTTATAACGACCGAATGATCCAAGACCTTCACTATCTCGGCTTCAAGAACACGACCGAGATTCCTCATGGCGGACGTTTCGATTTAGGCATGGGGCTTGTACTTCATTCGTTTCAATTTGGATTGCTGCCGGACTCGGCGATCGTTCTAACGGATGGAAAAACGGTTCTGTTCGACGTCAATGACTGCAAATTGGTGGGATTGCCGCTCAAACAGGTGACAGGGCGCTTTCCCAAGATCGATTTTGTTTTGAGAAGTCATTCAAGCGCGCATGCGATTCCATACTGCATCGAAGGGTATGAGCGCGATTTCAGCGAATTGCGGCAGCCCAAGGACTATGCCGAGGAGTTTACGAATTTCGCGCTCCATGTGGGCGCCCGGCACGCGATTCCCTTTGCCAGCAACCACTGCTTTTTGCATCGCGAAACTGAGAAGTTCAACGCTACTGTTTCCTCGCCGGAAGAAGTTCGACGGGTCTTTGACGACAGGGTCCGGGAACTCGGCCTAGAGAGTGATTGTTCCCTCATGCCTCCCGGAAGCAGCTGGGACGATACCCAGGGATTCGACAAACGCACATTCGACTATGACCGTAAAGACGAGTACATCGCTGAACTGAAGAGGCGTCACGAATCGCTTCTTCGAGGATATTATGATGAGGAAGACCAAGAAGCGCTCGACGCGGAAGCATTGCGCAAGTATTTCGGGATTTTCTTCCGATCGTTACCTCGAGTGCTCTCTTGGTGGAAACCCATACGTGTAAAGTTTTCCATTCGTGAAGCCAATGATATGTCTTACTGGCTTCTCGACTTTCGCTTTCGCCGACTTGATCTCGCGGACGCTATAACCGACGCCGATATCGAGATTTCAGTTGGCGCCAAAATCATTAACGATTGCACCCGCATCAACATGTTTGCCAGTCTCGCTCCGTCAAAACGACTCAGCATTAAGCTCAAGGACAAGAGTCGAATTGCCGACGTGTGGTATTTCATGTACGTGCTCGAGCAGTTTGAGTATGAAGTACTGCCGTTGCGCAAGAATTTGCGGTTGCGGTCCGTGGGAGTACGTCTGAGGCGCTGGAGGGAGGCCGTAGAATTCTTGAAAATTCTGGTTCGATATAAGGTCATGGGTCGGCAATTTCGAATTGCCGATATGTATCCCCCAGCCCCAGGATTTAAGCGTCCAATCCCTTAAGAGTTAACCGTAGCGGTCAGGCGTCCGTCGGTGACTCGGGCACTCTGTCGTATTTCGTTCCTTGTGAACAAGGCGAACATCGTTGATTCAGATAGCGTTGTCGCTGACAGGAGATATGTATTTGGGGTCGTTTGTTATTCCCTGGTGACACTAATGTTTGGGGATCACATGCGACTAAGACAGCTACCGCGGGCGTGCCACGACGAACTTTTTCGGGCACGCGTGGATCAGATCATCAACATGAACCACGCGCTTGTCGTGCGAGCGGATCGGATCGACTAGTTCTGGCTCGATGAGCAAATGGAAGGATGTTTCTCCGACCGGGGCCACCAGGCGGAGCCGGTGCGGTTCATGCGCAGCATTTTCTTATTGAAGCATACCTACGGGCTCTCGGACGAACGGGTTTGGGACCGCTTGCTTTAACATTAAGGGCAGCAACTTAAAGTAACGACGGTCCCAGTTGAAGTTACAGTTGTGCTTGTCACTGAATTACTCTCGTCAGATAACGCAGATGCGACCGCCACGGCAATTGCCGCGGCAACTGCGATACCAGCTGCCGTCATTCCCGCGGTTACACCGCCAGCCGCACCACCCGCTGCTCCGGTAGCTTGCCCGGAAGCCGCGCCTTTATCGGTATACTGTGCCTGGCCGAACGCAATCATCGGAGCGGATGCTATCACTGTCGTCAGCACCAAAGATATTAACGTCCTTCTAAGGGGCATTTAAGACCTCCCAATCTATACACTCGTAAGACCATACTCACTCGTTTCAGGCGGATCAAGTGAAAATACTACATAATTTCAGCAAGTCACCACCCCGCTTACCTGCCTAATTTAACAGGATATTTTTTAGCCTGAAGAGTTTTGCTCGAACCGGACCAATTATCAATTTATATAGCTATATTTATACCAACGGTGCAGAATTTGCGAGTAGTTGATGAAGTTCTATTGACGATTGTTAGTTGATTGTTGCAAAATTGCAACAGTTTACATAGTCAATCGTAACGAACTCATGAATATTTGTAAATTATGCGAAATCTAATTTAAGTCTTTACGGTGGAGAGTTGTGTTTGAAAGTCTCTATCAGCACTAGTTTAAACCAACGACAAGCCCACAGTCGTGACATCTTTATTCATGACTTTTCGTGATGCTCTAAGACTGCTGTGGAAGTGATCCTGTCTTATGCGTACTGCAGTGTTCATTACGCTAATCAGCGCAATATTCCAAATATCGATATGTTGCAACGCCATAGCGGAAACACGGCTTTCGCATATTCATTCGCAACAGTTGCACCTCACCTATGACATTTTCGTCGGTGGATTTCATTCGGGCAGTATCGACTTGTCGGTGAAGCTTGAAGAAAGAAGTTACGAATTATTCGCCATTACAAAATCTGCCGGATTTATCGATTACTTGATTAGATTTCGTTCGTATGCTCAAACCCGTGGAAAGAAGGACAAGGAAAACCTCAGTCCTCTTTCTCATCACGTCAACAATCTCCGGACCGGCGATATTCGATTCGTCCGCATGGGATACATCAACCCCGCCCAGAAGTTTCGTGGTCCTGAATTTGCCGTCATTCATCCTCTGCCCGAGGTAGATGATCGAGAGATTGTTCCCAACGATATGCGCCGGAACACCATTGATCCGCTAAGCGCAGCTCTGCGCGCCGCTTACTCGGCAAAAATGCGGGAGGGACGTCTATCGTGCGACGATTCGATCCCGGTATTTGATGGCCGCCGCCGCTACGATCTTGTCTTCAAGGATGCAGGTGCTGAAGTGATCGATGGACCTTACTACAACGGCACGACCCGAAAGTGCCTGGCGTCAATCCGGAGAATCATTGGTTTCTCGCGGAACCCATTTCTACCACGGTCGAAGGACCTGGAAGGCGGTGAAATCTGGTTTGCCGACCTTGTTCCTGGATGGCCCCCGGTTCCCGTCCGCTTCAAGACAGACGTCGGTCTTGGAAACGCGTTCGTGCATCTGACCGGTCACGAACTTCGGTGATCAAACACGACAAATGTAAGTCCGCCTATATTCGCTGTGCGACCACGACATAGACGTTGCAGAACTCCGCAGGGCTGATTGCCGTCAGCAATGACTGGAGCGCGCGGCCCCCGCGCGAAAGCCGATAGCCTTCTGCTCGGGCCCCATTTTCATCGAATACTTTGTGCCCCTCTGCTCGGAAAGGGGCGAACTTGTAGAGGAAGGGCATGTTTTCGACAAAGCGCACGGTGTTCACTACAAACCCTGATCTGCGGAATTCGTCCTCCAATTCTCGCTTCTTGTAATTCATCTTGTGAAACTGCTTGGCATTCAGGCAAACGGCGTCTCCATGTGATTCGGCAGCCTGTCGGTCTGTGATTGTATCCAGCACGCGGTTTTGAACATTGTCCGCTCGAAAACTCGCGCAGAGTAATCCGCCAGGGCGCAGGGTCCGCCGTGTTTCCTCCAGCGCCCGACCGAGGTTCGATTCGAGATTATGATAGAGCCCGAACGCGAGCACACCGCCAAATAACGCGCTCGGGAAGGGAAGATTCAAGATGTCGGCGGCAGCAAGTTGAACGGTCGCATCGGCTTCCCGAATCTTTTGAAGGACATCGGGGATGAAATCGATTCCGATAACCTCTCGTCCTTCGTCGTGGAAATGCCGAACAACCCGGCCCGCCCCACATCCGGCCTCCAGCACGGGACCCTCGACCCGGGACATAATTTCGTGGGCATAGACGCCGGGATATCGGGTGAGGCTGAGTGTCCCCTCGTCCGCAGGCACCGCCTCCCACCGTGCTTGCCAATAAGCGTGCACGCCGCTATGCGCCCGGTAGGTTGCACGCACTATCGACGACCGCTCTGCACGAGCCCGCTACGCCGTAGCGCGAGGTGTTTTAGAACTGGATGAATTTTATGAAAGGTCTCACCACTTCCAGCGGATAGGTGCTCAGATTCGGGCCATTCCCCCGTCTGAGAGCGGTGCGTTAACACGTTGACCAGTGTGTCCGCCCGCACCAATGGATCGAGGACATAATCTATATCGATGCCCAGAGGCACTGGATATTTCCGACGCGCCAGTACCGGGCCTGTATCGATCCCGCTGTCCATCCAGATCACAGACGCACCCATTAGTCCGTCTGTAAGAATGCTGTAATAGAAAGTCGTGCTGCCTCGATAGTCTGGAACATAGCCCCCGTGTACGTGGAGGAACCGCTTTCCGATGTCGAAGGCCGCTTTACGAAGGATGCCCGTCCGGTATCCGGAGAATATCAGCACCTCCGCGGACAACTCCGCAAACAATGCGAGGTTGGCGTCGTCGTCGATCGGCGCAGTCGTTAGCTCGTATGATATGACATCAGCACGCGCGAGTGTTGTGCGGGCGGTCTCATTGGGCAAAAACTTTACCGGATTGCCATCTCCCTTCACGTCGACATCGATGACTTCGGGTCCATCCCATCGCCATTCTTCTCCTGGTTGATAGAGAACCGTGCCCGGCAGAATCCCCGCCGCAATCGTTCTCTGCGCATAGGCACGGGACCGGGCTGATGGGCCCGAGATCAATGCGATATCATCCAATGTCGTGGTCATTCTGTTTCAGCGATGTTAGCCACGAGCAGTGCTTCTCGATTGAGCAAGGCTATAAGATTGGCAGCCTCGTCTACTTGAAAGGTGGTAGCGGGTTGGCTGGCCAGTGCGTCACAAACCTTCAGTAGAATGGACAAATGCTTTAGCGATCCGAATTCCTCGGCGGTCTCACACAGCCGTTCGGCAAATAGTATGTAGGTCGCGAGACTGGCGGTCGGTGAGTCAGGATGTCGTCGGCCGTCATCGCGATACCAAGCGAATAGACGGCCAAAGACTTCGAATTTGACGATCCACGGCTCAAGCAGGACTATACATATCGGCTTCTCGTGCAGCAGAGATTGCAGCTTAATCGCATCCACTGGTGGCGCGTCGCGTTCTGTTCTGTCTTCGATCTGGCGCTCCCTTGCACGAATGGCTAACGCATCCATTGCGTCCCTTCGGCTCTCCTGCCATTCATTAAGGAAGTCAGCGCCATCGCATTTTGCGTATGCGTACGACTCGGGTTCAGCAAATAGGTCCCGGCCTGTGTAGGGATAGTTCAATCGCCCGCCTCGAACGAAGGCAGTGAGCCGAGAACTCGTCGGGTGACAGCTTCGGGTGACTCCAGGACTTCGGGCGGTCGCAGCACCAGGTCCGGGTTTGATGGCCTGGGGAAGGGAATATCAACCCCGACAACATTTCCCATGCTGGCGTTACGTGCGGCTCCGTATAATCCTTTGGCATCCCGCTCTTGAACGACTTCCAACGGAACGTCGAGGAAAACCTCGTGATACTTGGTGAAAGTCTCCCGGTTCCAGGCCTGCCACTCCGGGAAGATGGAAAGAATCGCCGTGATCACGTGGATGCCCTGTGAATCCAGCAATCGGCAGAGATGTGAAATCCGCTGCGCGTTGATGGCACGCCCTTCGATCGTGTGGCTTGGGGAATCGTCCCACACGTCGCGGAGATCGTCGCCGTCCAGATAGACGAGGTTCTCGTGCGTCTGTCGCAGTTGATCGGTGAGGAGTCGCCCGATGGTCGACTTGCCCGCGCCGGAAAGGCCGATGAGCCAGATGACCATGACTTACGCGGCGGCGCGCGTTGTCTGGCTGGAATCGGTTGAACGATTGAGCCAAGCCTGAAAGATCAGGATACTCCACAGTTGAGTATGCCAATTGCGCCGTCCCGACTGGTGCTCCTGCCACATACGACGGATTTCTTCAGGGCGAAAGAAGCCTTCCGATCTGAGCCGCGCGTCGTCGATTAGGGCCTCAGCCCAGTCGCGCAATGGACCGCGCAGCCATTCATGAAGCGGTATCGCGAATCCCCACTTTGGCCGCTCGACAATTTCTTGTGGCACGTGGCGGTAGAGCACGTTGCGGAGCACGCGCTTCGTGACCCCATCTTCGACTTTCATGCTTAACGGAAGCGACCATGCATATTCCACGATCCGGTGGTCGAGAAGCGGCACGCGCACCTCCAGGCTCCAAGCCATGCTCGCGCGATCTACCTTGGCAAGGATGTCATCGGGCAGATACGTCATGGTATCGAGGTACATCATCTGGCGGGTCAGGTCGGGAATGTGCGGCCAATTCTCGGGTTGCTCTACAAGCGTTGGAGGTTCTGCGCTGTTGATAACAACATCTTCCGGCGCTTGCCACTGACTGACCAATCGCCGGTAGGCAGCGGCCGGGTCACGAGAGGAAAGAATCGAAGCTACTTTATAAATCTTGTCGCCAGGATCGCGAAGGCGCAGTGATTTGGGAAGCACGGGCTTGAGAGTTCGGAAAGCCTGATCCCAAGTGTTCGGTGAGAGCGCGCAAAGCGATTTGCTTGCGAGGTTTCGAAGGGCAAACGGTGCGCGATCGAATCGTGAATAGAGCGGCTCGCACCAGGCGTAGCGATTGTAACCGCCAAACACCTCGTCCCCGCCGTCGCCCGAAAGGCAGACCGTCACCTGTTGTCGCGCGAGGCGCGACACTAGAAACGTCGGGATTTGAGAAGAATCCGCGAACGGTTCATCGGTCAGTGCCGGCAATTGGGGAATGGCGTCCAGGGCATCCCGTGGCGTCACGGGCATCTCGTGATGATCCGTTCCAAGGTGTGTGGCGACCGCTGCGGCGTCGTTGCTTTCATCGAACCCACTGTCCGGGAACGCGATCGTGAAAGACTTGACCGGTGCCGTGCTCTCGGACTGCATCAGTGCCGCGACCGCACTCGAGTCGACCCCGCCAGATAACAGCACGCCGATCGGCACATCTGCGATCATGCGCTGCTTGGTTGCTTCTCGAAGAAGGGCCTCGACCTGATCGGTGGCTTCTAATTCGTTGCCGGTAAACGGTGATTGAACGCCACGTTCCGTGACGTCGTGCAGAGACCAGTACGCCGTGGTGCGCTCACCATCCTTGGTTCCATCCGTTGTAAGGATCGTCCCCGGCATCAATTTGTGAATACCTTTCAGCATCGACCACGGCGCGGGGACATAGCTGTACCTGAGATAAAGGGACAGCGCCTCCCGATTCACTTCACTCTTGAACTGGGGGTGCTGTTCGATGGCGCGAAGTTCAGAAGCGAATAGGAATGTCTGCCCCGTCCAGCCGTAATAGAGCGGTTTGATGCCGAGGCGGTCGCGGACCAACTGCAGTTGGCGGGATGTCCGGTCCCATAAAGCAAACGCGAACATACCGACGAGGCGCCCCAGCGTTATCTCGAGGCCCCATTCTTCAATCGCGGCCAGGATCACCTCGGTATCCGAGTGGCCACGGAACGCGTGCCCTAGTGGTTCAAGCTCTTGTCGCAGGTCCGGGAAATTGTACACCTCGCCGTTGTAGGCGATGACGTAACGGCCCGATTCCGATGTCATGGGTTGTCGACCATGCATCGACAGATCGATGATGGACAGCCGCCGATGTCCGAGTGCTATTCCCGCCTCCGCATCGTACCAGACGTCGTCGTCGTCGGGACCGCGGTGGCGAATGGCGGCGGACATTCGCTCAGCGATCGAACGAAATTGTTCTGAACTCGTTCTAGTGGTGCGCTCAAAAAATCCAGCTAAACCACACATCAGATTAGCGAGCCTTCACCACACATCGCCGCGCACGCACAGGTTCCGAGCGGAGTTCCGGATCGATTCTTGTCGTCCCGACATCCTACACCAGACCCAAGCCCTGCTCGATGGCGGCGCACAAGAGATGGCCCAAAATGATATGCATTTCTTGGATTCGGGGGGTTTCAGAGCTGGGAATCCTGAGCAGCGGGTCCGCGATTTCTCGCAAGGCGCCACCGTCGCCGCCAGTTAGTGCGGCCGCCGTAATATTCATCGTGCGGGCCATCTCCAGCGCGTGAATGACACTCGGACTATTCCCTGAGGTACTGATGCCGATGGCAACGTCACCCGGCATGCCGAGGCCAGCTAATTGTCGCTCAAAAACGTGGTCGAATCCGTAGTCGTTTGAGATGCTGGTTAGCGCCGAAGTGTCAGTGGTCAGCGCAATCGCCGGAATGGGTCGCCGATCAGCGACGAAGCGTCCAACGAGCTCGGCCGCGATATGCTGCGCGTCGGCGGCGCTCCCACCATTGCCAAACAGGATGATCTTGTTTCCATTGCTGGTCGAGCGGACGCAGATGTCTACCAGCCGGGTGAATGGCTCGGTCACCGCGGGTCGCGTTGCCGCTAGCAGTTTCCCGTGTTCTTCGAATCCGGTATCCAGCAAAGCTGTGACATTCACGGGAGTGTTATGCAACTGTGCCAGCCTGTTCAACGTTCGTCCGAAATCATCTGCGTCATACCCTCTTTCAGGCTAGAATGACAAGCACGACGGCCCGCCAATGATGGCGGCGATCGGGTTTTTATGTTTGTCGCGTCATGCATTAACAGTGAAATTGACACTCGCTGCCGCGTTGACGTGTAATAGGTATGCAAGTCAGCGTGTCCAAGGCTTTCCAATGATTTTATATTACTTGATCGCGGCGGCATTTACGTTGACCGTCTGCACGGCAGCCAATCGAATCGGCGGTTTGCTGGGGGTCGTCGATTCGCCGGACGGTGTTCGCAAAAATCACGAGAATGATACGCCGCTGGTCGGTGGGGTCGCGGTGATTGTGCCATTCGTTGCCATGTCGTCGTACCTTGGCATGTCAAGCGGCTATGCGCCTCTGTATTACGTCATCGCGGCAGTTGCCGGCGGCTCGCTCATTCTCGGCTACGTTGATGATCGCGGGCATGTCAGACCTATATGGCGGCTGCTTCTTTCGGCGACTTTGTGTATCGGCGCACTGTATGCCGTTCCGGCATTGCGGGTCGAAGCTTTCGCGTTCAGTTTTTTGCGTACACCAATCTTCCTTCATGGCTGGGCGCCAGTGTTCACCGTGATTTGCCTCGTCGGACTTCAGAATGCGGTCAATATGGCGGATGGCAAAAATGGCTTGGTATTGGGGCTTTCATTTGTCTGGACCATGTGTCTTTTGGTCTACGCACCGTCCCATTTGACGCCTCTATTGATCGTGCTCGCGATTGGTTTGGTGATTGCGGGCCCCTTCAACTGGAAGGGGCATCTGTTCCTCGGAGATTCAGGGGCCTACGCCTTAAGCATCGCGATCGCGGTATTGGTGGTCTACGTATACGGCGTGAAGTTTGCGGTCCTGCCTGCCGATGTTGTCGCGCTCTGGTTTATGGTGCCGATCGTGGATTGCCTTCGGCTTATGGTCACGCGCGTCCTCGCCGGCCGTTCTCCGTTTAAATCCGATCGGAATCATCTCCACCACATTTTAAACGATCTCATGCCGTGGGGCCGGGCCCTTGCATTTTATCTTTTGCTCGTAGCGGTTCCTGCCCTGCTGGCGTTCCGCTTTCCGGAGAAAACCCTGCTCTGGGCCTTGCTCGTGTTCGCCTGCTATTGTGTGCTGGTTTTCGTGGGCGTGCGTGGGTTGGCGCATCGACGTCTTAGCACTCTTTGATACGCATTTGGCAGACGCCCCAAGCAATCGGACTGTTCTGCGAAATCCTGTATGGCTCGCCTTTGGTCAGTCGCAGGCATGGCTGACGCGGTCACTATTATCTTATGGCGCCGTCGGTATATTGGCCTTTGTGGCATTATTCATCGTGCTCACTAATGGTGAAAATGAAAGCCATTCGCACGCGATGCATGACGCTGTGCTCAGTGTGTCGGTTCAGGCGACGGGCTTGACGTCGACGGCCGAAGCGATGCTTGGATCCTAAGACCTCGAACTGAGGGCCCAGCGGCTTCGCGAATTTCAAGAGCTGATCAGGCAGTTCAACACGTCGGTAGCGTCCGCTGACTTTGTGTGCATTCGTCAACGGCTCCCAGCGTTGAGCGTCGAAGTGGATTTGTTCCGATCTCATGCCGAGTCCGTGGCAAGGGTCTCTCCAGGAACGGTGCAGGCGTAGGACCAGCTTGACGCATTAGCCTCGGCGGGCCGGGGATCACTCGGTCTGCTGCTTCAATCTGCTATTCGGACGCTCTCTCACGATTGCCACGCCATCGCACAGGATCGCCAGCGGTTGTTACTGATCGTGCTGGTCGTATTTTGGCGCACTTGTCGGAGGCGCCTATGTGGTTCTCAGCCCCGCGAAAGCGTCATCCGGACCAACCCGTGAGGCCAATGGACGTGCGGCGGTGTCGAGTATTGCCGAGGCGATGGAAAGTCTCGATGAAGGGATAGCTCTCTTCGAAGCAGACGGATCTCTCGCTTACTGCAATGAGCGTTACCGATCCGCGTATGCCGCCGGGAGTGTGAAAATCAAGACCGGCGACCGATATAAGGAAGTCCTCTCCAGCCTCGTATCCCAGGGCTTTTTCCGTGATGCGAAAGGGGGAGAGGAGACCTGGCTCAGGTCCAGGCTTGAGAAGTTTCACGAGGTTGGTGAACCTCAAATGGAATATCTGAGCGACGGCCGGTGTCTTCAGGTGTCTAGCTATCGGGCTCCTGGCGGGGGCGTGTTTTCGCTTGTCGCCGATGTGACGGAGAGGCGGAGCGTCGTGACGCGGCACGGCAGGTCAACGAGGCACGAACCCGTGCGAGTATCGCGACGGTTTTCGACGGGATCGTGACGTTCAATGACGAAGGTGTCATCGAGGGGTTCAATCCCGCTGCCGAGAGCATCTTCGGCGTCCGGTCCGAGGACGCCGTGGGCGCAAGCATCCGCCTCATCATGCCTAAGAAATATCAGGACGCGACGGATGAGCAGATCTCCACGTTTCTGACGGAGCAGATTCGACGATACACGGGCGCCGCCGGAACGGCGTGCCATTTCCGCTCAAAATCGTGGTTGAGGAAGTTCCGGATTCCTGGTCGATGCTGGAACGCCGCCGCGCCCGCCGTCGCGTGTTCATCGCCAGTGTGCGCGACATCACGGAACGTAAGGAATTAGCCGATCAACTTCAGCAATCGCAGAAGATGCAGGCCATCGGCACGCTGGCTGGCGGGATTGCCCACGATTTCAACAACATTCTCTCGGTCATTTTGGGTTACACGAGCCTCGTGCTCGACGACAAGGAAGATGACGATGACGCGCGCGAAAACCTTGAGATGGTCGATCTCGTCGAACAGATCCTAACGTTCAGCCGTCGCTCTGATCGGGCAAAGGAGACCGTTGTCCTCAGGCCGACAGTCGAGGAAGTTCTCAAATTGCTGCGATCGACTCTCCCAACAACGATTGAAATTCAGCAATACCTGGCAGGCGCACCGGGATTGGTCATTGCGGACTCGTCCTAAATCCATCAGGTTTTGATGAACCTATGCACGAACGCAGCGCAGGCCATGGATACGGGCGAAGGCGTGTTGACGGTGAGCCTGGAGCCCACGCACCTGGATGACGCGACGGCGCGACGGCTCGGCCTTCAGTCCGGTCCGTATCACCGGCTGAAAGTGCAGGACACCGGTAAGGGCGTGGATCGCGGCATCGCCGACCGTGTCTTTGAACCCTTCTTCACAACCAAGGAAAGGGGCGGGGGCACCGGTCTTGGCCTCTCCGTGGTGCACGGTATTGTTACCGACCATGGCGGCGCGATTACTGTGGACAGCACGCTTGGGTTCGGCACGGAGTTCTTGGTTTACCTGCCTGAAGTTGACGCGGATGGCCAGGCCGCTCAGGCGGTGGAAGTCAGTCAGTCTCCACGTGGCACAGGTTGGATCCTGGTCGTCGATGACGAGATGGCGGTGATGAAAATGTCGCAGCAGTTCCTGACCCAATTGGGGTATGAGGTCGTCGCGGAAAATGACAGCCGCCAGGCGCTCGCGACGTTCCAAGGCGGCCCCGATGGTTTCGACCTGATCGTCACTGACCAGACCATGCCCGGCATGACCGGAGAGGCATTAATTCAGGAAGTGCGGACCATTCGCGGCGATATCCCGATCATCGTATGCACCGGGTTCAGTTCGGGATAGACCATGGGACGTATGGAGGATCTCGGAGTTCACGCGGTCATCCTCAAACCCGCGTTGGCCGAGATGTTGGGGACCACGGTTCACGAGGCGCTTGCAGGTCGGAATGCGTCAGTCTAGCGATACGCGTGCAGCACGTTGCTCGACGGCCCAGATGCGCATATCTTCAGGGCCGTTTGCTGGGGCGTAGCCAAGCGGTAAGGCACCGGTTTTTGGTATCGGCATGCGCAGGTTCGAATCCTGCCGCCCCAGCCAAAGTTATAACATGCTGATTATTATTATAAAATTAGGTTGGTTGCCATATAAATTGGTTGCCGCTATGGTAACCAAATCATGGTGGACCCGTCTTTGCCGGAGACCAAATACCTCATACGCCATAGACGTTGCTGGTACGTGCGAATATCTGTGCCACCGACTGTGCAGAAAACCCTCAAGAAAACACACATCGTGAGGTCCCTACGTACGAGAGACCTAGATCATGCTCGAAACAGCCGTTGGCAGGTTGTGGCGGATATAAAAAAAGAGATTGCTGAGGCAAAAGCAATCGGCTCAAAACAGCCTGAGGATTTCCGTTCTGACTATCTCAAGGCCGAACCTCGGAGAATTGTTGCTCATGTTACAGGGGGTGGGGGGCATATCGAGGAAGTTACCGAGCGTGAAATAGTTCATGACTTCATTGCGGACGAAGCGCATGAGATCTCTCTCCGTGAGGGCCGGACTGCTGCTTATGACTTCATGCGGAGAGCCACCTCTAGCTTATCCGTACAAGAAATCACTGAGCAGTGGTTGCTGGAGGAGGGTGGTGAGCTCAAGCAGCAAACCGTACATCAGTACCGATATGCCGTGCGTCTCTTCTCAGACTTTATCGGTGGTGTTCCTTGTGGAGAGATCACTCGACGAGATGCCGGCAGGTTTGTCTCTGAAGTGCTCATCACATCTGACAGAAGCAAAAGAACTCAGGCTCGGTTGATCTCATCCTTGTCCACCCTTTGGAAGTGGTTGTTGCGAAGGGGGATTGCTGAGTCAAACGTATGGCAGGATCAGGCAAATTACGGCCGGAAGGGTAAACCCAGTTCAAAGAGACACTATACGGTAGTAGAGCTTCGAAAGTTGTATGAGGCTGATCCTCATGAACATTTATCAAAGAAATATGCACCGGCTGTGTTTGATCTAGTTCGCATGGGTCTCTTTACGGGCTGTCGTCTCGACGAATTATGCTCCCTGACTAAGGAACAAATTCAGCAGACTGGCCAAGCTATATGGATCAGAGAAGGTAAGACAGAAGCGGCCCACCGTCTTATGCCCATAGTGGATGACGAGGTATGGTCGATAGTTGAGAGACGACACACCGACACTAATGAAGATGCCTTGTTTCCTGAGTTGCCACCCGGAGGACCTGATAGCAAGAGAGGTTGGACAACCTCGAAGCGATTTACCAACTTCAGGAGAAAGGTATTGGGGGACACAGGAAAGGAGTTAGATTTTCATTCTTTGCGCCGCTCCTTCGCTACCTATGCCGAGAAAGCTCAAGTAAGAAGCTTGGCAGTCACTGACAGTGTCATTGCGGAGCTGATGGGTCACAAGAAGGCCACTATGGCCCTGCATACCTACAGTGGTGGAGTAGGCGAGGAGCGCTTAGGACAGGCCATGCAGGTAATAACCCACGAAATTAATGAAGATCTTCGGTCTTAGTTCTACGCACTCAACACCAACCCGCTACACCGCTCCTTAACCACAAGTCAGGTGACGTAACGTCTCTTTATGTGCATGCCAATGCTAATCGTCTCAGGCCTATGTTTGATGAGATCGCACAGGGCCTCATGTCAAATTATGACGGAACATGGCTGGAAGACGACTAACCTCTCAACGATGATCTGTTACGGGTAAATTAATACAAGGAATATGGCTAGACCCAGTTCAGGCCCCTTCAGGTCACCCTACGGTATCCTTATAGGGTATCCCTTAGGTCTCCTTACAGTTTATTCCTTATAGTTTTATAGTAATATATTTAATATATATAATATTATTAAAATGATAGTTAAAATTTATAAGTATAAATTATAAGTATAAATAAATGTGTTTATATTATATAATAATATTACCAGTTATAACTGTTATAATATTAACATTCATCTATATAATTATCTTATAATATACATATATAATATAATTATGAGATAAATACGTTTATATTGCATTTCTATAGTTTATGAATACTTTATTCCCGTCATAGAGTGCCGTTTAACGGGCCATAGAGCACCCATGAGGGGCCTTTGAGGCACAAGGGGTGCACTGGGGCGTCCGGCTGAGTTATAGCCCGTCTATAGAGTCGTTTCCGTGTGCACTATTTAACCATCTCAAAAGGGGTGGTTTGGTGTTGAGTGTTCTGGCTGGAGCATATGGAGCACCTGCTCTGCCCATGCATGATGGTGTGATCGTAAGGAAGTCAGATCAGGATGCGGCCAGAGAGACCATGTGGCTGGCCTATAAGGGAGCCGGTCACACCAGCAGGCCAGAGATCAAGATAGAGTTCTGAAGGCCTGTATTAAGCTCTATTCAATAAAGATCTAGAAATTAATTGCCTTATAGCTGGTCTGAGGAGACCAACCGCATTTACTGGAAACCTTTTTATGTAACTACATCAGTAGTTTACATTCATTTTAATCAGATTTGATCGTTAATGGCTTAGCCCATTATCTGGTGCTTGAAGGGCTGGGTAATCCACCCACATTGCCCTGAGATTTCCCTCTTGGAAGGCCGTTTAACGGGCCATAGAGCCCCCGTGAGGGGGCTTGAGGCACAAGGGGTAAATGGGGAAGTTACAGCCTGCCTATAGGGTCGTTTCCGTGTGTTCTGTTTAACAACCTTGAAGGGGGGTGATCAGGGGGCATTTGACCTTCACACCGTCCTCTTGGCCGGTTATTGAGCAGACAATTCCAAATCCCTAAGTGCTCAGTCTTGGAGAACTGATAGCGAGATTCTGTTTCACAGACCCTTAATTCAGAGTCATGATCTTTTCATGATTAGGCTCATATCTCTTCTAGCGGCATTTGTAGTGCTTCTGTGGCATCCCACAGAGGGGTGGAGCGGGGAATCTGACATCCTCCTCGAGCCTGATGCTGTGCTTACCGGCACTGGGGGGTATGCAAATATAGGTTCTCGTCAGACAACCGGAAGAGATGAAGGGAGTGGAGACACCTCGAGGTCTGGACGTGAAGGTGGCATTTTGTGTTCTTTCAAAATATCTCTAAAAAATTACAGATATTCTCAGTATCTAAACAACTCTAATACTTCTGGATGTAAATTTGCTGGCACTAAAGTTTCCTTGAAGTTTTTACCAGACGGAAAATTAAAATCTGGAACAGTAAGTAATAAACGTTTCATTTATCCATTAACTGGAGCGATCGAAGACAGTGTGGGGTACAAATCTGGCAAAAAGGCACTAGGTTGGACATTCCACCTGAAACTCTCTAACGCAGAGTATGAACAACGCAAAGCGGCACTTACAGGAGAGGCGAAGGAAACCAGAGTAGCGAGGAAAAAGCTTGAACCTTCTCGCTCACTTGCCGGGTGGGATGGGAAATGGGTGGGTTTCGACAAAGGTTTTGAGATTACGCTGCTTGTTGATGGGCAAAATCTTGAAGGAAAGATTTACAAAGACGGCAGCTTCGGCCCAAC
>Ga0315339_1000807_pt1 | contig 33636 bp, 23 predicted proteins | sample ASW17metaG_FD_204514 | JGI IMG/M metagenome (GOLD analysis project Ga0315339, IMG submission 204514) | Ammonia-oxidizing marine archaeal communities from Pacific Ocean, United States - ASW #17 | ecosystem: Environmental > Aquatic > Marine > Oceanic | place: USA: California | collected 2016-12-05 | reverse complement strand
GGTTGATGGACTGTTTGAAACATACGATAAACTCAAACCTGAATTTGATAAACAAAAATAAATAAATGAACTTTACGCATACTTGGCTACCCTTTATCTATCTTTATGGACTTGGAGGGATTCTTTTTGTATTTGGTATTATTATAACCATTAAATCAGGCTCTTTTGATTTAAGTCGCAAGTCTCATAAAAAATGGATGTGGGTTCTTCTTTTTGGTTTTGTTTGGTATCTCATGATTCATGCATTAATGACATGGGCAGCATTAGATATTATTACTGCGTATACAGTACCCATTGTTTTACTTGGAATGGTGGTGGTTTTTATCATTGTAACGTTGAAGCTAAGAAAGCTTAGGTAAATATAATGGAGACATTCCATAGTATTGGAACCACGACGGATTGGATTGTCATGGTGTTCTATTTTATCGCCATTATGCTTTTCGGCAGTTATTTCGGACGATATACGAAGAATACATCCGATTTCTTTTTTGGTGGACGAAGATTTTCCTGGTGGTTAATTACCATGTCAATCGTAGCGACCGGTGTCGGGAGCCATAGTTTCGTTAAGTATTCTGCGAAGGGGTTTGAGCACGGTATCTCTTCTTCAATGACCTATTTGAATGATTGGTTTTTCATTCCGTTTTTTATGTTCGGATGGCTTCCCATTATCGTTTATTCTAAGATTAGATCCATTCCTGAATATTTCGAAAAACGGTTTAGTCCCTCAGCCCGATTTCTTGCAACCATTCTCTTGCTGCTTTACATGATTGGATATATTGGGATTGGATTTCTGACGCTGGGGAAGGCAGTCATTCCCATGTTACCAGAAGCTTTTACGGTATTAGGAATGACATTGCCTATCACCCTCATGGGCGCTATTATCGTCATTGCGGTTATTACGGGCGTTTACATTACTTATGGCGGACAGACCGCTGTGATATTCACGGATCTGCTCCAGGGATTTATACTTCTGTTTGCCGGATTCCTTTTATTCTTTTTCGGCATTACATATCTGGGTGGGTTTGATATGTTCTGGAATCTATTGCCCACAGAATGGAAACTGCCGTTGGCAGATTTTAATCAGCCGGCAAACTTTAATTTTGTCGGTATTTTTTGGCAGGACGCCATTGCGGGATCCATTGGTTTTTTGTTTATGAACCAGGGATTAATCATGCGTTTTATGGCATGTAAAAATGTGAATGAAGGCCGGAAGGCCGCAGCAGTGAATATCTTGTTTGTTTTACCCATATCAGCCATCGTTGTGGGGAACGCAGGCTGGATTGGGAAAGCCATCTCCGTGGTCAGCCCTGATATAATCAGTCCGTCTGTATCACCGGATCAAATTTTTGTTGTTGTTGCCAATATCATTGCAAGCCCCGGCATGTTCGGATTCATTATGGCCGCTTTGACAGCCGCGTTAATGAGTACAGTAGATACCTTAATTAATGCAACGGCAGCCATTTTCATCAATGATGTCTATAGACCGATCCAGCGATTTTTTAAGAGAAATGTTATGTCAGACATTGAAAGAGAAAGAAAAGAATTGCGGGCTGCCCGTTATGCATCCATCGGTGTAACAGCCCTAGGCGTTTTGGCCGTACTTGCCTTTAAAAACTTCCCTACAGTGTATGAAGCACATGGCTATTTCCATTCCACATTGACACCGCCACTTGTGGTAGGGATTTTCTTAGGTGTATTCTGGAAACGATTTACTCCTGCAGCGGTAATCACGACATTTGTTGGTGGCGTGGCACTCATGATTTTGGGTGCAAGATATCCCGGAATCTTGATTGCTCCCTTTGACCACGGCATTGAAATGAATCCAGATCATCCCTATTCTTATATTCGTGCGCTGTATAATATACTGGTTTGCTCGGGTGCTGCAGTGATTGTTACATTAACGACTCAGTGGCAAAGAAAATTAATTACAGTAATCCGGGAAAAGCAAAACCAGAAAATGATAATGAATATGATGGTTGCGATCACAGTGATGGTTTTTGCAGTAGTCTTGTTTAATATTTCAGTTTTGTCCGTTCAGATATTAGCTACCATTGCCATATTGATTATGGTACCATTGACAGTGACTTATTATGTTAAATATAATGAAAATATTAATACAAACGGGTTAACGGCCTCATCCATTGATGTTGCACGTAATTTATTTAAAGGCGGTAATCCCAATGATCAAGAAGGTGAAAAGGTTTTTGTCCATTTGAAACAGGTGGATGGTGATGATACAGTTATCCATTTTTCAATTAAAGATATGGCTGTGATGAAAGCAGAAGTTGGTGACTTTGTTTATATTTCAGATAAACGAAAATGGATGGGTGGATTAAAATCCATTCATTCTGTATTTGGTGCACCCCACGATGAGGATGGAACAGTTTACATTACACCAAACCAAATTAAACATGGTTTATTCGTTGAAGGAAAAATACTTGAAGCAGAAAAAGAAATGTAGAGGTTGATGCTGGGGGAGAAATAGTATAAATTCGCGCCGATTTTCGAATCAGTTTTGATTTAAAATCCACGATCCGGAGTAGCTCAGTTGGTAGAGCGAGTGGCTGTTAACCACCAGGTCGGGGGTTCGAGTCCCTCCTCCGGAGCAAAAATGCTCTCGGGCTATCAGGTCCAGGAGCATTTTTATTTTATGGGTAAAAATGAGTCACTGTCCCGGAGAATGAAGGGTTTTCTTATATATCAAAGTTTAGATTGACGAGAAGTCATTTTCCCAGTCACACTTGAGAACAAAGCATCCTCAAATTCATCATTTGAGTTATAGCATTTTCCCATGACTAAATTCCATAATTTTTCATCTTCCATACAAAGGTAAAAAAAGACTTTTTCATGCCAAAGTGTGAATGCATTCCAAACAGTGCTGAAAATTTTCTCTTTGATTTCCATGGAATAAGAAAATTTACCCGCAGCATTTGCCATGGGTATTTGCAATACTTTGCTTGGGATCCCCAGTGAACGAAGACTCTTAATGGCCGGTTTTATAAAGGTCAATGTCCCCATAGAAATCATTCCAATATCGTTCGAAGAGAATGTAGATAAAATTGTTTGCACGACTTCAGTATAATCTTTTTCAAAACCTTCATAATACACAATGGGATGAAAGTGAAATCCAACAATGACTCCCTTATCTGATAATTGCCTAGCAGCAAATAACCGCTGTTCAATTGAGGCAGTAAAATGCTCTTCATTATTGATAATAGTTTGGGGGTTTAGGGACCAACATACCATAATGTTTGGCGGAAGATCTACGGATAAGAAATAATCTATATTTTTGCTTTTTGTTTTGAATTCCAGAATAATATTTGGGTTTTTTCGGGCAAAATCTAATTGTGCTTCTAATACGCCATTTCGATTTCCCATGGCCAAAGAGTCTGACGATTGTCCCGATCCAATATGATAATTTTTATTCGGGTCCAATTTAATGTTGTCCAGTTTCTCCGATAGGTTTGCTTCAATTCCGATTGCACCATCTTCATAAAAAGTTTGGATACTGCAATAGCTGCAGCCAAGCCCACATCCTTGAATAGCATCGATGGTTTTTAAATTGCAGCAGACCGTCTTTTCTGAAGCAACCGGACATAGTCCAAATATGTCGTGATCTTCTGTATGATTTTTTACTTTTCGGACAAGACTTTTTACCTTAGGTGCATTATTCTCATATGTGGATGGATTATCCTTTAAAGATACCCAATCCTGTTTGATTTTGCCTAAAATTGCTTTTTTCTTGCCACCATTTTTTGATAAAAATAATGGTTCAATTTGATTCCATTTCTCTTCAATTGAAGGTTCATTCCACATATGATAATCGACAGCTATTTCTGTCAATTGATTTAATTCCTGAAAGGTTAGACCAAATGATTCTCCGGTGTTTTGAATGAAAACTTGAAGAGGTTTATTCAAGGATCGGAACAGCTTATTTTTACTGAATTCAGTAAATTTGGCAGAATAATTATTAGGAATCATATGTTTATATTAATGCAGACTAACAGGGTGGGAGTTTACTGGATTTATATAATGTGTTTGGCATGTAATTATAAGGATGATCTTTTTTTCATCGTGGGGAAAAATAATATTTCCACTTATGTGTTTTGGTAGATTGTAGCATATTGCAAAGTGAGGGTTTTTCCTTATGGTCTATATCGGTTATGAAATAAATTAGTCGCTTAAAATCATGAGATATTTCATCAAACATTATATTGGTACTTGCCTATTTCTTTTTCTTCCCTTTTGTGTTGCTCAAGATCCCCCGGGAATTGATTGGAAGCAAATACAGACTAAGCATTATCAAATAATTTTTCCAATCGAGTTGGGCTCAGAGGCCAATCGGGTGGCCAATACCATGGAACATGTGCATCAAAGTATTGGGACATCACTGGATGGCCGTCATAGAAAAATCCCCATATTACTCAGCAATAGAGGCGCCATCCCTAATGGCTTTGTGGGGCAAGGTCCCTGGATGTCTGAATGGTTTAATATCCCCCTCATGATGAAGGGGATGGGATCCACCGAATGGTATCGGGACCTAGCGGTTCATGAGGGAAGACACATTATTCAGAATAATTATTTGAACCAAGGTGTGAGCCGTTTTGTTGGATCTGTATTTGGCGAATATACTCAATCTCTTTATACGGTGTTGCTCATTCCATCTTGGTTTTTCGAGGGAGATGCTGTGGGAATAGAAACGGTTCTTACCCAAGCTGGGCGTGGACGATCTTCTAAATTCAACCGAAAATCCCGTGCACTCATCCTGGAAGGGAAAATTTTTAATTACCATCAAGCGTTATATGGATCGTATAAGCAAGACTATCCCGATCACTATGAATTGGGCTATTTATTAACCCATCATGTCAATCGCCAATATGGAGAAAAGACCTGGCCAAAGATTTTGAGTAGAACCATGCGGTGGCCCCTTACATTAAATCCTTTTTTCCCCTTTTCCAGATCCATAAAAACAACAATAGGGTTATCCACTACTCAACTTCATAACGATACATTTTATGATTTAAAGGAATATTGGTCAGGGCAATCGGAACATGTTATAGAAAGTGCTGCATACGTGATCAGCCCGAAACCAAAAGTCAAAACAAATTATCTATTTCCCGCAATGAACCAAGCCGGTGAAATCATCGCACTTAAAACAGGACTTGGGAATGTCCCCACCATTATAAACCTGGTGAATGGGAAAGAAACATCCTTAACAAAAATTTCTTCAGTCGTGCCTCTGTTCGGCTATCACTCAAATGGGGATTATGCTGTTTGGTCCTCCTATGATCCGGATAAACGCTGGACAAAATTAAACTGGGCTAATATCCGAGTTTTTGATATTGAAACAGGAGTTTTACGAAAAATCACATCTTTTATGAGACTGTATAATCCGAACATTTCATCAGATGGAAACCGTATAGTAGCTGTTTCATTTACTGAAAACCGACATTCTTTATTGGTGATATTAAATGCAAAAACCGGTGAAATTATCGACCGTGTGGAAGCACCTAATGGGGGATTTATTATGTCCCCATCATGGTCAGAAAATGATGCGGAAATTGTATTTACCTCCCAAAAGTTTAAGGGAAGAGGTATTTATATTTATCATCCGGAGAAAAGAGAATTTGAACAAGTAAAACCGGAGAGTTGGATGCCGGTATATAAACCGGTAATAAATGGAGAATATATCATATATGATTCTCAAATTGATGGGGTGGAAAATCTGGTTGCCATTCATCGAAAGAATAAACAGGAATATCAAGTTACTTCTAGAAAATATGGGGCTTCCAATTCCTCTCGCACCCAAGATGGCCGTTTATTATTTAATGATTATTCATCTACGGGTGATGCCATTTCAATCATGGATTTCCAACCGAGCGAGTGGAATGAAATATCTGCAAATCGTTCACATCCAATTCAAGGGCTATCCTATTCATCTGAATTAAAACCCGTTTTTGATGAACCAGTTTCAACTAAATTCTATAATATTGCGGATTATAAAACCTCTGCTCACCTTTTAAATTTTCACAGCAGATATATTTTTGACGATGACTCTAATCCGTCATTAGGAATTCAGTCAAATAATATTCTTGGGACCCTATCATTCGGTGGCGAAATTTCCTATAATACCAATGAGAAAACCACCCATACAAAAACGAGGGGTACTTATTCTGGGTTTTACCCCATGATTAATTTTGAAATTGGTGTGGGGAAGCGCAATGTAGGATATGGTCCATTTTATCAAAAAGTGGATCATAGTAATGATACATTAATTTATAATCTTAATGAAAAATGGAATGAATCAACCATTGATTTAGGAATGTCCATTCCCTTGATTAATGCATTAGATGGTATCCGCACAAAATATGCCTTTGCAAAAATCGGGGCTAAATATATTGGCAGATCCAAGACCACACATCATTTTGATTTTCTTTCGATCCCCCCAAATGTTCGTTTGCCTAACGAAAGAAAACGTCCTGATAGAGATGAAAATATCATTCCTGTTTATATTGAATCAGCAATGTATTCTATTGATGAAAAATCGCCCAGAGATTTGGGTAATCCAGGATGGCAGTTGTATGGTTACGTCGGCGGCATGCCTTTTGGTGGCATGTGGAAAGGTCAGCAATTATCATTTCGGATACACTATGGAATGAAAGGTTTGGGCCAGCATCATTTTATTTCTTCTTTATTTCAGTGGGAAAAAAACGATGGGAATTACGCTTTTCCATCAAAGATTGGATTTCCAAAGGGATATAATTGGCATGCATTCAATCAAGGTTGGCGCATAAAGATGAAATATGAACTACCCTTATTTTACCCGGATTGGACCCTGCCATTTAGTCTTTCGTATCTCAGACGAATTACGGGTAATATATTTGTTGATCAAGTCACCATGGACCAATATGGTCCCATGCTATCGGTCGGTGCGGGCGTTACATTTGAAACGGGTGGATTTTTTGATATCAAGATGCCCATTCCATTGACTATCAATTTCTATTTTCATCCTAATAACGGAAAAACAGGGATTCAATTGGATTTTGAATAATTGGTAATTATGATGTATGTTTTACCGTGTTTAAACTAATAATATTTAACTCCTTTACGATGAGGTATGAATGAACAATCGAGGATCAGACAGAAGACACGTAGATCGCCGGAATGGTAGAGAAAGACGGGAGAAAGGTATGCCGGTTGAAAATGACCACAGGTCTGGGGAAGATCGGCGGGATGGAGATCGAAGAATAGTGATCGATCGAAGAGACAGTTAAGGCATAGTGAATCTTAAATTTATTATTTTTAAAATGGTAAAATTCAATATTCGTATACATGGACAAAAAGGAAAATTGTCATGAGAAAATTATTAACCCTATCATTATTCCTTGTTGCAGTTACACTGTTTGCGGGACAAACTAAACAAGAATCACAGAAGGAATTTGTCATGGATAAAGTTGAAAAAAGCGATCAGGAATGGGAAACTTGTCTCACACCGGAAGAATATCAAATCCTGAGAGAAAAGGGAACAGAACTTGCCTTTACGGGGGAATATTATAAACATAAAGAAAAAGGGACTTATGTATGTGCCGCATGTGGGAATGACTTATTCAGCTCAGATACCAAATATGACTCCGGTTCCGGTTGGCCCGCATTTTTTGATGCATTGGATAAAACCAAGGTTAATACAAAATCGGATATCAGTTATGGCATGGTTCGGACTGAAATTACTTGTGCAAAGTGTGATTCCCACTTAGGCCATGTGTTCAAAGATGGTCCAAAACCAACAGGATTACGGTATTGTGTGAACTCGGTGGCGTTGGATTTTTCACCCAAAGAATAAGCCATATTTTTTACCAATTGATAAGGAGTGAAAGAAAGAATCATTATATTGTTCATCGGGATAAAGCATTAAATTCACGTCCTTAAACCGCAACCAAAAGGAATTTAGACATATGGAATTGTTATTTAGTTTAATTGGGACGAGTCTGTCTGCAGTAGGTTTTTATGCCGTTCATTATATAATAAAGATTGCTGAAAAAAACGAATCGTAAACTATAGATTTAAAAGAATTGAAAAGCCCTGTCCTGCTATTGATAGAGATGGGGCTTTTTTTATTAATAATTAAATATAAAATTCACACATAGTTGAAAAAATCATGGTATTCTTCATCAATAAACCTTTTTCAAGGAAAGGATGAAAAATGATTAGGAAACTATTTACTCTATCATCCATATTTATTATTCTTTCTTGTGCGGGGGAGAATGAAGATGTGAAAACTTCATTCGAAGTGGATGGTATGATTGTCCGTAATGGTTTCCTATGACTGGGATGACCCACCAATGTGGGTAAGGCCCTGGACGGGCTGAAGGGTGTTTTAAAACATACATTTGATAGTGAAACTTTGATATTCACAGTGACTTATAATAAGGGTGAACTAAAACGTGATGAAATCATGCAAGTAGTTGAAGCGACGGAAGAAGGATTTAAAGTTAGAAATTGGAAACAGGTTAAGTTTAAATAGTTGAAATGAAAGAAATAAAAATTTATACCACTAATTGGTGTCCATACTGTGTAGCGGCCAAACGGTTTTTTGATGGCAAAGGTTGGCCATACGAAGAAATCAATATTGAGGAAAAGGGTTGGAATCGTGAAAAACTTTTAGAGGTTGGAAAATCCATGACTGTTCCTCAAATTGTGATTGATGGAGAAGCTATTGGTGGGTATGATGAACTTATGCGGACATATAGCTAAATCATAATACCGGATTGTTTTTCAAGATATTATTTGATACTCGCCCAGTGAATTGATTACTATTGAGCGGGGACTGCACGGGAACTGCTCCAGACCGACTTCTTAACCTTTTCTCTTATCTTGAATGCAGCGAACTAATTGATCAGGTGGGTAAACATGAAAATTCAAGAAGAAAGAAAAGAAATAATTTTTCATTATCGTTGTTAAAACCCCCTGACTTATCTATTGGAATCAATAGGTAAAATCAGGTTTTTTTTATTTTGGTATCATCATATACTTTAGTTTAACCTTACCCTTCTTATTAAAGATTAAAATAAATAATAGCCAGTAATCACTCATGAGCAATGCCGCGCCCCGATTTTCATCTCGATTTACATTTCTAATTAGTGCCCTAGGCATTGCGATAGGTACTGGCAACATCTGGCGTTTCCCACGGATTGTGGCCACAAACGGCGGTGAAAATGGTGCTGGTTCATTTTTGGTGGCGTGGATTTCGTTTCTCTTTTTATGGAGCATTCCACTTATTATTGCTGAATATGTTTTGGGACGTCAGTCTCGTAAAGGTACGGTGGGCGCTTTCGCCCATTTTATGGGAAAACCATTTGCTTTTTTGGGTGGGTTTGTCGGTTTCGTCTCCACCGCCATTGCCTTTTATTACTCCGTGGTGGTTGGGTGGAATATCTATTATTTCGGCAGTATGACATTCAACGCACTTCCCAATACAACGGAAACATCCTGGGAAATTTGGAATAATTTTCAAAATGGATCATTTCCTATTATGTTTCATGCGATTGCCATGAGTGTGGGTGGCTTTGCAATTTATAAAGGTGTCTCCTCTATCGAGAAGGTGAATCGTATACTCATTCCAATTTTATTGGCCATTGTACTTTTGTCGGTGGTCCGGGCTCTCATGCTTCCCGGATCTATGGCTGGGATATCCTATTTATTTACACCGGATTGGGCCCAACTGAAAGAACCGCGCATTTGGCTGGAAGCATTAACCCAAAATGCATGGGATACAGGTGCGGGCTGGGGGCTGTTCCTCACTTATGCCATCTATATTAAAAAGCGCTATGGCATCATCAAGAATGCGTTCACCGTAGCCATTGGGAATAACCTTGTGTCGCTTATGGCGGCTGTCATGATTTTCAGTACGGTTTTTTCTATTTTAGGGAATGAAATGGGTATGGCGAAATCTGAGATTTTGGATGTAATGAAATCATCCGGCCCCGCTGCCACAGGGTTGACCTTCATCTGGATGCCTCAACTATTTGCGAAGATGTCTCTGGGTAAACCTTTGGCCATCCTCTTTTTTCTTGGATTGAGTTTTGCCGGGTTCTCTTCGTTAATTTCCATGTTAGAATTGGCAGTTCGAAACCTTATCGATTTTGGAGTAAAACGCGCCACCGCCGTTGGTTGGATTGTTGGCGTTTGCTTTTTGATGGGAATTCCATCTGCACAGAATTTAGATATTTTAGGAAATCAGGATTTCGTCTGGGGTGTGGCCCTCATGCTGTCGGGTATTTTTGTGGCTGCCGCTGTGATTAAATATGGTTTATCCAAAATAGTGGAGGAATTGAGTGCCGATAGTGAGAATGATTGGGCATTCCCAAAATGGTGGTTGCCCGTCATTAGTTATGTGGTCCCCACTTTAGGAATAACAATTTTCAGTTGGTGGATGTGGCTTTCTGCTACAGTCTATGCTCCCAACGACTGGTATGATCCCACATCCTTATATAGTGTGGCTACATGTGTGGTGCAATGGGCTATCGTGATTGTTACATTATTTATTTTAAATCGCTGGATGAATCAACGGCTGAACAACCCATTAAATAATTAATAGGAGATGCAATTGAAATTTTTAAAACATATCACCATTTTTTTGGCATTCTTTATTTTACTCACACCTTTTTACTCTTATGCTCAAACAAATAAAAAAGAAGTAAAAAAGAGAATAGAAAGACGTGCAAAAGATTATAAAAAAATTGCTATGTCAATTTGGAATTTTGCGGAAGTAGGATACCAGGAAGAGAAGAGTTCCGCGCTTCTAAAAGAAACATTATCTGATGAAGGATTCAGTATTGAATCTGGAGTGGCTGAAATTCCTACTGCATTTGTAGCGGAATATGGTTCTGGGAAACCTATTATTGGCATTCTGGCGGAGTTTGACGCATTACCGGGAATCTCCCAGGAAGTGGCTACTGTAAGAAAACCAATTGAAAACCAAGGTGCCGGCCATGCCTGCGGTCATCATTTATTTGGGACAGCATCCACAGCTGCGGCCATTGCCGTAAAAGATTATTTAAAGAAAACCGGACAAAAAGGGACTATCCGACTCTACGGTACACCAGCTGAAGAAGGAGGTTCTGGGAAAGTTTATATGGTCCGCGCCGGACTTTTTGATGATGTTGATGTGGTTCTTCACTGGCATGCAGGTGATCGGAATACGGCAAGTACATCCACCTCCATGGCCAACCGGTCAGCCAAATTTAGATTTCACGGCTATTCCGCCCATGCTGCTGGCGCCCCGGAAAAAGGGCGCTCATCTTTAGATGCAGTGGAAGCCATGAACCATATGGTGAACCTCATGCGGGAACATATTCCTGACGATTCACGGATTCACTATGTTATCACCCGCGGTGGCAATGCCCCTAATGTAGTTCCTGACTTTGCAGAAGTATTTTATTACGTTCGGGACTTTAATGTAGATATTCTTGAGGATCTCTGGGCCAGGGTCATTAAGACGGCTGAAGGTGCTGCGTTGGGTACAGGGACCCGTTTAGAATATGAAATTATTCATGGAAATCGTTCTGTATTGGCCAATGATGTAGCACAAAGAATTATGTATGATAATTTGGTCGCAGTCGGTGGCGTGAGGTATACACGAGAAGAAAAAGCATTTGCAGATCAAATCCATGAAACATTGAGAAATCCCAGCCTAGAGGTATCCTCTGCAAGTGCCGTTCAGCCATATAAGTTCACCCGAGGTAAGGGATCTACCGATGTAGGAGATGTGAGTTGGATGGTACCTACAGCAGGATTGCGAATAGCCACTTGGGTGCCCGGTACATCGGCCCATACGTGGCAGGCAGTTGCGGCTGGTGGGATGAGTATCGGTATGAAAGGTATGATGAACGCAGCCAAAACAATTGCCGGCACCGCGGTTGATTTATATAATAATCCAGAAGCGGTGAAAAATGCCAAAAAAGAATTAATCGAACGGCGGGGCCAAACATTTAATTATTATTCTCTACTGGGAGACCGGAAACCACCTTTGGATTATCGAAAATAAAATTGAAGTAATAGTGCAATTAATGAAAATCTTCACAAATTGCCGATTTTCACTACTGTAAATTACAAAATACGTTTCCTTACATCCCCAACACCAATTTAATAATATGATATAGTTTAAGACGTTATTTTTGATTAATGATTGTAAATCTATGGTACCAAAGATTTATAAGAACTCTTTTTATCTATATTGAAATCAGTTAAGTAACTGTATTAGTCTCAATTGTTAATTTTCAACTTACGACTGATAAAATAATCATGATGTTTTCATATCAATTCATAATAGGCGGCATTGTTTTTGCCATTGGCATAATTTTCGCATACCGTCAGGGATACCTAAGCATAAAGGAAAATGGTTTACGAAACCTGCTTTTCGTAATGATTCCATTATTTTTTTATTTTGTACTCCAGGGATATTTGCAATTTGGAGATTTCTCAACAGATTCACCCGTTCCTTTCTATGGTGATCCGGATAAGAGTCCAACCCTTGGGGCACCTATTGATTATGGTATTATGGTATTTTACTTTTTACTCATATTGATTATTGGTACTTATTTCGGAAGGCGGCAAAAAACGGTTAAAGATTTTTTCTTTGGTGGCCAGCGATTTTCTTGGTGGCTTATTACATTTAGTTTGATTGCAACAACGGTGGGTTCCTATAGTTTTGTGAAATATAGCCGTGTGGCTTATACCTACGGATTTGGAAGCAGTCAAACCTATTTGAATGATTGGATTTGGCTCCCACTTTTGCTTTTTGGCTGGCTACCCATTTTATACTTTTCACGGATTACATCCATCCCAGAATATTTTGAACGACGATTCGATCGATCCATTCGTAGATGGGTCACAGCTTTTATCTTGATTTACCTCATTGGATATGTGGGGGTGAACCTGTTTACCATGGGGAAGGTTTTGAATATTCTCCTGGGATGGCCCATATTTTCGGCAGCCATTTTGGTGGCGTCCATTTCGGCCATTTATGTGACCGCTGGAGGACAAACCAGTGTCATTATGACTGATTTATTTCAAGGACTCATGTTGTTGGGAACAGGCATAATGATTCTATTTCTGGGTATTAATTATCTGGGAGGGTTGGAGGATTTTTGGCAGCATTTTCCGAGAGCACATAAGTTACCGTTTCCCAATTTTAATGAAGATCCTTCCTTCCCAAGTGTGGGGATATTTTGGCAGGATGGGATTGCCAATACCGCCATGTTCTATTTTTTAAATCAAGGTGTCATTATGCGGTTTTTATCCACAAAATCCCTTCAGGATGGGAGGAAGGCCATTTTTACAGTCATCTTGGTGCTGATGCCCATTGCTGCCTGTGTGGTAGCCTCCGGCGGTTGGGTCGCAAAAGCCATGGTTCATGCTGGCATTCTTCCCGGCGATCTTCAAGCCGATGAAGCATTCTTTATTGCATCTGATTTTTTGAGTCGTCCTGGCGTATTCGGTTTGATTTTGGCCACCATGACCGCCGCACTTATGTCCACAGTGGATACATTGATTACTGCGGTTGCTGCAATTGTGGTGAATGATGTGTATCAACCCATGAACCCCAAAGCCAATGAAAAACAACTACTAAAAATGGCCAGAGTTAGTTCAGTATCTGTGACAATATTGGGGATTTTATTGGTACCTGTTTTTATGTCTTTCAAAACGATTTATGCAGCCCATGGTGCGTTTACTGCCGCTGTAACGCCTCCATTGGTCATTGCATTACTCTTTAGTGTTTTTTGGAAACGATTTACCCGAAAGGCAGCGCTTTTCACTTTGGTGGGTGGCATGGGTGCCATTGTCTTTTCTCTATTTGTTCCGGAAGTAATTATTCCTTTTGCCCATGGTGTCCCCATGGTGGATGTGGGAGATGGTATTTTTGATGGTATGAAGCAATTCAAATTTATGCGGGCATTTTATGGCATTACTGTAAGTGCAGCCATTGGAATTGGGGTCACTATTTTCACCAAACCAGAACCAGAAAATCGACAAAAAGGATTGGTCTGGGGCACGGTTAAAGATGCGATTATTCAGTATAAGGGTTCTCCCGGAATAGAAAATGCTATTAAAAAATCAATGGCCATACCTCAAGTCATGGATCGTAATCCAGTTACAGCAGGAATAGGGAGTCTTCCAATGGTTGGTATCTCGAATGCTTTGGCGACGGATTTGGAGGGAGTGGAAGGCAACCTCCTTTATATCAGTGATAAAAGAAAATGGCTGGGAGGGTTATATTCTACTCATGCAGTCGTGGGGGAAATATTTAAACATTCGGATAATTTGATTCAGCTGGATAAAGAAACAAGCGAATTGGTTATAACAAAAAACCGGATCAATGAAATATTGATTGTTGAAAAACTGTATTAAATATTTAAATTGAAAGATTAAACGGGGACAGAGTTGGAGAAAATATTGTCAAAAATGAATAGAAGAGATTTTATTAAAACCACTGCTTTAGTCAGTGCTGCTACTGGCATAATGCCAACATCATTATTCGGGGCATCATCAAGCAGACTTCAAGTTGGAATTATTGGTACTGGGTTTAGGGGCCAGGGCATGACACGATTATTGCTTAACCGTCCTGACCTAGATATACCCGTCATTTGTGATATTGATGACCGAATGATTGACCGTGTATTAAAAGTATTTGAAAAATTGGGAAGACCCGCCCCCAAAATTTATAAAGATGGTCCGGAAGATTTTCGAAATATGGTGGCGAATGAAGATTTGGATGGTGTTTATATTGCGACACCCTGGGAATGGCACCATCCGATGGCGATGGCAGCCATGGAAAATGATATTCATGTGGGAACAGAAGTTCCTGCTGCATTAACGGTGAATCAGTGCTGGGATTTGGTAAATACTTCTGAAAAAACTGGCAAACTCTGTATGATTATGGAAAATGTAAATTATCGCCGGGATATTATGGCCGTACTCTATATGGTAAGACAAGGATTGTTTGGTGAATTGATTCATTGCCAAGGTGGATATCAGCATGACTTACGACATGTGAAATTTAATGATGGAGTAGGTGGCTATGGTGGTGGGGTAGAATTTGGCGAAAAAGCCTTTTCTGAAGCAGCTTGGCGAACCCAACATTCTGTGGATCGTAATGCAGATCTATACCCAACTCATGGATTAGGACCGGTGAGCCCTATGCTGGATATCAACAGAGGAAACCGCATGGTACACCTTACATCCACAGCGACACAATCCCGTGGACTTCATAAATATATTATGGAGAATGGAGGCGCAGATCATCCAAACGCCAAAGTTGATTTTAAATTGGGCGATGTGGTGACCACGGTAATTAAATGTGCCAAAGGCCAAACCATTATGCTCAATCATGATACCAATTCGCCAAGACCATACTCATTAAACTTTCGTGTTCAGGGAACCCAAGGATTGTGGATGAAGGATAATAAATCTATCTACATTGAAGGAATAAGTCCTGAATCTCATCGTTGGGAATCGGATGAAGCATATTTAGAAAAATATGATCATCCACTTTGGAAGCGGTTTGAGGATCAAGCATCTGGTGCCGGACATGGCGGTATGGATTTTTTCATTGTTCGGGCATTTGTGGAAGCATTAAAAGATAATCAATCACCTGTGATTGATGTGTATGACGCTGTGAGTATGAGTGTCATTGTACCCTTATCAGAAAAATCAATTCGATTGAATAGTGCATCGGTAAAAATTCCTGATTTTACAAGGGGAAAGTGGAAGACAAATAAACCGATCTTTGGATTAACGGACGCATATTAAATGTTATTATCAACATTAGACTGGACTATAGTTGGTGCATACTTCACCCTTTCATTAATCGTGGGTATTTGGGCGTCGAAGCAGGCGGGTACGGATACAAAATCCTTCTTCTTGGCCGGCCGAAACATGCCTTGGTGGCTTTTGGGTGTGAGTATGGTAGCGACGACTTTCTCAACCGATACACCCAATTTAGTGACAGACCTTGTTCGTCAGAATGGTGTTTCCGGAAATTGGGGTTGGTGGGCATTTTTGTTAACAGGAATGTTGACCGTATTTGTATATGCAAACTTGTGGCGTCGCTCAGGTGTCCTTACGGATATCGAATTTTATGAACTTCGATATAGCGGAAAACCAGCAGCATTTTTAAGAGGATTCCGCGCCCTTTATCTGGGATTGGTCTTTAATGTATTGGTTATGGGTACGGTGAGTTTGGCCGCCGTAAAGTTTGGTGAAATTGTGCTGGGGTTGCCCGGGTGGTTAATGTTGACTATTGCCTGTTCCATTACATTGGCTTATTCCACATTAGGTGGACTAAAGGCAGTCATTATTACAGATTTTATTCAATTCACCTTGGCCATGATTGGTTCGATTTGGGGTATGTTTTATATTTTAGGATTACCGGAAATTGGCGGACTTTCTAATCTGATCTCCCATTCGAATGTTGTAGACAAACTTTCTCTCATTCCGGATCTATCTAATCCCAATGCATGGGTGCCTGTATTGTTAGTGCCGCTGGCAGTCCAATGGTGGGCTAGTTATTATCCTGGATCGGAGCCCGGCGGCGGCGGTTATATTGCACAACGAATGTTTTCAGCGAAAAATGAAAAAAATGCAGTTGCTGCCACGTTTTTCTTCAATGTGGCCCATTATGCACTTCGTCCCTGGCCCTGGATTTTGATCGCCCTCGCATCCCTTGTTGTCTTTCCAGAATTATCGGATATTCAAAAAGCATTCCCCAATTTACCGGCGGATAAATTGGGCCACGATGTGGCTTATCCCGCCATGCTAACCTTATTGCCATCGGGACTTTTGGGATTGGTTGCAGCATCACTTATTGCAGCATTCATGAGCACCATGTCCACCCAACTGAATCTCGGCGCCAGTTATTTAGTGAATGACTTTTACCATCGATTCATACGTCCGGATGCATCGGAAAAACAGTTGGTCAGAGCGGGTCGACTATTTACAGTTGTTTCTATTATTCTCGGCGGAGGACTTGGGCTTTTACTCACCAGTGCAGGTCAGGCATTTACGCTACTACTCATGATTGGTGCCGGCACGGGCATGATTTATATCCTTCGCTGGTTCTGGTGGCGGATCAATGCATATACAGAAATTGTGGCCATGATTAGCTCCATCATTATTGCAGGGTATTTCAATTTTGGCAATTCGGCACTTGAAGGTTGGCAGAAGATTGTAATTGGTGCATTGCTCACGACTATTGTCTGGATTGCCGCCACTTATTTTACACCGCCAGATGATGAAGAAACTTTACGCAATTTCGTGAAAAAGGTGAATCCAGGTGGACCCGGTTGGACCAAATATTCAGATGGTATTTCTACTGAACCTTGGCCAGTTCCTCATGGAATTCTTTCCATGGTTTTAGGCTGTACCGCAGTATATGGATTTTTATTGGGCGTAGGGCAATTGATTTATGGATATACGGAATCTGGATTAATGATTTGTGGGTTGGGTATTATTGCATCCATTGGATTATTTAAAATTTGGAAATGATTGCCGAGGAGCCCCAGATAGCACAGCGTCTTCTATTAATTTTTCTCTGTGTTCTCTGTGGCTAACTAAATGCAAGTAAGCACTCCCGGGCGTATTTGTCTTCTTGGCGAGCATCAGGATTATCTTGGACTTCCTGTCATTGCCATGGCGATTTCCCTTAGGGTAAAGATAAAAGGACAAAAGAGAGAAGATAAAACAATTATTCTCCATAAACCGGATTTGGGTGAGACGGAGTCTTTTTCTTTAAATGACCTAAATTATACCAAACCCAGAGATTATTTCAAGAGCGGCATAAATGTTTGCCAAATGGAGGGGCTCACTTTTTCATCTGGATTTGAATGTGAGATCACTAGTGAAATTCCCATCCGTGCCGGCACCAGCAGTTCATCAGCTATCATAGTAAGCTGGATTCATTTTTTATCTCGAATGGCCGATGAACCTGTAGTTTGGGATCAACAAAAGATTGGTGAATTGGCTTATAAAGCAGAAGTAACACAATTCAATGAGCCTGGGGGTATGATGGACCAATATTCTGTGGCGATAGGGCGTCTTATTTATTTAGAATCGGAACCAACCCTTTCTGTTCAATCTTTAAATCCGAATTTGGGTGCCTTTGTTTTGGGGGATTCCTGCGAGCCCAAGGATACCATGGGCATTTTAAGCTTTTGTCGTGATTCACGTCTGGATATCATTCGAAAATTAAAGGTCAAAAATTCAAATGCAAGTGTTCACAATTTGGATGAAAATGCAGATTTATCTGATCTGAATGGAGAAGAAAAAAAAATTATACACGGTACGATGCAAAATCGGGATTTATTAAAAAAGGCACTCACTGAACTGGAGAAAGATGAGACGAACCATGAATTAATTGGTGCACTATTAACGGAGCATCATACGGTATTACGCGATATATTAAAAGTGAGCACACCCAAGATCGAATCCATGTTAAATGTGGCTTTAGAAGCAGGCGCTATGGGTGGAAAAATTAGTGGTTCAGGAGGAGGAGGATGTATGTTTGCTTATGCTCCAGGAAATTCAGACGAAGTAGCAGAAGCAATTGAAAAGGTAGGAGGGGAAGCATATGTTGTAACTTCTGATAAAGGAACAATTCTTAATTAAGGTTTGCCTTGTTCCTATATACCCATTTATAATAATCTTTTTCCTTTAGGTTTTTTGCTGCAGCCTCATCAACTATAACTATCGTTTTTGGATGCATTTGTATTGCTGAAGCGCTGCACATTGAAGAAATAGGCCCTTCGATAGCTTTTGTGATTGGCTTAGCTTTAGAGTCTCCTGATGCTAATAAAAGTATTTTTTTAGCTTCCATAATTGTTCCCACTCCCATGGTAACAGCATATTTGGGTACATCGGAGATATTATCAAAAAATCTTGCATTATCATTTACTGTTTCTTCAGTGAGAGTTTTTAATCGAGTTCTAGATCCAAGAGATGAAGAGGGTTCATTAAAAGCTATATGACCACTCCTTCCTATGCCAAGAATTTGTAGGTCAATACCGCTAAAAATCTTAATCAATGATTCATATTTATCACATTCTTTTTGATTAAATGAACTCCCATTAGGTATATGAACATTTTTTTGTTTTATATTAATTTTAGAGAACAGTGTATTATACATAAAAGTATTATACGACTGCGGATGATTTTTAGGTAAGCCCACATATTCGTCAAGATTAAATGTAATTACATTTGAAAAATCTAAACCCTCACTGTTGTGTAGTTTAATTAGTTCATCATATAAACCTAACGGTGTACTTCCTGTAGCTAAACCAAGAACTGTCTTGGGGTTAGTGCTAATTTGATGTGCAACAATCATTGCAGACTCGTGACTCATTTCTGAGTAATCTTTTTTAATTATTATTTCTATTTTAAAGTACCTTTCATATCAGGGTAGAATGTCATTATAGAACATAATATTTTCTCAATCTTATTTGTAGGAAGCCAAAATCTTGTCACGTTTAATTTGCCTTTTATTGTATTTCCCATAATATCTTGAAGAGATATTATATACTCAAATTTACCTATTGCTCCATCTCCTGTTCTTTTTTCTTTTTTTTCATCACGGAAATTCGGGGCAATTATATCATAAATATTTGTTCCAAATAATCCCCTTCTTTTTTTTATACCTAATAATTTTTCCATAGCGAAATTCATTGAAGTATAATTATCGTTTATTGCTACTGCAATTGGGTCACTTGATGTGTTAAAAACATGCTCATATTTGGTAATTAATAATTGTAATTGTCTTTCAAGATTATCATTTAACTCATTGAGGTTGAAATCAGAGTTTTTCCCACTAATTTTATTGAAAGTTTGAGGATTCTTTTCATCCATAATATTTAAATCATCAATAATTAATAAATTATTGTTATCCCAATTAATTTTCTTATTTGAAATGGCAGCAATTTTATTAACGAAATTTTTTCTTATTTTTATGTTAATATTTCCCATCCAATTATATATCGCTTGTCTAGAGACACCCAACTCTTTTGACCACTGCTTTATGCTTAGACTACTTGCATTAATTGTGTTTTGTACAAATTCAGTTGGTTTTATCTTTCTCATTTCAAATCACACTCACAATGAATCTACTTAACGCTGAAAGTCCACCAACTACTTCTCTCTTACTCGAGTCAGTCACGACGAGCCCGCCAATAGAAAATCCGCCCAGAGATCCGGATCCACGATAATCACAGATTTGCCTATGCTCTTTGCCTGAACCGCTGCAATGACACCTGAGGCAGTTCCGGAGTAGATTGCGACATCATATTCTTCAGCGTGCAATTGTAAAGAAAGTATTACAAAGGCGAAAAGGGAGATAAGAATCGATCGAAAATTCATGATTAAAGTTACTATTATAAATGTAAACTAATGTAAACTAATGTAAACTAATGTACAATTTTATTGTAAATAATATGAAAACATTGTAAAGTTGAGTACAAATGAGGTCAAATAATAAGGGAGATAATAATGAAGAAGATTAAGTTTCTTTCCGCGATAACCTGTTTCACGTTTACAATTTTATTTTCACAAGGTAGCGTCAAAGGTAAGATAACAGATGAAACCGGAGTAGCAATCTTAGGTGCAAATATATATATAAAAAGCAGTGATATAGGCTCAATCTCTGATAGCGATGGTAACTATGAGTTAAACTCATTACCTCAAGGAGAATCAGTTTTAGTTGTTGATTTTATTGGATATGAAAAATCAGAAAATATTGTATCAATTAGTTCAGATGAAACCGTAACTATTAACGTTATTCTAATAACCAGTGTTTTGAGTGGACAAGAAGTGGTGGTGGTTGGTTATGGAACGCTGCAAAGACGAGAAGTAACTGGTTCTATTTCACGTATTTCAGATTTAGCATTAAGAGAGGCACGAACCTTAGGCTTTGAAGAAGCGCTCCAAGGAAATGTTTCCGGTGTAGATGTTCAAGAGTATAGTGGTGAGCCAGGCGCTGCTCCAAATATTAGAATAAGAGGGGCAGGCTCTATTAGCGCAGGCAATGAACCTCTTTATGTTGTAGATGGATTTCCAATATCCAAAGATTTAGGTTTACAAGGATCTTTATTTAGAAGAAGAGCTGCATTTAAACCTCCTTCATCAAACCCTTTAGCAGTTATTAGCCCCGATGATATTGAATCTATAGAAATATTAAAAGATGCTTCGGCTGCAGCTATTTATGGATCAAGGGGTGCTAATGGGGTTGTGATTATAACCACTAAAAGAGCAGGAAAAACTGGCGTACCTGTTATTAAATTTTCATCATATTCAGGATCGCAAACTGTTTCGAATAAGGCAAGTATGATGAACGCTGAGGAAATAATTGCATATACTAAAGACGCAAGAAATAATAATTATCTACAAACATATGACCCCTTAAATAGTGCCAGCGCGAATTACAACGCTAGTTATAATCCAAATGATAATACAGGAAGACCTAGTGGTGGAAATTATCGAATACCTGAAAAATACATTAATTGGGACGGTACAGATACAGATTGGTTAGATCTTATTTTTACAGATGCACCTGTTTCAAATAATACTTTTAGTATTTCAAATGGTACAGAAAATTTTGGCTACGCAATCTCAGGTGGATTTTTTGATCAAAGTGGTTTGATAAAGAACTCTAGTTTCAAAAGATACAATGCTAGCACTAGAATTAATGGGAAATTCAAAGAAAGATTAGGTTATGGGTTAAATCTAAATACAATATTTACAAAAAATAGCCGGGTCCCGGCAAATGCTCCTTATTTTGGACGTCCACCAGGCATTGTTTATTCTGCGATGGTGCATAGTCCAGTTATTAAACCTTATAATTCAGATGGAACCATTAATCAACTTGATGGACAATCTTATTTAGGCAATGGAACAACTTCTGCAAGTAATCCTCTAGCTATTATTGAGGGGATAAAAGAGGAATTAAACAATCATCGTTCTTATGGTAACATTTATGCCGATATTAATATCATTCCAGGTCTTACTTTTAAATCTTCGGCTGGATTAGATCTTAACAATTATATGGGTTCTTTTTATCGATCAAATTCTTTGCTTTATCGTACAAGCAAGTCAGGTGATCCATACGCGCAATCTAGCTCTGGTAGCAGTTTTAACTGGTTATGGGAAAATACGGCTAATTATAAAACCACATTTTCAAATGTACATAACCTATCAGTGCTTGCAGGTTACACAGCACAGAAAGAAATAGTAGAGATTTCTAGTGTCGTAGCAAGAATTTTTCCTGATGACCAAGTAAGTACAATTAGCGGTGGGACAGTTACCGAAGGCGATGGAACAAAGGAGGAATGGTCATTGGCCTCTATATTAGGAAGGCTAAACTACAATTATGATTACAAATATCTATTAACGCTAGCTGTCAGATCAGATCGATCTTCAAGATTTGGGAAAAATAACCAGACAGGAATATTTCCCTCTTTTTCAGCAGCATGGCGCATACATGAAGAATCATTCATGAAATCTCTAGATATGGTAAGTGAATTGAAAATCAGAGCAAGTTATGGTGTGACAGGTAATTTCCAAATTCCGAACTATGGTTCTATTGGGTTATTAGGCCAAGGTTTGTATCCTGATGGAAATAATACTGATCCCGCAATTTATCCACAGACGTTCAGCAATGCAGATTTAGGCTGGGAAACAACCATACAAACTAATTTTGGATCTGAGTTTGCATTCTATGAAGATCGTATTTATGGTTCCTTTGACTATTATAATAGTGATACAGAAGACTTACTCCTTTTTGTGGGCGTTCCGGCTTCAACTGGTTTTACAACCGCATTAAAAAATATAGGAAAAGTGAACAATAAAGGACTTGAATTCAATTTAACGAGTAGGAATCTATCCGGGGAATTAAGTTGGTCTACTGACCTCAATTATTCTACCAATAAAAATGAAGTGATTGAATTAGGTGGTAATAATGAACCCATTTATTCTAAGGGTTCTGCGGGAGTCCGACATGTGACTCGAGTAGGAGATGCTGTCGGGAGTTACTATGGTTATGTTGTAGATGGTGTATATCAAAACCAATCTGAAATTGATAGTGCACCAACTGATATACTGGCAAAGGCTCCTCGACCAGGTGATTTTAGATTTAAGGATATTAATGGTGACGGTATTATTAATACGGATGATCGAACAGTCACTGGTTCATATAATCCAGATTATATTTGGGGTATTACAAACAGATTAAAATATAAGAATTTTGACTTCAGTATATTTTTCCAGGGTGTTGAGGGAAGGGAAATACTTAACCTTACCGCAAGACATATGAAAAATGGAGAAGCAAACTTTAACTCATATGATGTATTAAAAAATCGATGGATATCAGAAAGTGAACCGGGCGATGGCAAAACACCTAGGGCAGATAGATCAACAGGTACGCATGGAAATAATAATCGACCATCGAGTTACCAGGTTGAAGATGGTTCTTATGCTCGATTAAAAAACTTGACGATAGGCTATACTCTTCCAAGATCAATGTCTGAAAAGTATGCTGAGGATATTCGCTTATACTTTACAGCAAGAAATTTGGCGACTTGGACAGATTACATTGGGTTTAATCCTGAGGTTAGTCTTCAGTCCCAAAATATGTTAACGCAAGGCGAAGACTATGGGGCTTACCCGTTATCAGTATCTCTCGTCTTTGGTTTAAACGTAACTTTTTAATTAGGAGGATATAGTAATGATGAAAATCAATAAAATTATTAGAATAAAATCTTGGCTTATTATACTCTGTACATTTTTCATTTCTTGTTCAGATGAATTCACGCTTCTTGCTCCTCACAGTCAAAGGAATGTTGATAATTTTTATCAAACAAAAGTTGATTTTGAAACCGCTTTAAATGGTGTATATGATGCATTGCAAAGTGGCGGAGCTTATGGGAATCAGTCAGATGTGGCCACTGGCGGGACCGGTGGTTATTGGATGATGACTGAAATGCGTTCCGACAATACGGATCAAGGTGGCGATGTTACTGGATTAGCAGCAGCAGTTGCCGAATTAAATGAATTTAATGAAACTCCCTTAAGTGAGTATACATTGGGCGCTTGGGTGGGATCTTACCAAGGTGTAGCGCGGGCAAATACATTAATCACAAGAATTACATCAGCCGATCTTGATAATACTTTTAAAAATCAGGTTATTGGAGAAGCTCTTTTTGTTCGTTCTCTATTTTACTACAACCTAGCGATGCTTTTTGGCAATATACCAATGCCGTTAGAGGAAATTCTTGAAACAAATCCAAAGCAAACGCAATTATCTCAGAGTCAAATCTTAACACAGCTTGTCACAGACCTGACGGATGCTGCTGCTAAAATGTCAGGCACTCAGTCAAAAGCTGGCCAGGCTACTAAATGGTCTGCCTTAACTTTACTTGGAAGAGTTCAACTACATTTAGGTAATAAAACTGAAGCTGCGAGTGCGTTTAATCAGGTAATCACTAGCGGCGAATTTTCACTTTTAAACAATTATTCTGATCTTTGGGGCCCCTCAAATGAAAATGGAAACGAATCTATTTTTGAAATTCAATTTGTAGCTGGTGGTCTTGGTGAAGGAAGCGGTTTTACTAACTCTTTTTCTCCTAGTGGAGATCTTCAAACTGGTGAAGGTGGAGGAAGAAATAGACCAACAATAGATATGTCTAGAACATATGAGGAAGGTGATTTAAGATTTAAAGTATCCATGGATACCATGTATGTATTAAATGGTGATACTTCTTATCAAAGGCATGTAAAAAAATATGAAAGCAATCCGTTTGCAAATTTTGATGCGGATAATAATTTCATTGTATTTCGTTATGCAGATGTGTTATTAATGGCGGCAGAAGCTTCAGGCGCGGGTACTCAAGCATACAGCTATATTAACCAAGTTAGAAAGCGTGCCGGATTAGGAGATGTTAGTTCAGCTACAGCAGGCTCTTTTGAAGATCATCTCGCTCAAGAAAGAAGAGTAGAGCTTGCATTTGAAAATCATCGATGGTATGATTTATTAAGGTTTGGGACAGCAGTGTCTACTATGAATGCTCAATTCGCTCAGCAGGGGTTTAGTATTACAATTAATGATAACGATTTGGTCTTCCCAATACCCCAACGTGAAATTGATCTAGGCTTAACTCAAAACCCAGGTTACTAGTCTTTAAAATAACTTAAGTAAGAGAAAGAGCTGCAGAAGATTCAGCATAAGGTAGCTCTCCTAAATGCACCTTTTTTATGTAGCTTTTTCTACTTACTTATTTATTGAAAATTAATTAGTAAAAAACGGAGTACGAAAATGAACAAAAAGATTATTATTATTTTTGCAATATTATTAAATATTGTGTTTGCTCAACCAGATGTACCTGTTGATCAATGGAAAGGTAAAAAAATTCTGCTAATCGGTGCCCATCCTGATGATGATAGCCAGTCCTATGGAACTCTGGCAATGTTAAGAGATCATGGTAATGAGATATGGGTTTTACTTTTAACTACTGGAAATGTTGGAACTAAAGATCCAAAAATGACTCGTGATAAATTATCAAAAATTCGTCTTAATGAAGAAATAGATGCATTAAAAATTTTAGGTATAGATAAAAGTCATTATATAAATTTAGGTTACACAGATGGTGAAGTAGAGTGGGCTGATAGAAAAGAAGTAGTTGGTAAAATTGTTCGTTGGATAAGAAAGATACGTCCAGATGTGCTAATGGCTTTTGATCCTGGATGGGGTTATGTGCGTTGGCATAAAACTGATCACAGAACAGCAAGTTATTTAGCTGCTGATGCATCTAGAGCTGCTGAATGGAGACTTATTTTCCCTGCTCAAATCATACATGAAGGTTTAAAAGAGTGGCGCGTGCCTGAATACCTTTTTTACTCTCCGTTAGAGAAAGATGCAAATGTTACAGTTGATATAACTAAGTACAATGATAAAAAAGTTACTGCGAAAAGTAAACATCTAAGTCAATTTAGTGGGATGTGGGATGATTATAGAGGTAATGACCCAAAACTTCTTTCGAAAGCTGAAAGAAAAGAATTTAATGATCGAATTAGTCGCATGAAAAAAGTTGATGGAAAAATTGTAGAAAATTTTCGATATTATACTGGTTATCCAGATGGTATTGGAAGTGGTAGAGGTAGTTATCCAAAATAAGTAAAATTATTTGGAATAATTATCAGCTTAAAATTTCAAATTTATAAAATACTTTGGAGTTTTTTGAATATTAAAGTATTTAGCATAGACTCTCATAAGTAAGATCAAAATCTATCCCGCCTCATTAATTATTCATATTTTAATATATTTATTCAGGAAATAAAATGAACAAGCATTTCAATATGGTAATATTAGTATTCTTAACATTTTTTGTTATTTCTTTTATTACTAATATAATTGGTCCGCTAATTCCTGATATCATAAATGATTTTGATTTAAATCTTACTCTAGTTGCTTTATTACCTTTTTCTTTTTTCATCGCTTATGGAATTATTTCAATCCCATCTGGAATGTTAATACAAAAAATTGGTGAAAAACCTGTGATGGTTCTAGCGTTTGGTTTAGCATTTATAGGTTCTTCTATTTTTGCTTCATTCCCAAATTACTCTCTGGCAGTAATATCATTATTCTTAATAGGTAGTGGTATGGCCATGTTGCAAGTTGTAATTAATCCATTATTACGAGTAGCCGGAGGTGAAGAAAATTTTGCATTTAATGCTACTCTGGCCCAACTTATTTTTGGATTAGCTTCTTTCTTCAGTCCTTTTGCCTTCTCTTACTTTGTGCTCAATTTGAACCAATCTAGCATAGAAAATAATTGGTTTTTAGATTTCTTTAATTTTATTACACCTGATCATCTTCTTTGGATTAGCCTATATTGGTTATTCGCGATTATTTCTATAATAATGATTGTAATAATTATTTTATTTAATTTTCCAAGAGTTGAATTAAAACACGATGAAAAAATCGGAACAATTAAAGCCCATATTTCATTATTAAGAAATCCTGTCGTAATCATTTATTTTTTTGGAATTTTCACCTATGTTGGTCTCGAGCAAGGCGTAGCGAACTGGATTAGTAAATTTTTAGAAATTTATCATGCCTATGATCCTCAAATTATTGGCGCTAAAACTATTTCATGGTTTTGGGGTTTAATGACAGCTGGGGGAATATTGGGAGTTATTTTATTAAAAATAATTGATAGTAAAATTGTTTTGAAAGTTTTTACTGTTTTTACTATGATTTCTTTATTCCTCGCATTATTTATGCCAGGTCCAATCGTATTAATAGCTTTTCCTGCTGTTGGATTTTTTGCTGCAGTAATGTATCCAATAATTTTTTCTTTGGCTTTAAACTCTCTATCAGAGCATCATGGTACATTTAGCGGAATATTGGTTACTGGTATTTTCGGGGGAGCTATAGTTCCTTTAATTGTAGGTGTTCTGGGTGATTATTTTGGGCTAAGATACGGAATGCTATTTTTATTTATTCCTTTACTGTTTATTCTATTTATAGGATTTTGGGCTAAACCAATAATCTCTAATAAAACAGTTCTAAACAATTAATAATAATGAATACTATTAAAAAAGGTATTATCGGTGTTGATTTGGGTGCAACTATGACATCAGCAGGAATTGTTCATGGTAATAAAATAACAAAATATTTAAATAAAAGAACGCCTGCCGGAGAGACTAAAGAAAATGTTTTGAATCATATTTATAGTATAATTGAAAGTTTTGATTTAAAAGATGTTGAAGCAATTGGTATAGGGGTTCCAAGTGTTGTTGATATAGAAAATGGAATAGTTTATGATGTTCAATATATTCCCAGTTGGAAGAAGATAAAGTTAAAAAATATTCTTGAAAAGAAATTCAATCTTTCGGTATATGTTAATAATGATGCTAACTGTTTTGCTGCAGGTGAAAAGCATTTTGGTGTAGGTCAAAATGCTGAATTTCTCGTAGGCCTTGTAATAGGTACGGGATTAGGTGGTGGTATAATATTGGATGGTAGACTTTATAATGGCCCCAATTGTGGTGCTGGAGAATTTGGCATGTTACCCTATAGAGCAAAAAATTTAGAATATTATTGTAGTGGGCAATTTTTTCTTAATGCAGGTAAACGTGGTGAAGAATTTAGTGCATTGGCAAGAGATGGTGACCCAAAGGCTTTGATGGTTTTTAAAGATTTTGGTCTACATATGGGCAATGCTATTAAAGTGGTTTTATACACTTATGATCCTGATTTAATTGTTCTGGGCGGTTCAATCTCAAAAGATTATGATTTATTTTGCGAATCAATGTGGGAATCAATTTATACCTTTGCCTATACATCTGTAATAAAAACACTTAATATTAAACCATCAGAAACTGAACATAGCGCTGTATTAGGAGCAGCAGCACTCTATTTAGATCACTTAAAAAAACACTCTAAAACTTCTCATTACCAAAAATTATAGTTAAAGAATGTATAATAATTTCCGTTTATTAATTTTTTCTTTTATTTTCGGAATTTTTTGTGGTTGCCAAAAGAGTTCAAACTATATAGTTCCAATAAACATTGAATCTAATTATGAAGGATCCCCGATATTTTTTGGAATTCCTATACCAAAAGGAACTTTATTTTCTGTAGATAAAGTACGAGTATTAAATCAATCTAAGGTAGAAATTCCTTCGCAAATAACAGAAGTTTCATCTTGGTTCCCAAAAGATAATAGTATCAAATGGATATGGGTTTTCTTTTTTTCTCAAGAAAGCAATGATTACTTTGTTGAATATGGTGATAAAGTCACTAGAAAAGAATATAATGGACCTAAGCTTTCAATCGAAAATAATATGCGCAATAATGGGTTCGCTGAGATTATAACAGGCCCTTTAAAGTTTAGAGTTAATAAGAATGGAAACGGATTTATAGATGAAATATTTTTTAATTCGAAAGGGAATAACTTTTCCCAAGATGATATTATTGCCTCAGGATCTAACAATAGAGGATCATTCCTAGATATTTTTGATGATAATGGAATAGATTATTCAAAAGCAAACATAATAAGAACAGAATTAGAGAGAGGTTCGGGTCCTTTACATATGATATTAAGAGTTGATGGAGAATATATATATAATCAACCAGATAATTCACCTTCCCCATTTATTATTCGAATTCATGCTTATGCAGGAAAATCTTATTTAAAGGTATATCATACAATTACTTATACTGGAAAACCTGATAAACACAAACCCTATACTGGTGCAGATGCATTAATTTCTAATGGAAATGAATCAATGGTCGCCGATATAAATTTGCTTGCTGAAGATCCAGGATGGGCAGTCCCCAATGACCAAATATCAAGTACTGGTTTAAAGTTTAACTATCATCTTGAAGTTAATAATCAATACTCGACTGCTAATTATTTTGGTGAGTGGTATGAAAATAACAAGTTAGAAATAATTAAAGGAGATTTGTTAGGTCCAATATCTGTAAAACAACTTGGCCCAAACCAAAATAAAATAGATAAGGATAATTCATCTTCTCCAAACAAAAGGATAGATACATTTATAGCTGAAATTGAATTACCAGATAAAGATAATATAATAGCAAAACGTGTTCCAGGCTGGATTACAATTAGTGATAATGATAGATCAATATCAGTTGGAATTCGACATTTCCTTCAAGAGTATCCTAAAGAAATTCTGATTAAACCTAACAAGAATGAAGTCATAGCTTATAATTGGAGTCCTAATGCTGATCCGATGCATTTTGCTCGTACAAATAGTGAACCTGATAGAGGACAAGTTGGTAATTTTGCAACTGGATTAACAAAAACAAGTGAGTTAGTATTTTACTTTGGAGATTTGACTAAGCAAAAATCTTCTCAAAAAATTATTGAATCTTTCTTATTTCCAAATGTTGCACATGCAGAACCTAATTGGTACTCCAAAAGTGGTGTATTTGGTAATTTTTCAACAAATAATAATACCTTTTTAGAATTTCAACGGGCACTAGAATATAAATATAGATGGATGGAATTTAATCGTGATTGGGAGCCATGGTATGGAATGTTTAATTATGGTGATATAAAAACTTACTCTTATGGTAAGAATTGGAGATTATGGAATAATAATGAACCAGGTCAAGATTATATTCGATGGATTCAATTTATGAGAACTGGAAACAAAGATATGTTTTTTTCTGCTGAAATTGGAAGTAGACATAGTATGGATGTCGATAATATTCATTGGCCAAATAATCTAGAATATATTGGAGATGCAAATTTGGCACAAGCGTGGTGGGATCATAATAAGAAACCTCCACCTTCACCTTATTTGGGAATGGGCTCTGTTGAAGGTCGTCAACATTGGGGATCGTTATATAGTGCACATGTATGGACTGCAGGTTGGTTAACTAACTATTATTTATCAGGTTATCATCGTGGTTTAGATGTTGCTAAATTAACTGCAGAAACATATTTAAATAGGATATGGGGTAATCATGGTTTAACTGGTCGAAGGTTATACCTATCTATATGGAATCTTGCTGAAGTTTATGATGCAACGAAAAACAATAAATATTGGGATGAACTTCAGGATAGAATAAATATTCTTTTGGATTTACAGAAGAAACAGGGTGGTAATTTATTAAGTGATCGTTATGGTTATGCGCAGCCTTATATAACAAATGGATTAAGAAAAGTATTACAGTTTGGGGATAGACCCGATATTAAAAAGGCGGTTATTGAACATGCAAGATGGGTAAGAGATGTCCCTCCCATGAATCACACTTATGAATCATATCTTGCAACAATTAGTCCGCTAATTTATGGATATGAACTTTCGGGCGAAAAAAGTTTTTATAAAGAAGCATGGAAGAGGGCACAGCATTTAAAAGTTGATAAATTAGAAAATGAAGATATATTTGATGATGATTTAACTACTCAAAGTGACCTATTTATTTTATTAGATAAAATAGATAAGATGCCTTTAAGGACTGATGGGCGTAAGGCTAATTGGACATTAAATCAAGGTAGTAGGATTTTTGGATGGACCCATGCTTATAATTTGCCTTATTTGTTATACTATCTTGAGGAAGAAGGCCCACCTAAAAATTAATAATTTCTGATTTATGTGGAAAATATTCATCTATATCTGTGTTACTCAATTCAATGATAAAATCACTTATTTTTTTACAAATAAAGTCTAGATATTTTGTTCCTTTTTCAGCTGTGGCTAGGCTAGGATCAGCACTACCACAATAATCATTTAATCTAGAAAATTTTCGACTAGTCTTCATCCAGCCTTCTTCTAAAGCTTTAAATCTAAATGGTCTTACAGAACCATCATTTGCTTGAAATAACTCAACTAACTCAGGAAATAAAGCTAAGGCTATAGATGTTTCCTTTTCACCGCCATGATCGTCCATCTTTTCAAATATATTAATATCCTTTATTTCATAAAAATTGCACCAAAACATATGAACGTCTAGGTCTGACTGTATTTGTCTAACTAATGGAGTAAAATCATTTCCACCATGTCCATTAATTAATACTATCTTTTTTATTCCATGATGAACAAGTGAAGAAACAATTTCAGTAATCATTAGGTCTAATGTTGATTGCTTAACATGAATAGTAAGTGGGAAATCCATTAAATTACAATCAACTCCGTAAGGTAGTGTAGGTAAACATATCACGGATTTTGTTTTAACCCATGATTCTTCAGTTACACGCTTTACTATTGCATCAGTATGTAGAAAATCTTGTCCCTCAGGTAAGTGATAATTATGAGCCTCAATTGCACTAGTACCTAAGATTGCAACGTTAGGTTTATTATTTATAATATTTTTTAGATTTGTTTGTGTTAAATCCCATTTATTAATCATAGACTTTCCCTCAAATAATTGATAAAATAAATTTTATAGATTTACAATTTATTTAAAAAATATTTAAAGTTAATCATAAATTATATATACATTCGAAAGAGAAAGATGAGACGAACCATGAATTAATTGGTGCACTATTAACAGAGCATCATACGGTATTACGTGATGTGTTAAAAGTAAGTACACCTAAGATTGATTCCATGTTAGATGCGACTTTAGATGCATGAGCAATGGATGGTAAGATCAATGGTTCCGGAGGTGGTGGATGTATGTTTGCCTACGTACCTAACAATCCAGAAGCAATTGCTGAAGCTATTAAAAAGTGGGAGGAAAATCCTATATCGTGCGAGCGGACGAGGGGACAATTATAAATCAAAGGAGTTCTTTTAAGTCTTTATTTTCTCCTTCTCCTTTTTGTCCGACCATCACTCCTTTTACGTTTTCCTCTTTTTCTATTAAAAGACCTATCTTTTGAATGGGCTCTTCTTTCGGGCTTTTCCTGTGAAATCTCAAGGACGATGGGTCTACCTTCAAATTCCTTGCCCTGAATGCCTTTCATCAATTGAGCTTCTTTGGTCTTTTCTATTTCAAAAAAGGAAAAAGTTTTTTTGATATCAATTTGACCAATTTCAGCATTGGAAGATCCTAAACTTTCATTAATCAACCCAATCAGTCGACCGGGATTTAATTTGCTTACATAACCCACATTGATGTAAAAATTTGCAAATGGCCCGGTTGCGCTTTGTCCCTTAGCCCTTTTACCTCTTTTACCACTTCTGCTATCTCCATGTTTTCCTGAGATATTGATATCCCTAGCATTCTTATAGTAGGATAAGTATCGATTAAATTCGGTGGATACGAAATGTTGAATCAACTCTTCCCGATCGAGGGATGAGAGTTTTTCATAAATTTCAGGCAAAAAAGGACCGATCTGTTTAACGTCCACTTCCACTTTTTTAATTTTATCAATAAGAGTATAGAGGCGAGTTTGACAGATATCGATTCCATTGGGAACCAATTCCTTTGAAAAGGATATGCCTGAAATCCGTTCAATCTCATTGAGCCTTCTAATTTCTCGCGTATGAATAATAGCAACAGAAACACCGCTTTTCCCGGCACGTCCCGTTCGACCGCTTCGATGGGTATAAATTTCAGAATCATTCGGTAAATTATAATTGATAATATGGGTGAGGTCGTTCACATCCAATCCCCGGGCGGCTACATCCGTGGCGACTAAAATTTGCAACTGACGTTTCCGGAATTTCCCCATGACTTCATCCCGTTGTCCTTGGGATAATTCACCATGAATCGCATCGGCGTTATATCCATCATGCATGAGTTTATTAGCAACTTCTTTGGTTTCGCGGCGCGTCCGGCAAAAAACAATACCGTAAATAGTCGGATTAATATCCGCAATGCGTTTGAGTACTTCATATCTATCTTTGGCCTGAACCATATAGTAAATATGCTCCACATTTTCAGCGCCTAAATTCGCTTTCCCTGCAGAAACTTCTAAAGGATCACTCATATATTTTTTCGTAATTGAAATAATATTTTTAGACAGGGTGGCAGAAAATAGAAGTGTCTGTTTTTTTTGGGGAGTCGTGGCCAGAATGTCTTCAAGATCTTCTTTAAATCCCATGGTAAGCATTTCATCTGCTTCATCCAGTACGACCCGAGAAATGTTATTGAGTTTCAGCTTTTTTCGTTTAATAAGGTCT
>Ga0315339_1000806_pt1 | contig 33643 bp, 34 predicted proteins | sample ASW17metaG_FD_204514 | JGI IMG/M metagenome (GOLD analysis project Ga0315339, IMG submission 204514) | Ammonia-oxidizing marine archaeal communities from Pacific Ocean, United States - ASW #17 | ecosystem: Environmental > Aquatic > Marine > Oceanic | place: USA: California | collected 2016-12-05 | reverse complement strand
GTCCGGCGCGCCGGTTGTACTTTCTAATTTATGATACTTAAAGCGCATCACTATCTAATAAAATTTTAAAGTTTTGACCGACAAGAGGAATTAGCGATGAATGACATAAAACGTGATTTGGTTGGCTATGCCGGTAAGCCGCCGAGCAAACCTTTCTCCAATGGAGCTCGGCTCGCTGTCTCCATCGTCGTCAATTATGAAGAAGGTTCGGAATATTCACATGCCATGGGTGACGACCGCCAGGATACGATGTTCGATTGGGGTGCCTATCCGACGCCGCCGGAAATTCGTAATTTAGCGGCCGAATCGGTGGCCGAATATGGCTCACGCGTTGGCGTCTGGCGGGTGTTGGATGTGCTTCAAAAAGCTGATGTAAAATCGACCTTCTTCGCCTGCGCCGTTGCCTTTGAGCATAATCCTACGGTCGCCAAAGCAGCCGTCACCGCTGGGCATGAAATTTGTAGCCACGGTTATCGTTGGGAGGAAGTATTTACCTTCAGCGAAGACGAAGAGCGCGCGCATATCCGTATGGCCGTCGAATCCTTCGAGAAGACCTGCGGCAAACGCCCCGTCGGCTGGTATTGCCGCTATGGCCCGAGCGTGCGCACGCGGCGTCTAGTGGTCGAGGAAGGCGGCTTTATCTATGATTCCGACGCCTATAACGATGATGTGCCCTATTTCGTTGATGTGGATGGCACCCGCCAACTGGTTGTGCCCTACGCCACCGACGCCAATGATTTCAATTTCTGGCTGGCGCCAGGCTTCGTCACCGCCGGCGATTTCGACACCTATTTACGTGACAGCTTTGACACCCTGTATGCCGAAACGGTAGATTCGCCGCGCTTGATGTCAATCGGCCTACACCCCCGCATCATCGGTCGCCCCGGCAAAATCGCGGGCCTCGCCCGCTTCATCGACTACGCCAAACAACATGATGGCGTGTGGTTCGCAACGCGAGAGGAAATCGCGCGCGATTGGTTGGAAATGCATGGTTAAGGATTTTGGCAAACGCGCCAAGCCGAGCGCGCGGATGCATACGCCCGGCGAATGAGGGCTCAAACTAAAGAGCTAACACGGGCTCTGGGTTCACCCTCATCCGCTATCGTAATCACCTAAAACCGTATCCGATTATTTTGCCGCCGCGTTAATGTATTCGGCGATGGCGGCGAATAGTTTAAGGTGGGCGATTTTGGTATTTTTCACCATCTCGGGGGGGGTGATTCGGCCAAGGTGAGGCAGCGGGCCGGCGCGGAGCCAGGTTATTTAGATGAGATCGGCCAACAGCTCAGAATGCGAGGCGCGGTAGAGGGTCATATGAAAATCTGAATTGCAGGCAAGGACGTTTGCGGTATCGCCGGCCTTTCCTGCCGCCACCATTTGCCCATCAAGCGCTTTAAGCTGCTTCATATCTGCCTCTTAAAGGATTACGCCTTCTCCCGAGAGGGCGTCATTAGTCAGTATCGGCAAGAAATCCGTAAACATTCGAGATTGCTTGTGCCAATCCCACCCGCTCAATTGGCGCGTCAGCGGGAAAAGCGCCGTGCAAACGCGACGGCAGAGCCGAATCGAGCATCACAAACACACCTTTATCATCCGCACGGCGGACCAAGCGACCATAGGCCTGTTTGAGTTTCAGGCGGGTCAACATATCGTCATAGCGTGCCCCACCAAAACGCCGCTTGCGCGCCTTATGCAATATATCTGGGCGTGGCCACGGCACCCGGTCAAAAACGATCAGCCGGAGGCTGCGGCCCGGCACATCCACTCCATCGCGCACGGCATCAGTGCCTAGTAGGCAACCATCAGTGTCGGCACGGAAAATATCGACCAGGGTAGTGGTATCGAGCGGGTCCACATGCTGCGCCCAAAGACGCAAACCCGCCGCATCAAGTGGCCCATCAATACGCGCATGGGCCGCGCGTAGCCGCGAGATGGCGGTAAAGAGACCAAGGGCGCCGCCACCGGAAGCCAAAAACAGCTCTCGATAGGCCGCCGCGACCTGATCAGTATCATTGCGTCGCACATCGTTAACAATATAAATGCGTGTCTGCTCGCCATAATCAAACGGCGACGGTACTTCCGCCCGTACCGGGCGCGCACCCGGCACATGGCGCACACCCGTACGCGCTTCGGCACCAAGCCAATCTTTCTCCGCATCCCCCGAACTGTCGCGCAAGGTTGCCGAGGTCAGAATAGCGCCATGCGCGGCATTGAGGACGGCGCCAGCGAATGGCACTGTTGGATCTATATAGTGACGATGCATGCCCACATCGACCTCGCGCCCGTCTTGGCGCTGAATGGAAAACCAATCAACAAATGTGTCGGCAGGAGAGTGGGTTTGTGAATCGGCAAACAATTGTCTCCTTTCGTTCAGCCCGCTCTCGCGACCTGAACCATCTTCATTGGCGCTGACCGGCGTAAGCGCCAGCAATTGCAACATGCCGCTCCAGGCGCCGAGCTGCTCCTGGGCGCGTCGCGAAATGCCCCGTACCACGCCCTCAATACGATTGCGCTGAGCGCTATCCAGGCTATCGGCCTTTTCATCGAGCACTGCTGTCAGGCGCTGGGCCAGCACCAGAAGCGGGCGCACAATGTTGAGCAGCGCGCCGTCGAGTATCTCTGCCGCCTTCGCTAAGCCATCTATCTGCGGCACGGTCGGCGCCTCCAGGCTATAGGGGCCGTATTGATCGGCGCAGCGGGAAAGCACCTGAGTTCGGACAAATACGAGAAATTCCTCCATAGGACCATGCGGCGCGCCGTTGGAAATACGTTGCCCCCATTCGTCCGAGGGTAGCGCACGCGCCGCATGGAGCGCCGCGTCGAGCGCCTCCAATGCGCTTTCATCCTCGGCAATCAAACCATCTACCCGGCTCTGCAAACCGCGCCGCCTGCTAACACCACTACCACTTCCACGCCGCTCGGCACCCATCAGCCAGCGCCTGAGCTCGCGCGCCTCACTGCCGGTCAAATGGGCCGAAAAAGCCGAATCCGCCGCATCGAAAACATGATGCCCCTCGTCAAAGACAAAGCGCGTCGGCGTGCCGCGCTCACCCCCTTCATTGCCAGCAAAGGCGCCACGCACTGCCTGCGCCATCACCAGCGCATGATTAGCGATGACGATCTCGGCACCGCGCGCCTTGCGCTGATTCTTTTCAACGAAGCATTTACGGTAGTGCGAGCAGCCCGAGAAAATACATTCGCCGCGCCTGTCTGTGAGTGCCAGGGTGCGGCCATAGCCGAATAAATCGGCCAGCCAAGCAGGAAAGTCACCGCCCACCATATCGCCGTCCCAAGTTGCCTCCACCCAGCGTGCCATCAGGCCAAGTGCAATGCGTTCACCCGGCGAGACGGTGCTGCGGCCGACTGCCTCCTCAAAATTCAGCAGACAGAGATAATTTTCTCGCCCCTTACGCATGACAACCTTATCGGCCTTCACTCGGGGATTGGGGAAAAGGCGGTTGAGTTCACCGTCAATTTGGCGCTGCAAGTTGCGCGTGAAGGTCGAGAGCCAGACGGTACCCTCATTCTTTTCCGCCCATAAGCTGGCGGGGGCAATATAGCCGAGCGTCTTGCCAACCCCAGTGCCGGCCTCAGCCAACACCAGATTCGGCACATCGGGTTCCGTCGTCGGCTGAAAAGCGGCACAGACAGCGGATGCATAATCTGCCTGCTGCGGGCGCGCCTCCGCACCTGAGCCCAGCAATTCAGCCAATCGCGCCCGTGCTTCAGGGTTGCTAACAGCGAAATGGCTGGCCGGCGGTGGTGGCGCCGAATCCTGCCATTCCTTTAAACGTGACCATACGGCAAGCGGATTGGTGCTGCCCTTGAGCCCTGACTTGTTTGCGTCAAGCTGCAGTGCCGCTTCAACGGCATCGCCCCAAATCCATCCAGCTTTTGCCATAACAGCTGCGATTCGGGCCGCCGAATCCTCTTCTGCCTCCCTATCTTGCGCCGCGCCCCGCGTCGCCAGCGTGCGCAACAAAGTCGCTGCGGCATCAAGCAAAAGAACAGCCTCTTCCTCATGATCGCTAGGTCGTACCAAATGGAGCGCATCGGCCAGGCCCATCGCTGTCGGCAGGCAAAATTTCGCCGGGTGGGTGAAGGCAAAGAGCTCCAGCACGTCATAAGCATAGACGCTGGAAATTCCCAGGCGGCGCGCCAGGGAGCGCGCATGGCAGACAAAAGGCGGTGGGCCGGCAGCGAGGCGGCTCGCCGCTTCTGCCAGACTCAGTTGTTCGATTTCGCCCGCATTGCTAAGCCACAGCGCACGCCCCGGCGACAGCACCAGGGCCGGCGCTTCTGGCAGACTCACGGCTAAATTCTCAGATGGCATTTTATTGGTCGGTGGTGCGGCTCGAGACATGCTGCAGTATAGCGGTTGACGGGCTTGGTCTGCTTGGCGCATTTTGCGCCGCACGAAAAATAATTTGGAGACGCATTAAAATGACCAGTGTTCCCGCAGAAATGCGCGCGTTTGCCGAGGATGCGAAGGCTTGGCCGTTCAAGGAAGCCCGCAATCTGGTTAAGCGATTCGAGAAAAATCCGCCCAAAAGCGACAGCGTGCTCTTTGAAACCGGTTACGGCCCTTCCGGCCTGCCGCATATAGGCACGTTCGGCGAAGTGGCGCGCACCACCATGGTGCGCCACGCCTTCTCTCTGCTGTCTGACCTACCGACCCGCCTAGTGGCGTTTTCCGATGATATGGACGGCCTGCGTAGCGTGCCATCCAATATCCCCGGCGGCGAGGCCCTGGCCGAATTTCTCGGCCAACCGCTGACCCGCGTACCTGATCCGTACGGCACTCATGAGAGCTTTGGTCACCATAATAATGCGCGCCTGCGCAGCTTTCTCGATGCGTTCGGCTTCGATTATGAATTTAAAAGCGCCACCAAGGCCTATCAAAGCGGCGAGTTCGATTCGGCGCTGCAGGATATCCTCAAAAATTACGATAAAATCATGGCCATCACACTGCCTACCCTGGGTGCGGAGCGCCAAGCCACCTACAGCCCGTTTCTGCCGCTCTCGCCGACCACCGGAGAAGTTCTGCAAGTGCCGATTACCCTACGTGACGTGGATGCTGGCACGGTCTGCTACCAGGATGAAAACGGCAAGAGCATCGAAGTTCCAGTCACCGGTGGCCACTGCAAATTACAGTGGAAGGCCGATTGGGCAATGCGTTGGCACGCGTTTGAAGTGCATTATGAAATGGCCGGCAAGGATCTCATTTCATCAGTCGATCTATCGGGTAAAATTTGTCGAATTCTTGGCTCTACGCCGCCCGAGGGGTTTAATTACGAGCTGTTTTTGGATGAAAACGGCGAGAAAATCTCAAAATCTCGAGGCAATGGGCTGACCATCGATGAATGGCTGCGCTACGGCACACGCGAAAGCCTATCGCTTTATATGTTCTCGACGCCGCGCCGCGCCAAGCGTCTCCATTTCGATGTCATCCCGCGCCATGTGGATGATTATCTCAGCCATCTCGAGAAATTTGCCGATCTCGAGCCGGCGGCAGAGCTAGAAAATCCGATATGGCATATTCATGCCAATTCGCCGCCGCAGTCTGAAGCCGGCATAGGTTATGCCATCTTGCTCAACCTGGCCAGCGTCTGCAATACCGAGGACCCGGCAGTGCTGTGGGGCTTTATCAGCCGCTATGCGCCCGACGCAGCGCCCGATAAGACACCAATTCTCAACCACTTAGTCGATCTTGCAATCAATTATTACCGCGATTTTGTCAAGCCGGATAAAAACTACCGCCAGCCCAGCGCCAAGGAGACGCAGGCGTTAGAAAATTTGATCGCTACGCTGGAGGCCCTGCCGGACGATGCGGACGGCGCCGATATTCAGAGCGAGGTTTACGAAATCGGCAAGCGCCATGAATTCGAAAATCTGCGCGACTGGTTCAAAGCGCTCTACGAAATTCTACTCGGCCAGGAACAGGGGCCGCGCATGGGCTCCTTCATCGCACTTTATGGAATTTCCGAAACGGTAACGTTGATTAAAAGGGCATTGGCCGGCGACGATCTCAGCATCTAAAGCCAGGGCAGCCTATTCGCTAATCGGGCGCTCCAGAGCAGAAGGGACTATACCGTCCTCCTTCGTCCTGACAAGTTCGTCTAAATCCTGGATATTGTCCCTATCGCTCGCACTCACCGTGTACGGCGTAAAAAATAAATTCCTGCCTTCGGATACCTGCCAGGCGAGCAGTGCAGGCACACCGATTACCAGCTCGCGAACCCGTTTGATAAGCGACAGCGCAAGCGCTACCTCGGGGCCGAGACCGATCACCGCGCCCAACAGGACAAATGCACCCTCCTGCACACCAACCGCGCCCGGCACGAAGAAAGCCGCAGCGCGCACCGCTAGAATGAGGCTTTCGAGGAGCAGCGCATCGGCAATGGTGACCGGGATATCCATAAAATATAGCGCCAGCCAAATTTCAATCGCACCCAACACCCAGGCAAGCATTTGCCCCGATGCATTGAAGGTCAGCGCCCAGCGCCGGCGGTAGAGGTTACGAATCTCTTCATCGAGCGCCTCAGCACCACCAGCCACATTCACCCAATCCCGCCCCTTAGCGACCCGCGATACCATGCCGACGAGATAGGAGAAAAGACCGCGATGTTGAAAAAAACAAAAGAAGATCACCAGGATCAGACCCAGACCAACACCCGCGCCGGCGCCTTTGGCAATATCGCTATTACCGTAATGGACCAACAGCAATCCAACGCCCACTAGAGTGAACAGCAATTGCGTGAGCGTGCTTAGAGTAAGGTCAACAACCACGCTGGCGCCGACAATTCTGCCCGGCACACCTCGCACCACCAGCAATCGCGTGCGCACCAACGCGCCACCGACTTGAAACGCCGGCATCAAGGTGTTCACTCCCTCACCGATCCAGCGCGCCCACAACATCAGAAGGACAGGACGCTCCGCATCACGCGGCATCAGAAATCGCCAAACATAGCCATCGAGGACAATCGGCACGATACGCGATGCAATGACCAGGACGAGCCCCCAGCCTACTGCAGCAATTGCCGCCGCCACATCACCGGCCCCCTGATACACCACGAGGGCGATACTTAGGCCGATTCCGATGATCAGAGTGCTAAATCCGAGGACGCGCACGAACGACGACTTCCTTCCCGCAATCCAGGTCCTGCAAGGCGCGGAAAAAGCCGCTACGAAGCTAAGAATCCTAGGAATTTAAAGGCTGTAACCGCGAAACTCTACTCGAAAGGATTAGCGACTGCAAAGCTATCAGCTGGCGGAATGCTTCTTCTTCTTGAGAAGAAGGCGAAATATTTTAGCCAAAATTGCGTTACTGAACGTAAAAATTTGGAAGCCAAATTGATAAATGCTCCCCATAAATTAAAGCTCTCGAGGCTGTCTGTGATTTTCGCTAACGGACTCACATAAACGAGTGTATCTGTATTGTGAACCGCGGGAGAGAAAGACGTGATACCCAAGAACGGTGCGAACCGCTAGATTAGCTCCCATGAACGACTCAATATCAATTCCTGCGACGATTCCTTTTATTCATGGCCTTAGCGACATCAGCGCAGCCTATGACGCCTTCATTGTTGATGTATGGGGCGTTGTGCACCAGGGCGGCGAAGCCTATCCCGAAGCTATTGCCTGCCTTCAGCAGCTGCGCGCTGCGGGAAAGAAGGTGGTGTTTCTCTCTAACGCACCGCGCCGCGCATCCAAGGTTGCCGCGATTCTCGCTGAAAAAGGCATCGCGCGTGATCTCTATGATGCGGTGCTATCGTCAGGTGAGGCCGCGCGCATCGCCTTTGAAGCTGGTAATGAAGCGCCGCTGAATGCGCTGGGTCCGCGCTATTTCCTCCTGGCTGCTAGCGGTGATGACGACCTCCTAAACGGCCTCGACTATGCCGCCACGGATGACATCGGCAAGGCTGACTTCCTGCTCACAATTGGTCTCAGCCCCGAACGTTCGACCCTCGCCGCATATCAAACTATTTTTGCGGTGGCTGTCCAGCGTGGAATCACCATGGTTTGCGTCAATCCGGACCAGGAGGTCGTTCGCCTCGGCCAGCGCGAGCTTTGCGCTGGCGCCCTGGCGCAACAATACGAACAGATTGGCGGCACGGTTGCTTATGTCGGCAAGCCCTACCCCTATGTTTATCGCCTGTGCCTGGATATGCTCAACAACGCGCCTCAAACCCGAGTTCTGGCGATTGGTGATGGGATTGAGACCGATATTCCCGGCGCCCGCAGCGCTAACATCGATGCATTGCTGGTAACCGGCGGCTTGTTGGCTGAAAATCTTGGCGTAACCCGGTTTGAGGCACCCGATGCCGATGCCCTCGCCGCTATTTGCCATGATGCCAACGAGCGCCCACGCGGGGCAATTGCAACCCTTCATTGGTAGCGCCCTGTTCAGGCCGACCTGGAGATCCCAGCCTGAGGGCCGCTCTGTCCTTCTATATTGACCACAATATTGCCAGAGAATGGATTTCTTCCCGCGCCGGGCGGCCGCATCCGCTCCCTTGGCTACCTAAGGGCGCGCAGTCGATCCTACCGAAACGCATTATTCGTTCTGGTTGGTGGCGCTGCTGTGTAGATAAATGCGTATCCAGCTTACTTAATTTACTTGCGCGAGATGTTATGGCAGGTCCAGATGGCGGCGGTGAGGGTTAGGAGGGCACCAGCCTGATGGGCAGCGCCGAGGGAGACCGGGACGAACAGCAGCAAAGTTGAAATGCCAAGCCCAAGCTGCACCAGGACCATCGCCGCCCAGGCAATGAAGGCGCGGCGCGCACCGGGGGAAAGCGGCGCCCGCAAACTGACAAACCAAAGAGCCAAAGAGCCAAAAACCGTAATCAAAGCCAAGAGACGATGATCAAGCTGTACTAGGGGCAGGTTTTCAAAGAAATTCCGCCACCAGGGCTCGAGTCGGAAGATATTCTCCGGCACGAAGCGGCCATTCATGAGGGGGAAGCTGTTATAGGCAAGTCCGGCATCGTTGCCGGCAACAAAACCGCCCGAAAGAATAGTGAGAAAGACGCACACTGCCAGCACTGGCGCGCCGATTCGCAATACCCACCCATTGCCCGACCTTGGTGCTATCTCGCGCGGGTTCAGGAGTCGTAAAGCGGTCCAGAAGATAAAGCTATAAATGATGATGGCGAGGCCAAGATGGGCGGTCAGACGATAAGGGCTAACATCGGGGCGCTCCACCAGGCCGCTCTTGACCATGTACCAGCCAAGCAGACCCTGTAATCCGCCCAGAACAAACATCACACCGAGTCGCGGTCCCAAGTGCCATGAAATACGGCGGCGCAGAAGGAAATAGAAAAACGGCACGACGAACACTACACCAAGCGCGCGGCCCAACACACGATGGCTATATTCAAACAGGAAGATCTGTTTGAACTCCGGCAATGTCATAGCGAAATTAATTTTCTGATATTCTGGGAATTGCTGATATTGCTTAAATACCCGCTGCCACGCCGCGTCACCAATTGGCGGCAAGGTCCCGAACAATGGCCGCCATTCGACCATTGATAGACCGGAATGGGTCAGCCGCGTCACGCCGCCGAGTAGCACCATGACGAAAACCATGGCAGCGAGAACGAACAGCCAAATAGCAATGGCGCGCTCCTTGTTTGGCACTGCTAGCATAGGTGTCTGCATCTACATTTTTCTCAAGCGTTCAGCGCCTGACGTTTAAGAATTTGCATGCAGAGCATACGCATCACATCTTCACCATACTGATTGAAAATAAATATATGATAGCGCAACATGCCGCGATCCGGCTTTGAGCGCGAGGGGATGATCTCAATCACTTCTCCCCGGGCACGCAACGTATCGCCAGGGCGCACCGGCTTCAGCCAGCGCAGCTCATCCATGCCCGGCGACCCACAACTGGCGCCGGGGGCAAATACCTGAGCCTGAAGCAACATACGCAAACCAATCGCCATGGTCTGCAAGCCGCTTGCGATAAGACCATCAAACGGCCCATCCTTGGCTGCCTCAATATCCATGTGAAAGGGCTGCGGATCATATTTGAGGGCAAATTCAAGAATTTCTGCCTCGCTTAAGGTTTTGCCCTCGGTCTCGAAAGTCGAGCCTTCAGAAAAATGATCAAGATAACAATGGAACATGAGCGCCTCCGCGCCGAATTTTCTGGCAATTTGGATGTGTACAACCGGCCTCATATAGCCTTAAAAATTATCGGCTTTGGTTACGCCCAGTTAAAAATTTAAGGCTGGTATTATCGCCCAATATAGATACGCAAGAATGGGTCATTCAGATCATTTGGATTAGACAGCTCACTATCACCCAACCGCGGACCTTACTATAACAGTGACGATTCCGGCGGACTTTCTACATAAACAATACATATTGGGCGACCCATAAATGAGCGACAATTTTTTTATCAATAGCCTGCAGGGAAACGACGATTTGGAAAAGGTTACTGTGGCGACGGTTGTTGCAGGCGCTGCTGCAGCAAAGGATAGTAAAATCGCCATTTTCTTAACCTGTGAGGCCGTCAGTATGACGCCAAAAGGTGGCATGGAAAGCTTGCAGCGGGAGGGCTATCCGCTCTCTCCGACCTGCAGGTAGCTTATGTTGAGAATGGCGGTCAGCCTCTGGGTCTGCCCGGAATGTGCGAAGGCGCGCAATATCACGTCCGATGATCTCATTGCTGGTGCTGAGATTGCCAATGCAACGCGCTGCCAACGGCACGCGCTGCACCGGATTTATCCAGTGAATTGGCAAGGCCGCCATAAGACACAAGGGCGCCTGGCGGAATGCGCAGCAGCGCCTCCCATACTTTGAGTTGAAAATTTGTGCCGTGCAGATCAAGCAACCTCCGTCCGCCCGACGCGCCGAAAATAAGCGCCGCCGTTGCGCCGGTCTTGGCTCTATCATGGCGAAATTTGGCGTTCTGCCAACGCCGCTGGAAATCCTGCAGAGGCTCCCGCGATAGTTCATTCTCGGCAAAGCCGAGCGCGCGCACCTCGGTTGGTCTGGCCGATAAAACGGAGGCCAAACGGGCTCGGATGAATGCCATAGACTATTCCGATGCCTTCCCCATCGTATTTATAATCACCCGGCGTCATTGCTTCAAAGGTAACAAAAAGATCGTGTAGGCCCCCCGGCCCAGAAAGACCAGAATCCAATATTGTATCGCACACGGATGCTAAATCAGCCAGCCGCTTGCGGGCATGGTCGAGTGTGAGATATTGCACAAAGCGCTTGGGCGAAATTCCTGCCCAGCGCTTAAACATGCGCTGGAAATGGGCCGTACTTAAACCGGCGGCCGCAGCAATGTCTTCGAGGTCGGGCCGATCGAGATAGTTTTCTTCGAAAAAATTATGGCGTGATTGTGCGGCAAGTTGGATATTCTCACGCATGGCGGTCTCCGCGTCCCTCAATTCCCATTGTAAATACAATTTAGGATAATCGAGAGTGCGCACCCACCCGATATCGGCGCCCGACGGGAAAGAACCTAATAATCCTCGAGCGGGACGACCGTCACCGCATGATTAAGCGGGCCATTACCTCCGCCGAAGCCGGGCGCGCCGGTGATGGCACGGCGCACATATTCGCGTCCGCGCCGTACCGCATTGCTCAACGACATGCCTTGAGCGATACCTATGGCGATTGCTGAGGCCAGCGTGCAGCCGGTGCCATGGGTGTGCTTGCTGATAATGCGCTCGGCATCAAATAACTCCACACCATCATCGGTTTGCAGTACATCTGTCACCATATTATCGGTCATGTGACCTCCCTTAAGAAGAACTGCAGGTACACCAAGGGTATGCATCATTTCAGCCGCGTGAATCATACCGTCGCGATTCTCGATAGAAAATCCGGTGAGCACCTCGGCTTCAGGGATATTGGGCGTAATCACAGCAGCGCGCAAAATCAGGCGCGCCTTGAAGGCCTGCATGGCGTCTTCTTCGAGCAGCGAGGCACCACCTTTAGCAACCAGCACCGGATCGCAGACCAAAGGGATATCCATTGCATGTTCATCAATTACATCGGCCACAGCAGAAATGATGTCATGGCTATAGAGCATGCCCGTCTTGATACAATCAACGCCGATATCATCGATCATCATGCGCATTTGCTGAGCCACCATCTCCGGCGAGACGGGCTCAATCCGAGCAACAGTTTTGGTATCTTGAGCGGTCAGTACCGTGATCGCAGTCCCGCCATAGCCACCAAGCGCGGTGACTGTCTTGAGATCAGCTTGAATACCGGCGCCGCCCCCTGAATCGGAGCCAGCAATAATAAGAACACGTCCTTTCATATAGCTGCCATTCCAGAGCCTATCGTCAACATCATATTAATTATCATTCTCAAATTGATCTTCGGTTACTAAGGTTGATTTTCAGCTAGGCGCACTTAGAACTTATTCCGGCGGCCGTTGTGCTGCTTCATGCATGGCATCGACAATATCGCCAACAACCTCGGCAACCAAGTCCGCGTCGTCACCCTCCGCCATCACCCGCACCACAGGCTCAGTACCGGATTTGCGAATGACCAGACGGCCACTGCTCTCGAGACGGAATTCGCCCTCGGCAATGGCATTTTTAACCTGGCTCTCGTCCATCGGATTGCGGTTGCCATAGGTCACATTGCGAAGCATCTGCGGAATGGGCGAATATACCCGCGTCGCCTCACTAGCCCGCCGCCCGGACGTCGCTAGTACAGCTAATGTTTGCAAAGCTGCAACCAGACCATCCCCAGTGGTGCCAAAATCACTTAAGATGATATGGCCGGACTGCTCACCACCAAGATTGAAGCCATGCTCGCGCATATGTTCGACCACATAGCGGTCTCCAACTTTGGTGCGCTGGAGGGTCAGGCCAAGATTTTTGAGATAGCGTTCAAGGCCGAGATTAGACATCACAGTAGCAACAATACCGCCACCGCGTAGCCGGTCCGTGCGGGCCCAATATTCAGCTACCATGGCCATGATTTGGTCGCCATCCAGAATCTCGCCGGCTTCATCGCACATCAAGACACGGTCCGCGTCGCCATCGAGCGCCATGCCGATATTTGCTCCATGGGAAACTACGGCAGCCTGCATAGCGCTGCAATCGGTCGAGCCGCATCCCTTGTTGATATTCAGCCCATCCGGCTCGATGCCAATCGGCACCACATCAGCGCCCAATTCCCACAATACAGTGGGCGCGACCTTGTAAGCCGCGCCATTGGCGCAATCGACAACGATTTTCAGGCCGTCCAGACGCAAATTACGCGGAAAGGTATTTTTGACGAATTCAATATAGCGGCCCTCGGCATCGTCTAGCCGCTTGGCCCGCCCGAGATTCGCCGACGCCGCGCGGTGGGCAATATCATCGCCACTCATGCGCGCCTCGATTTCGGCCTCAACCTGGTCCGATAATTTATAACCATCGGGGCCAAAGAGTTTGATTCCGTTGTCTTCAAACAAATTGTGCGATGCCGAAATCATCACGCCCATATCGGCTCGCAGCGAGCGAGTCAACATGGCGACCGCCGGCGTCGGCAACGGGCCAACAAGAATTACATCCATACCAACGGAGATAAATCCGGCGGTCAATGCCGGCTCCAGCATATAGCCGGAAAGGCGTGTATCCTTAGCTATCACCACCCGGTGACGATGATCACCGCGCAAAAACTGCGCGCCCGCTGCCTCGCCCACACTGAGCGCGATTTCCGCTGTCATCGGCGGCTTGTTTGCCGTACCGCGGATACCGTCGGTGCCAAACAAATTTCTCGTCATTGTCTATAACCTACCGCTTCTGAAAGCGAATCCTTAGTCCGTTAATATCACATGGATTTTATATATCGTCAGCATTTTCATGGCTAATAGCCTGCCATATCTTTATCGCCTGCGATGTTTCGCCAACATCATGAACGCGTAGAATCTGCGCGCCTTGCGCCACGGCAAATAACGCCCCAGCGATAGACCCGGGTAGGCGCAATACCGCCGCCTCACCAGCACTAAGCCGGGCAATAAACTTCTTGCGCGACAAGCCAAACAGAAGCGGCCGCCCAAGCCCATGCAGAATCGCGGCATCGCGCATAATTTGCAAATTATGTGCCACCGTTTTGCCAAAGCCTATGCCCGGATCAACGATCAGGCGGTCCTCAGCAATGCCGGCTTCGAGGCATACAGCGATCCGGCTCTCAAGATAATCAAACACATCAAGAACGACATGACCATAAACCGGCGCCTGCTGCATGGTCTCCGGCGTGCCCTGCATATGCATAAGCACAATCGGCGCGTCACAGGCCGCGGCAATCATCAGGCTATCAGGGTCCGCCGACAGAGCTGATATGTCGTTGATAATCTTGGCCCCAGCGGCGAGCGCAGCGGCCATTACCGCCGCGCGGCGGGTATCGATGGAAACAATCAATCCGGCGCGTGCCAAAGCCTCAATCACCGGCAGCACACGCGCCAATTCCTCTGCTTCTGAGAGCTCACTCGCGCCTGGGCGGGTTGAGACACCGCCGACGTCAATAATATTGGCTCCCGCTTGGGCCATATCTTGCCCGGCCTGAATGGCGATTGCAGGATCAAAATGCTGGCCGCCATCGGAGAAGCTGTCTGGCGTAACATTGATGATACCCATGATGCGCGGCTGATCGAGTACTAGCCCGAGGAGCGGTTGGCGCGGGTGATCTATAGCCGTGAGCAGGGTAATGATACGAGCGTGTTGCTCATCGCTAGCCTCCGCTGCCCATTGTATAATCTCAGGGCGTTCGAGGCGGATTCTAGTGAGCGCCCCGCCAGCAGCAATTATCAATTCAATATCGCTGCTGAGCGGCTCGCTATTAGTAGCGCGGAAGATCGGGCGGAGGTAGAGACGCGCATCTACCCCCACTTTGCGCCAATCTGTCTCAGATGTAAGCGAATTTTTCATGGGCCGATGAGAGTAATAAGAAATAGGCGGCCGGGCGCTGCGATCAGGAACCCAGCTGCGGCCTGGGTTCAAGATCAGGCGGCTCCGTCGCCTGCCCTGATTCACCCGAGCTGGGCACAGTGCCATGCTTACCACGGCGCACGGGCGGCTCATCATCATCCGGACGCGAGAAGGTTTCACCGCGCATGATCGAATTGATCTCATCACCATTCAGAGATTCATATTCCAACAGAGCATTGGCAACACCATGCAACTGGTCTTCCTTGGCGCTGAGGATATCCTGCGCCCGCTTATAACCTTCATCAACGATGCGGCGTACTTCCTGATCAATGGTGTTAGAGGTGTCCTCCGAAATCACTTTGGTCTGGGTCACGGAATGGCCGAGAAACACTTCTTGCTCATTATCGCCATAACTAAGCGGCCCCAATTTGTCCGACATGCCGAACTGGGTCACCATACTGCGCGCAATCGAGGTCGCCATTTTAATATCAGAGGAAGCGCCGCTAGTTACTTTGTCATAGCCGAAGATCATTTCCTCAGCGATGCGTCCGCCCATGGCGACGGCAATATCGGTCTCGAGCTTTTCTCGACTGAGCGAGATGCGGTCACCTTCTGGCAAGCGCACAACCATACCAAGCGCCCGACCTCGCGGAATGATGGTCGCCTTATGAATGGGGTCGGAAACCGGCAGACTGACCGAAACTACTGCATGGCCGCCCTCATGATAGGCAGTCAGGCGCTTCTCTTCGTCGGTCATGACCATGGAGCGACGCTCGGCGCCCATCATCACTTTATCCTTGGCGTCTTCAAATTCGGCCATGGTGACAACGCGCTTACTGCGCCGCGCCGCCAACAGCGCCGCCTCATTAATCAAATTGGCCAAATCGGCACCGGAGAATCCCGGCGTACCACGCGCAATAATGCGCGGATTGACGTCAGGTGCAAGCGGTACCTTGCGCATATGCACCTTGAGAATTTTTTCGCGGCCCAGCACATCCGGGTTGGGCACCACGACCTGACGATCAAAGCGGCCCGGACGCAACAGCGCCGGGTCTAACACATCAGGACGGTTAGTGGCAGCAATAAGGATCACGCCCTCATTGGCTTCAAAACCATCCATCTCGACCAGCAATTGGTTGAGCGTCTGCTCACGTTCATCATTGCCGCCGCCAAGTCCGGCGCCCCGGTGCCGACCAACGGCGTCAATTTCATCAATAAAAATTAGGCAGGGCGCGTTCTTTTTACCCTGTTCAAACATATCGCGCACCCGGCTGGCACCAACTCCTACAAACATTTCAACAAAATCAGAGCCCGAAATGGTAAAAAATGGTACATTGGCCTCACCAGCTATTGCGCGCGCCAATAGGGTCTTACCGGTGCCGGGCGGGCCGACAAGCAGCACGCCCTTTGGAATCTTACCGCCGAGCTTCTGAAATTTTTGCGGATCACGTAGGAACTCGACGATCTCTTCAAGTTCACTCTTAGCTTCATCAATGCCGGCAACATCATCGAAGGTCACCTTGCCCTGGCGCTCGGTCAACAGTCGGGCTTTCGATTTGCCGAAGCCCATCGCCTTACCGCCACCGCCCTGCATCTGGCGCATGAAAAAAATCCAGACACCGACCAATAGCAGCATCGGAAACCAGGACAGTAAAATATTGAAGAACGGCACGCCATTCTCAACAGGCGCCGCCGTAATCTGAACTTGAAAGGCGCGCAGCGTCGACACCAAAGCAGGATCGTTCGGCGTATAGGTATTGAACTCGCGGCCGTCGAGATAATGGCCGGTTAAATTCTGGCCCTGAATGGTGACATCAGACACCTGGCCCGCCTCGACATCGGCGATGAATTCGGAAAAGGCCAATTCATTGCTTGGGTTAGTCGTCGAGCCACCCTGAAAGAGTTGAAACAACGCGACCAGCAACAGTCCTATGATGATCCAAAGCGCTATATTTTTACCGAAACTGCCCAAGCCAACATCCTCATAACATATAAAGCGCAACACTTAGCGCTGGAACCCATCCTAATCCGCATAAACCAGCTGATTTTGCCGATGAGCCGTATAATCTGCCGCCTAACACCCAATTATCCAGTTATTTTACACCATATCATGAATAGTTGAAGCAATAGTATCTTCAAGCAACAGGGCCGAATATCCCTCCACCGACGCTCCCAGCCGGAGTAAAGGCTGCGCTGAACAGGCCCGAAGCGCCTGCTCTCACATAATCTAGATGGGGTAGCGCAAGCAACCCGTCAAGGTCTCTAAACACGGGTAATGAGGGGCGAACAGGTGCGGGAATACGCGCTAGTGCCGCGCGCCCAACTTTTTTGTTGGCACCCGTATCGGCTATCTGCCGGCGCAGTGCTGCAATTCCGTCCGTACCCAGCCGCCCGACCGCGCAGGCACCTTCATAGTGACCGCCGCGCCCGACCGTGACCGTGAAGCGCCGATCCCAAAGCATGGCGATTCCCGGTTTCAGTGTCACCACATCATTTGCCGCGGCGGGTTCACGGCAAATCAACAGCCTGCCCTGATAAGGCACGATACGGCATCCGCCCAGGGTAGCGGCCTGCTCTGGATAGGCGTCACGCAGGCTCTGCCACAGGCGCTCCACCCGGGCCAGACGTGGGCCGAAATCGCGCGCGCCGACACGAGCCAATATGCGGACCAGAACGCGCTGGGAAATCGCCTCCGGTAAATCCTGCCAAAGCTGCCAATCGAGCTGGAAAAAGCCCGTCGGATCGGGCATTGCTGCGTGTGCCAGCGCTTCGCCGCAAGAAGCCTCAAGGGTAATTCTGTCCTGCCCGGCGCGCCGCGCGGTGCGTGACAGGCGAGGCGCGGTAAAACCGTCCGGCGCCAAATCTCCGACCACTGCCGCCAGAACGGTGCGGGCATAGGCCGGATTGCGGTTCGAGGGGTCTTCAACCCACGCCTGCCCGGCTCCATGCAGATGCGCCTGAAGACGGACCCTCGGAACGGTGAGAAGAGGGCGAATAAGACGCAGGCTGGCGTTACCCGTCCTGCCCTGGCCCAACACAGCGAGATCCTGGACGAGCGGCATCGCGGCCAAACCATCACCGCCACTACCGGCAGCGAGGCGCAATAAAAGGGTGCCTGCCTGATCTTCCAATTGATGGCCACTCAAGAGGTGAAGAACATGATGGCGCCCACACCATGCCGCAAGCAGACCAAGACGCGCCGCCCGCGCTGCTGCCTGAACTCCGGTTTTAGGCTTTGCGCCACGCCATTCGAGAATATGATGATCTATGCCGCGTTGGCGCAACCAGCGCCCTACCTGTTTGGCCTCAGCACCCGATTCAGGCCGCAGGCGATGATTAACGGTAAGCGCCGTAATCCTGCCCTTGCGCCGCTTTGCCCAGGCAGCAGAAAGCAGACAAAGCGCCATGCTGTCGGCGCCGCCAGAAATCGCAAGAGCGAGATGGGGTGCCGGCTCGAACGGCCCCGCCGGCGCCATCAGCTGGGCGAATTCAACCTGGCTGAGCAGCTTACCTTCTGGGGCGCCTGATGCGGCTGGATCGATAATATATGGCGCGATCACAATGTACCTATGAAGTATGGCGTGCCGATACGGCTCAGTTCGCAGCACAGCGGGTCAGATGGCGCGGAGCGAGACTGGCTCTATTCGGGGCAGCGGGCCGCTATTCGGCCGCGCTTGGCTGCTTGGCGCACATTGACCGGCATTGCGGGAAATTTGCGGTCTAGTTCTGCAAACGCCTGACATGCCTCCATGGTGCGCTTTAAATTAGCCAGCGCCATGCCGAGCTTCACCATATTGTCAGGCGCTTTTATACCCTGCGGATAATTTTGTAAGTTGGTGGCATAGACGCGCGCCGCATCGCCAAACATCTTGCGGGCATAGAATGTTTCGCCGAGCCAATAGGAAGCATTTTCCGCCAGTGGATGATCAGCATGCACCTCAACAAAAGCGCCGAGGATACGATCCGCTTTGTCATATTGCGCTTTGCGCAATAGGCCGAAGGCATATTTATATTGTTCTTCCGCCGTACCTTCCGGCAGAATTCTGGCGCCCGCCATTTGCTCTGGCTCTGGCTCTCGCTCCAAAGGCTCCATTTCACCGCTCTCAAGCGGGATAGTGCCGAGAATTTGCGGTGCACCGGACGGCTTGTAACCTTGATTGGCCTCGACATTTGAGCTGGCGCCACTGATGTTGGCTGCATCGGTAACACCCGCGCCTGAATTTGCTGTATCCGGCAGCGGCGCCGCTTCCAAAGCCGTTAGACGAAAATCAACATCCGCTACTAGCTTTTCAAGCCGTGCATCCATGCGATTAATCAGATTTTGCAGCTCATCAAACTTACCGGCGATCTGACGCAGTCTGTTTTGTTCAAGTTGATCTAGACGCGATTCAAATACCGCCAACCGGTGGGCAGAATTATCGTCCACGGCTGGCGCTACAATCTCGGTCTGAACGCTGGCGCCTTCCTTGTAAATGCGCTTTTGCAGCTCCTGAAATTGGGTATGAAGTGATATAAACTCGTTGCGCATAATATCGATCTGGCTACGCAACGCGGCGGTTTCAGTTTGTGCCTGGGCGACCGGCGGCAATGCAACAAAGGCCGCCAGCACACCCCATAACAGAATGGCTGATAGCGCCTTCATCGATCTGCTCCGATCGCCCCGATCATAATCATTTCCCAATCACCAACAGGTCTAAAATCGCACCAATCCGAAATGCCGGATCAGTTTACCACCGTGACAGAGCGCCGATTGAGGCTCCAGGATTCTTCGTTATGGCTAAGCGCGTATGGACGCTCTTTGCCATAGCTGGTGGAACGCAGGCGAGAAGCGTCGACGCCAAAGGCAGTCAGATAATCGCGCGCCGCCGTGGCTCGCCGCTCACCCAACGCCAGATTATATTCGCGTGTGCCGCGCTCATCACAATGGCCTTCGAGGGTGATATTGAGTTCCGGGAACAGCCGCAGCCACTCCGCCTGACGCTCCAATGTGCGCCGGCCTTCCGGGGTCAAAACAGCACTATCATATTCGAAAAATACCCTATCGCCAACATTCTGCACCAAATCTTCCTGCGTCCCGGGAATGGGTGCGGAAATATCGGCGGTGGAAACATCGGCGGCGGAAACATCGGCGGCGGAAACATCGCTATCCATCGATGACGAATCGACCGCAGCGCTTGTATCGCTGCTCGAAGAGGACGCCGTTTGCGTCGCGTCACCATCGCCGCTCGTCGAGGCAGCATCGTCCGGCAAGCTCTCACAAGCCGCGATAATCATCAGCACAGCGGCCAATGACACTAGCCGTTTCATTCCAAAAAGTCTCATTCGCATTAGGTCACTCCCTCAAGTAAAGTCTAGTTTCTAAGAGGCACGAAAGAAGTACGACGACCACCAGAATGGTGCCGGGCCAAATTATCCGTGCCTAAATAAAACAAGTTAAAGTGGATTATTTTAAAGATCGTCGCCTTGTCATTCCTGCAAACGCACAAGAATCGGCCAAATTCCGCTGAAAAATTATACCCTTGGTTATTCATGGGATCAAGGGCGACCAGGCCGGATCGGAGGCCGCTGTGGTGGTGAACAATATTTTTTCATTGTGGCCGGTGATATCGACCGTCACCAACTCCGCGCTATCCGGATTGCGCTCAGTCTGCCTGAAAAACATTAACACGCGCCCATTGGGAGCCCATGTCGGCCCCTCAACCAAATAATCCTGCGATAAAATTCGCTCTCTACTGCCGTCTGGTTTTATCACGCCAATGGCAAATCGGCCCCTATAGCTTTTGGTGAAGGCAATCAAATCTCCACGAGGAGACCAAACCGGCGTGCCATAGCGGCCCTTGCCAAACGTTATGCGGCGTGGCTTGGAACCCTCACGCTCCATGACATAGATCTGCTGTGAGCCACCGCGATCGGATTCAAAGACCACGGATTTTCCATCCGGCGAATAGGACGGTGCCGTATCTATAGCGTTATTGCTGGTTAATCGGCGTACTTTGTGGCTTAGCAAATTCATTTCAAAAATATCTGAATTGCCGTCTTTTGCATAGGTCAGAATAACGCTGTTACCGTCCGGCGAGAAGCGCGGCGCGAAGGTCATGCCGGGGAAGTTTCCCAATACTTCCTCTTGGCCTGAATCGATCTTGCGCAAATAAACCCGCGGTATACCGTCATCATATGACAAATAGGTGATTTCCTGCGCAGTCGGTGAAAAACGCGGCGTCAGCACCAACTGCTTGCCGCTCGACAGGAAGCGTAAATTCTTACCGTCCTGATCCATGATCGCCAGGCGCTTGATACGCGCATCAAGTGGCCCGGTTTCAGCTATATAAACGATCCGCGTATCGAAATAACCAACTTCGCCGGTCAGCCGCTTGTATATTTCATCCGTCACTTTATGGGCGATACGGCGCCATTGGCTGGGAGTGCTGCCAAGCCGCAAACCAACCATATATTGCTCGGCAAACACATCCCACAGGCGGAACTCAACCTCCAGCTGGTCACCGGCAACAACTTGCACCCGCCCGGTCACCAGCGCCTGGGCATTTATTTGCCGCCAATCGGCAAAACGTGGCCCACCCAGCATGGCCTCAGGACGCTGAATAAAGGCGAGCGGATCAATCGGGCTGAACAGGCCGGAGCGCTCCAGATTGCGCGCGATAACTTGCGCGATTTTTACTCCGAGATCGCTCGCCTCCGCCGTCTCGCCGTAGAGACTAACAATGGCGACGGGCATGGGCTTGACTTGACCACGTGTGATATCGACGCGCAAATCCGCCCGCGCCGATAGAAACGGCACAGCAACCGCACAAAGCACAACCAAGAGCCCGCCCATAACGCGCGAGCCCCACCAGCGGCGGCGCAGCCTCAAGCTATCACCCCTATTCGCCATCGAATTCATGCCTAACATCCCTGTCCCGTCTGCATTCTTGCCATCCATACTTATCATGTTCGCATCTTACACCGGCGGGCGAAATGTCATCGTGACATCACGCCACTGATCATAATCGTCACTGAAGCTCCGCAACGCCAAGAATGGACTGGCTTTCAGGACGGCGCGGCGCGCACTTTCTACCATGGTGCGGAAGTTTGCATCATTGTCGTAATTGTCATCGAGGATATCGGCACTCTCCACTTTACCATCACGCCTGAGGCGAATGCGTATAGTGACAATCATCTCCCCGGCATCACGCACACCCGCCGGTACGCTCCAATTCTTCTCGACCTTGGCCTTGATTTCTTTTGCAACTAGGTTGGCGAGCGCCATATCCATGGTACTGGTGCGCGTCTGCTGCTTTTCTTTGATATCCGGCGTTGTGGGCGGCGCATCAGCAACACTGGCCAAGAGCTTGTTAAACTCTGGCATTTTAGGCTCCGGCGGCTTCTCGAGCGCCTCATCAACCACGCTTTTCAACAGCGAATCAAAACTTGGTTGCGGTTGCGCTGGCGCCGGCTTGAGATGTGGCTTGGGAATGCTGGCGACCAGCACTGGCTTGAGCGCTGGCTCCAGTTTTGGCTTTACTTCCGGCTTGGGCTCCGGCTTGGGCTCCGGTGGCTCGACCTTGACCACGGGCTCAGGCTCCAGATTTGGCTCCAGCTTGGGCTCCGGTGGCTCGACCTTGACCACGGGCTCAGGCTCCGGAATTGGCTCCAGCTTGGGCGCTGGTGGCTCGACCTTGACCACAGGCTCAGGCTGCGGAATTGGCTCCAGCTTGGGCGCTGGTGGCTCGATCTTGACCACGGGATCAGGCTCCGGGATTGGCTCCGATTCAGGAATAATCTCAGGCTCCGGAATAGGTTCAGGCTCAGGCATAACCGCAGCGAAAACCGGCTCGACTTTCTCCGGTGGCGGCGGCGGCTCAGATGCCTTTAGCTCAAACGGCTTCAGCTCGGGTTCCACAGCAACCGGTTTGGGCGCCAGCGCGGCAACCGGCTCGGACCTATCAACGCCGGACAATTCCTCTTCCGATATCACCGATACAATAATCGCCTCTTCTACTATTTCATTATCGCTCGTAAACATAGATGGTAAGCCAAGCACCGCGGCGGCGATCACCCCCGCATGCAGCGTTCCGGAAAATATCCAGCCTTGCCTGCCCATTGTCTGCTAATTATCCTTCTTATCGACCTTGGTCACCAGCGCCACTTTCTTAAAGCCGGCACGGTTGACCGTGCCCATGACCACCATCACCCTGCCGTAGGGAATTTCACTATCGGCGCGGAGAAAAATCCGCATATCGGTGCGGCGCTCCGAAATCGCCATCAGCTTAGGCACCAGCTCCTCCAACTCGACCTCGGTCTCCTGTATATGAATTACATTGTCTCGGGTAATCGAAATAGAGAGCGGCTCATCATTTCCGCTGATCGGACCGGCTTTGGTTTCAGGCAGATCGACCTGCACGCCAACAGTCAACAGCGGCGCGGTGATCATGAAGATTACCAGCAAAACCAGCATCACATCGACAAATGGTGTCACATTGATCTGGCTCATGGGCGCCCGCCTGCCGCGTCGCTGCCGCCTGCCGTCACCGCCATGTCGAAGTTCAGCGCCCATTAGGTGACACGCTCCTCAAGCTGGCGTGACATCAGCGAACGAAATTCGATGCCGAAAGATTCCAGACGACCGCTGTAACGGTCGAGATCGCCGCTTAATTTATTGTAGGCAACAACCGAGGGGATAGCCGCGACCAAGCCAAGTGCAGTGGCGAATAGCGCCTCGGCAATGCCCGGCGCGACCACGGCGAGCGAAGTATCCTTGCTGGCGGCGATCGATTGGAAACTGTTCATGATGCCCCAGACAGTTCCGAACAGACCGACGAACGGCGCCGTCGAGCCGACGGTGGCGAGAAAGCCCAGATATTTCTGCAATTTGTCCAATTCGCGGTCGAGCGTCACATCCATGGCGTGGGCAATGCGGCGCTGCAAACCGTCGAGGCGAGCCACATCAAGCTGCTGATTACCGCTCTCAGAAAAGCGCTGCCATTCATGCATGGCCGATTTAAACAGATGCGACATGGGATGAGCCGCCTGATCCTGCACTTTTTCATAGAGCTGCTGCAGCGAGCCACCGGACCAGAACGCCGTTTCAAATTCCGCCGCCTGGCGGGTGATGCGGCGATAGCGTGTGACTTTCTCGAAGATGATCGCCCAGCTCCAGAAAGAGCAGATAATCAACAGCAAGATCACCGCTTTGACGATTAGATCGGCCTGTAGGAATAATTGCCAGGGCGAGAGGCTGTGGGCGAAGGCTGTAACGAGAGTGCTATCCATATTTTAGAGACCTGTTTTCGCTGGTAATTGTCCACGCTGCATGGCTTCAAGAGCGCTACGTAGGATCGGAGGAAAGCGCATCGGTGCGCCGTTTTCGCCCATGCAGGCAAGTCGTAATTCACTCCGCACCAATATCTGGGTAGCGCGCAGCACGTTTTGCTCGGCAATCAGGCTGGCGCCTTTAACCGCTATGATGCGGGTATGAATATCGACTATATCGTCGAGCCGGGCCGGCAGGATGTAATCAAGCATGCAACTGCGCACAACGAACACGCAGCCATAGGCCGCCTGCATGCCGCTATGATTAATCCCGGCAGCGCGCAGCATTTCAGTGCGCGCACGCTCGATGAATTTGAGGTAATTGGCATAATAAACAATCCCCGCCGCATCAGTGTCTTCATAGAAAATTCGCAACGGATAGATATATATGTCGCCGTCCATGCGTGCCTCTATGGACGGTGATGCTGTTACGTTTATGGTAGCGTTGGCGGTGGTAGTGGTCGTTGCGCTATTCATCGTCGCCCTCCTCCATCAATTCGAACTGCGAGGCATCCAGCTTTGGAATTTTGAGGTCGAGATGGCGGAAGCCATGCGCGGTCAGGGCACGCCCACGCGGCGTACGCTGCAACAGGCCCTGTTGGATGAGAAACGGCTCAATCACTTCTTCCAGCGCATCACGCTGCTCCGACAATGCCGCCGCCAGCGTCTCCACGCCGACCGGCCCGCCGCCGTAATTCTCGCCTATACACGTGAGATAACGGCGATCGAGCGCATCAAGGCCGCGCTGATCAACCTCAAGCCGGCTTAACGCCTTATCTGCTAGTGTTGCATCAACCAGCTCACTGCCCTCAACGGAAGCGAAATCGCGCACCCTGCGCAGCAGGCGCACGGCAATCCGCGGCGTGCCGCGCGAGCGGCTGCCGATCTCGCGCGCGCCCTCAAGGGTCAAATTAAAATCAAGCTTTATGGCATTGCGCCGAATGATCTCCTGCAAATCATCCTGGTCGTAAAAATTTAGTCTGAGCGGGATGCCAAAGCGCTCTCGCAGCGGCGTGGTGATCAGGCCGGTGCGTGTGGTGGCGGCGACCAATGTAAAGGGCGGCAAATCAATCCGCACCGAACGCGCCGCCGGCCCCTCCCCGATGATCAGATCAAGCTGGCGATCTTCAAGTGCAGGATAGAGAATTTCCTCAACCGCTGGATTGAGCCGGTGGATCTCATCAATGAACAGTACATCGCGCGGGTTCAAATTAGTCAGGATCGCCGCGAGATCGCCGGCGCGCGCAATCACCGGGCCAGAGGTGGCGCGAAAGCCGACGCCAAGCTCGCGTGAGACGATCTGCGCCAGCGTTGTCTTGCCGAGCCCGGGCGGACCATAAAACAGCACATGATCAAGCGCCTCACTGCGGCTGCGGGCAGCTTCAACAAAGACCTGTAAATTCTCACAAAGATTAGGCTGGCCGATAAACTCCACCAAGGTTTGCGGTCGCAAGCTGACCTCAGCACCATCCTCGCTCTTGGTTTCAGGCGACATAATGCGCTCTTCGTTCACGCGCTGAGTTCCTTAAGGCTAGTTTGAATTAGATTTTCAAGTGTCACTTCATCACCGAGATTCAAAGCAATTCCGGAGACCACGTTAAACGCATCGCTCTGGCGATAGCCGAGATTAACTAGCGCTGACACGGCATCAGCAACTGAGCTCCCACCGCTCCCGCCCCTACTGACAGCGCCGCCCAGTGCCGCCACCGACATCTCGCCCGCTGGCGCTTTGTCCTTCAATTCGGTCAACATGCGCTCCACCAACTTCGGGCCAACGCCGGAGACACGGGTCAGGGACGCCTTATCGCGGGCAGCAATGGCGAGCGCCAATTCGTCCGGCGACAGCAGGCCAAGTATGGCCAACGCCATTTTTGCGCCAACGCTCTGCACCGTGCGTAACAGGCGAAACCATTCGCGCTCCCGGCCATCCAGGAAGCCATAAAGATTAAACTGATCCTCGCGCACCACGGTTTCAATTTGCAGCGATACCGGAGCACCAATATCTGGCAGGGTGGAGAGTGTGCGACTGGCGCAGAAAACCAGATAGCCAACACCGCCCACATCGATCACCGCCCAGCCTTCGCCGGAAGAATCCATGCGACCGCTTAATTTAGCGATCATATCTGTCCGGCCTCTATATTAAACAGGATCATAGGCGCACACCGCCTCAGCTCAGCGCTGCGCGCAAGGCCGGGATATGCCGACCGATTGACGCGTAATAGGCATGGCAGATAGCCACCGCCAGCGCGTCGGCAGCATCCGCGTCCGCCGGATCACAGCCCGGCAAAAGATGGCACACCATGACTTCTACTTGGGTCTTGTTGGCATGGCCCGCGCCGACAACAGATTTTTTGATCTTGTTAGGCGAATATTCGACAACGCTTAAGCCGATCATCGCCGGGGCGAGCAGCACGATGCCACGCGCCATGCCCAGTTTAAGCGTAGAGCGCCCATTGCGATTGACGAAGGTCTCCTCGACCGCGGCTTCGTCCGGCGCCCAACGCGCTAATATCTCGGCCAAGCCCTCATGCAATTGACGCAACCGCGCGGCCATCTCGAGGCTGGCATCGGTCGCAACCGAGCCATTGGCAATATGGCGGAGATTATTATTTTCCGCCTCAATCACGCCCCAGCCGGTGTTGCGTAAACCCGGATCAAGCCCAAGATAGCGCCGCGTTTTGGTCATGCGGAGAGCTTCTCCATAACATCGTCGCTAACTTCAAAATTGGCGGCTACATTTTGCACATCATCGCAATCATCCAACGCCTCCATCAGCTTAAATAAGGATTCCGCAACCTTTTCATCGATCGAGATAGTGTTTTGCGGCTTCCACGTTAGCCCCGCATCTTCCGGCGCGCCAAAACGTTTATTGAGCGCCTCGCTGACGTCACCAAAATCATCCGGTGCGCAGAATATCTCATGGCCATCGCCGTCTGATTCGCAATCACTGGCGCCGACGTCGAGCGCCGCTTCAAACATACCATCCGCATTAGCCACAGCCACTGGATAGCGGATCGAACCAAAGCGTTCAAACATATAATTCACGCTACCCGAAGCGCCGAGCGCGCCGCCATGCTTGTTGAAGATCGAACGCACCTCCGCCGCCGTGCGATTGCGATTATCGGTCATCGCATCGACCATCAGGGCGATACCGCCGGGGCCGAAACCCTCATAACGCAGCTCGTCGAAATTCTCGCTGTCATCTCCGCCCTGGGCCTTCTTGAGCACGCGCTCGATATTTTCCTTCGGCACACTTTGCGCCTTGGCAGCGACAATCGCGGTACGCAACCGCGCATTATGTTCAGGGTCAGGCTGGCCCGAGCGCGCCGCAACAATGACCTCGCGCACCAGCTTGGCGAAACGCTTGGCCCGCTTGGCGTCTTGAGCGCCTTTGCGGTGTTGAATATTAGCCCATTTTGAATGTCCTGCCATACATGCCTCGATGTGCTATCTAGTGGTTACGCTATCTAGTTGCACCACATCGCCACAATACCAAATCCTGTGTTTTTTCACAGCCTTAGCAATAGCCTGGCAATATGGCCGAATTGCGGCGAAGTCTTAGTTACACGGAAACATTAGCGCTAGGGCCTGAACCGCACCAAATACCGCAGGCTGACCCAGTGCTTCCGGGTTTTGTTTGAAATAAAGCCAGATGCCGCGCCCGACTTTCTCCGGTGGTACGTTAAGCGGGCAAAAAAGGCTAACGGCGTTTCCCGATAGGCCCGCTTCATGCATATCAATGACGCCGGCGAGATAGGACAGGCAAACATGCGGTGCCCCGCCGCCACAAGCTGCATGCAATCCCTCGCCCGTGGTGCCAACATATGGTTCAGGGTCTGCGGCTTTAGATGCTGAGAGGGGAACCGTTATAAGGGCTATAATACAAGCTACGGCCAAAAAACGGCAGAATATTAGAGCCATGACATCTCCTCATCGTAGCGCTCAGCACGAAAACGCAGGCGGGTATAATCCGTCATCCAGTGGCCATCGCGAAAGAGACGCCCGCGGCAGATTTCCTCGGCGCGGGCCATAATCCCGGCCGCGCTACCGGTCGGCGCCGCGGCGAGAAAATTTCGACCGAACATCTCGATCCAGTCACTCAAGCCATTCGGGCAATTATCGAGCGGCGTCGGGCGGCTGAAATAATGGCTATGGGTTACGTCAAAACCACCCCCCTCCAACAGACTAGAATATTCCCCAGAGCGCGGAAAATACCATGGAAAATCAACTGCCTCACGCGGCACAGACTGCTCGGCCAGAGCTTGATAAAGTGCCTCGGTAACAGTTACCACATTGCGGTGTGCGCCCATTTCGGCAACAAACCGCCCACCGGGGCGGAGCGCCTTGAAAACATTCACAATGGCCGGCTCGGGCTGCTTCACCCAATGGAGTACGGCGTTGGAAAAAACCGCGTCCACCGGGCTGGAAACGGTGAAATCCTCCGCCCGGGCACAGATAAATTTGATATTGGGGTATTTTTGCCGCGCCAGGGCGATCATCTCAGCGTCCGCATCCACGCCAACCACATCGCACCCAGCGGCAGCGAATTGCGCACTGTGTTGACCGATGCCGCAGCCAAGATCAATAATGCGCTCGCCGGCACGCGGCGCCAGTAACTCCACCAGCCCGGCGCCAAATTCGGCTATAAAGCCGAACGACTTATCGTAGAGGTCCGCGTCCCAGCTATCGGCCTGCGCCACATTTTTTTCCGTCACTCGTTCACCCCTGGCTCGCATGAGCCTGTTCAATCAACTTTACTTAGCTTTAAATAATAGCAAGCGATTGTTCTGTCATTATGCTATGTGGCAATAGATTAATGCCAACTATCCATTGGAGGATGCGTGGCAACGCAAAGTAAGGCGTTTGAAATAGCGGAGAGCGCCGAGAACTTGGCAGCGGCTTCGTCCCGTCCTGAGCTCGATTCTGGGACGCGACAATTACTGGCTGAATTTCGCCCTGTAGTCGAACAACGTATTGACGATGTCATTGCTGAGTTCCTGCAATATGTATCTGCTTGGCCAGAAATGCGTCTCTTAACCCAAAGCGCCGAGGGCATCGCCTGTCTGCGCCGGGAGCAGGGTCGGCATTTGTTAAACCTCTTTTCCTGCGAATTTGACCAAGGCTATTTCGCCCGCGTCAGCCGCATGGGCCAGGCGCATGAAAAAGTTGGGCTCGAGCCGCGCTGGTATCTCGGCGCCTATGGCCATGTTTTGAAAATTTTGGTCGAACTGGCGATTGAGCATTGCGGTGACGATGCCGCGCACCTACTGGCCACGGTGAGCGCCATAAACCGAGTTGTCGAGATCGATATGGCGAGTGCTGTTGCGACAATTCAAGAAATCTCCCAGCCCGACAAAGGCGCGATAGCAGCGATGATAGTGCCGGAAGGTCTGCCGATCATGACCGGCGGCGCGCTAGCCGGAAAATTTCAGCGAAAAAAATAACCACCGCTAATCGGGCAACACACTCTCCAAAACGCCGCCGATACGGATTGGTGCTACACGCGTTGCCAAGCCTGTCTTGTCGTCGGTTTCCACATAGATACCCGCCAGCGTGGCGTCATCCATCACCGGCGTAAAGCGCTCACCGCGCATTTTGCGCGTGAAGCGCTCCAATATGGGGGCGATCTCCATGCCGATGATCGAGTTATAAGCACCGCACATCCCGACATCAGTCATAAAGGCCGTCCCGCCGGGCAGAATCATGTGATCGGCTGTCGGCACATGGGTATGGGTGCCAGCGGCGAGCGAGACGCGGCCATCGATATAACGCGCCAGGGCCTGCTTTTCACTGCTTGCCTCGCCGTGAATATCTACCAAAATGGCATTAACACTGGCGCCCAAGCGATAGGATTCGAGCAGAGTCTTGAGACTGGCAAAGGGATCGTCGATGGCATCCATGAACAGGCGGCACATTACCTGAATAACCAAAACTTTGCGCCCGTCAGTGATTTCATAGAGGCCACTCCCACGCCCTGGCGTACCCGGCGGATAATTGGCCGGGCGGATGAGTTTAGCGTCACCCTCGATATAGGAGGCGGTCTCGCGCTGATCCCAGGCGTGATTACCGAGCGTAATGACATCAGCTCCCAGTTGATAAAAAGACCGACAAATATCACCGGTGATGCCAAATCCGCCAGCCGAATTTTCGCCGTTGACCAGAACGAAATCGATGCCCAGCCGTTCCCGCAAGGCCGGCAGCTCCTCGCTCAGGATATCGCGCCCAGCGCGGCCCATCACATCACCTAACATCAATATCTTCATGCGTCGTCCTTATCATCCATAATGTCTTCACTCGATATGTCGTCACTTGCCGCATCCCGCGCTGCACCAAACGGCATGGCACTGCGCTCGGTCACTATCCAATCCAGTTTTTCGTCCATATCACCGTGCGGTACATGCTCAACCATCTGCTCGGCGAACGCCATGCCGATCGCCATAACCGGACCGCCGGCTGCACGCAAACAAGCCAGCGCGCCATCGTAATAGCCACCGCCATAGCCCAAGCGAAAGCCAGCGGAATCATAGGCCAGCAGCGGCGTCAACAGGATGGTCGGCCTGACGACAGCGGCCTCCGCCGTGGGCTCGGGAATTTGGAACGGACCGCGGATCATCTCTACACCTGGTCGCCATGCGCGGAACACTAGAACATGGCGTTTCTTATCGATATAGGGCAGAGCACAAATATAGCCGGCACTGGCAATGCGGCGCAGGATAGGCATGACATCAAATTCTTCGCGGATCGGCCAATATCCGGAGACAATCGCGCCCGGCACCACCGGCACATTGGCGAGAAAATGATCAGCGGCGCGAACCCCGGCACCCGGCCCGGTCATCCGGTGAGCAAAACGGCGTCGCGCACCAGCATATTCCCTGAGCGCATTTTTAGCTTTACATACGGCGTCTGAATTATTCACAATTTAAGAATTCAGTGTTCAGCAATTAGACTGGCGGGACGGAATGTGGACGGCGCCGCAGCGACCGCCACGCTACGAGTTTACTCTAGGCCCGCAATGCAGGTGGGTGCCATATACCGAGACCACAGCCCCGGCAGGGATAGCTCCCTAGAGGTTCTTATTGGCCCTGACAAACTAGAGCGTGTCATGCTCCGCAGCAACCGCCCAGTTTAAACTTAGTCGCTCTCCAGGCTCGCCGCAATATTCTCAATACGCACGGCAAGAGATTCGATCACCGGCGCAACCTTTGCCTCCAGTGTCTCGCGCGTCTCGGCGCGGATTGTTTGTTCAGAATTTTTCGCTTCGACCTGCAGACGTTCCATTTCGTCATAGGCCTCGGATAATTCATCGGCAATCAGCAGGCTGGTCATGACCAGAAGGCGGCTTTCACCGACCTGGCCAACCGTTTTGGCAATTTCGCTGGCACGTTTGTCGAGATAAGAGGCGAGGCGGGTGACATGCTCTTCCTGGCCATCATCGCAAATAATTGGATAGCTGCGCCCATTAATGGAAACCGATACTTGAGCCATAACTGCGCGCCTATTCGTTTAGAAGAGTTCGTAATTCGCCGATCGCGCCATCAAGCCGGCTGGCAACGGCTTCGCTGACAACTTGCATTGCAGCGTAATTTTCCTGCGCATCATGGAGTGCCGCGCCTGATTTTCGTTGCTCGGCGCGCATAGTCTCAAAAGCCGCAGTTAATTCATCGCGATCTTTTTGCACAACGCGTAACGACTCGGCGAGCCCTCCGGCCTGCTCAGCGCTACCGTTTCCGGAGCCGTTCTCAAGCGCGCGGGTTAATTGTTCGACGGCCCTACCGAGATGAGCCACAGCTTCTTCTAAATTTGGCATAATTTAGTGTTTTCAGGATGTTGTCCCATAATCCGAAACTGACTTCTTATCCTGGAACAATTAGACTAGGGGGCAAGAGCCGTCAACTGTGAGCCGCCCCTAAAGACCGCGCCGGTTCTAGCGGTTGACGCTCCCGCTGCGCCTCGTCATGTTTCGCCTTGCACATGGTCGGCACCCCGCCCGCCCAATTAATGTTGATAGCCCGCCCAACCCAACGGTAGCACGGAAGCAAATGACCAATTCAACCCCTGAAGCGCTTCGCGAGATGGCCAACGCCATCCGCGCCCTCTCCATGGATGCCGTCCAGGCCGCCAATTCCGGCCATCCCGGCATGCCGCTCGGTGCCGCCGATGTAGCAACCGTGCTGTTCGCGAATCATCTCAAATATGACCCCGCAGATCCCGATTGGCCGGACCGCGACAGATTTGTGCTTTCCGCCGGGCATGGCTCCATGCTGCTCTATTCGCTGCTCTATCTTTCCGGCTATCCCGATATCGATATCGAGCAAATCCGCAATTTCCGGCAAATGGGCAGTCTCACGGCGGGCCATCCGGAATATGGTGCGGCAGCCGGTATCGAGACCACCACCGGCCCGCTTGGGCAGGGACTGGCCACTGCCGTTGGCATGGCGATGGCGGAGCAAATATTGGCGGCGCGTTTTGGCGATGAAATAGTCGATCACTACACCTATGTGATGTGCGGGGACGGCGACCTGATGGAAGGTATCAGCCATGAAGCGATCTCTCTGGCCGGTCATTTACAGCTCGGCAAGTTGATCGTGCTTTACGACAGCAATGAAATATCCATCGACGGCGCAACGGACATTGCCCTTTCAGACAACGCCATTAGCCGCGTGCGGGCCTCTGGCTGGGATGCCTATAGCGTTGATGGCCATAACTCGACAGAGGTCTCATCAGCTATCGAGGCGGCACGTCGAACAGAAACACCAACGCTGATCCTCTGCCGCACCAAGATCGGTTTCGGCGCACCTACAAAAGAAGGCTCGGAATCAAGCCATGGCGCGCCGCTCGGCGGCGAAGAAATCGCCGGCACCCGCGCCAATCTCAATTGGCCCCACCCACCGTTCACTGTTCCAGCAGAGACCCTGGCCGCCTGGCGTGAAGCCGGCACGGCAGGTTCCGAGAAACGCTCAGCATGGCGCCAACGACTAGACACCGCTGATGCAGAAATTCGGGCTAAATTCGAGCGCGTTATACATAGTGAATTGCCACCGCGTTGGGCCGCAAAATTAAAAGATTTTAAACGCACACTGGCCGAAGATCAGATCAAACTGGCGAGCCGCGTGGCAAGCCAGAAAACGCTCGAAATTCTCTCCGAGGAACTGCCTGAGTTGATCGGCGGCTCGGCCGATTTGAGCGGCTCTAACGGCACCCGGGCGGCGAAAATGGTTTCCATTACCGCCGATAATTTTTCCGGTAATTATATCCATTATGGCGTGCGCGAGCATGGCATGGCAGCAGCGATGAACGGCCTGGCGCTGCATGGCGGCTTCATTCCTTACGGCGGCACCTTTCTGATTTTCTCAGATTATTGCCGCCCGGCAATTCGTCTCTCGGCACTCATGAATCAACGCGTTATTTATGTCATGACCCATGATTCCATTGGTCTTGGC
>Ga0315339_1000804_pt1 | contig 33691 bp, 53 predicted proteins | sample ASW17metaG_FD_204514 | JGI IMG/M metagenome (GOLD analysis project Ga0315339, IMG submission 204514) | Ammonia-oxidizing marine archaeal communities from Pacific Ocean, United States - ASW #17 | ecosystem: Environmental > Aquatic > Marine > Oceanic | place: USA: California | collected 2016-12-05 | reverse complement strand
CAATCAATACTCCAAGGTTTGGATGGTTCTTGATGTATGGTCGCAATTTAAGATAAAGCTGTTCCAATCCCACAACATCACCTTTGTTGTATTTAAGCATTTCAGCTAATCTTTCTTTATCACCATTCATGCAATCAATCCACAATTGAAACTCAGTCTTCAGTTTCTCCGAAAGACCGAATGTCTTAGTAAGGTAATCTTGTTTATTAGAACTAAACGCGAATTCCCTTCTTGCAATCTTAAGAGTGTCTATTGATTTATATGGAGATGGTGGATTCATATCATTAAGTATGAACCTCGCGTTAAGCTTCCTTATGTCAAACCGATCACCGTTGTGAGCAATTACAATATCAGCTTCATCAATCAGCTTCCACACAGAATCCAATATTCTTTTATCATCCCTAGCAACCGCTTCCTCTGGAGTAAGCACGTCAGACAGGACATTTTCGTCATAAAGCCATTTGGCAGCCCAAGAGAGGACATACCAAAATTTTTGTTTACCAGCCTTATCTTTTACAATATTGGTGTGAGGAACATATTGCTTCCCAAAATCCCATACCCATACAGGCATAGGAGTTGTTTCTATATCAAAAATCAATATCTTAGGAAGAAGTCCAGTATCGGTTACATCGGTGGGTCTAGACCATCCCATGGATTCTATTTTACGAGTAACAGATTTATATGTACGCATAAATCCAGAAGCGTCCAATTCGAAACAAATGTCTTTAACGCTTTTCATCGTTCTTGTATACTGGCTTATTATATTCATTTCAGCTTTAGTCCACTTCATACTCTTTTTCTCCTTTGATTGATTAAAAACCAACTTACCTTAAGAATCAATCTTAAAAATAATGATTCTACATAAAGAAACAGTGTTTTCATTTTCCCCAAACTTTCTCCGCGACCAACTGTGCAATGACTCCGTATACAGATAAATCCTTAAAGGCATCCATATACGTTTCATCTTCCACAGCATTCTTGCCGCGATGTTTTACGATAATGTTTTTAAGCCTATTAACCTTGTCGTTCATTCTAATTACCAAAGCAGTCAATGCAAACATTCTATCTTCATCATTATCTAAATCACCACCAAGAGTTATATTGCCACATCCGTAATCATATTGCTTTCGGCAAAACAAATCATATTGTTCTTTGGTTATATCCGAGAATCTTTCCATCATCACAGGATAACCGGATTCAATAGCCTTAACTATTTCCCCGTTTTTCGCCATAAGTAATCTCCTACTCCTAGTTGATGAAAACCATTTGCAAGTGTTTCAATAATACCCTCGTCATGAGCGCAGCCGGTATTTACAAGAATTGCATGAATTACTTCGTGTAAGAAAGTTTCATTCCTTCTTGACGTTACAAGCTTCTCATCCAAGAATATTTCGCAAGTACGTGGATTGTTCATTCCAAACAAATACTTATTTCCTTCACCACATTTTTCGCCATCCATGAATTTTACTTTATATTCGTGACCACCTATATCTAGTTTTCTCATTTGTCTTCTCCTTCATCTTTTCTCATTGAACCCCAAGCCGGTACCGTACACGGCATTACTTCTGCCCTGATCGGTCTTTTTTTATTTTTCACTTCGTCTATTACCTTTTCCATTCGTTTTATCTGTTTCGGTGTAATATCTCTATTGTATGCCATTTTCATTAATCCCCGGTATTACTATGTTATCAAAATAATCACATCCCTTTTCTATCGCACAGTCTTTATCAGCTTTGTCCTTATCAAGAACAAATCTCAAAACACCGTCTTCGCGATACATCATAGCACCCAAACACTTGCCATCGTTCCAATTAGCACAATATCGCCTAGCATCCTGTTTACTGCTTTTTTTCATGATAGAATATAAAACATAATAAAATATAAACCAAGAGAAATCTTTTTTAAAATAATACTTGACAAATAGCACTTTAAGACTTATATTGTTAGTACGTAGTAAGCTTGGTCTAATATATATATATATATATATATAAAAGAAAGAAACATATTACTATCGTAATATTAAAAGAAAGAAAGGAAAATGACATGAATGGTAAAGGCGATAGAAACAGAGTATCTAATTTTACTCAATATACAAAAAATTATACAAAAATTTTTAAGGATTGGATTGAAAGCCGTACTCCTGTACCAAATTATATAAAAAAGAAAAACGTTGAAAAAGCTAAGAAATAAGCTGTATGCTAAGGTATGTACCAAGAATTCATAAAAACGCCGTAAAGGCACCATATTCAGCGTTAAACCGCTATATCTATATCTGACTTGTAATATATTATAACAATACCTACACAGATAGTACTAAACTACAAAAATTGGACTATATTGTGTGCTAGTCTTTTTCGCGGAAAAGGGCACCCCCGGTTTTCGAGATTAGAAAATCCAGATCTCGTTGAAAATTCCAGATTCAGTTGAAATTACTTCTTCTGTCATAAAATATACTTCTGTAAAATAAAAAAAATAAACCTTGACTCATATATGATTTTATACCTATACTCTTCTTGTGATTAAGACAAGTAAAAACCAAACAGACAAGGAGCCTAAAATGGCAACAGATAAAAAAACTCCCATTAATCAAAATCAGTGGGATGAACTCGTAGAGCAGGGGATTAACCCCGAGGATATGAATTTCCGCCTAAAAGGAATTCGAGCCAATAAAAACATCACTCACGCCTCAGCCGAGAATCAGTTAAAATACGGTGAAGCAGAGGGCTTATGTAAAGAAATTGGTACTTTCACTCACCCTGACACAGGGAAGCTGATGAAGGCAGGGGTATATTGCCACGCAGTAGCAGGTCAAGACTAAACCAAGTACCAAACGGAGCGAGCCCCAGTGTAAAAAGCTGGGGCAACTTCTTATAGACCTATCACACAACACGGAGAAAACTTATAACAGTAAAATATGAAACTAACTGAAACAATTTGTTTAGCCAGAGACCTTATGGAGAAACATAAACTCAATGGCTGGAAACTTAAATTTGATGAGAGCAAATCACATCTTGGTTTATGCAAATATTCTGAAAAAACAATATATCTCTCGATTCTTTACACGGAGATTAATGATAATAAAGTAATCAGAAATACTATATTGCACGAGATTGCTCACGCTCTCGCGGGCTCTCGCAATGGACATAATAGAATATGGAGAACCATAGCTAAGAGTATTGGATGCACAGGAGAGAGATGCTCAAGTGGTGCGAATAAACCCAGAGGTAAATGGTCTCGATGCTGTAATAATTGCGGATACGAGCACCAGAGTTACAGACGAACATCTAAGAAGAGGGCTTGTGGTAAGTGCTGCGAAAAGTATAATGGAGGACGATACTCTGAAGAGTATAAATTGGAATGGAGATTAAATAAAAATATCTATGATGAGAATGGAAACCTAATAACCTGATAAAATAATGGAGAGGAGGTGAACTAAAATATGAGTGAATTAATTACATTGATGGACATAATCTCAATTATGTGCCTGCTTGGAGCAATACACTTTTTGTTTCTCGCATACAAATCATTAGACTCGTAAATTTAACTGCAAAATACTTTCAAAAGAGCAAAATAATACTTGCTTCGTATAGGATTTTATTAGTAAATTCTATTAGAATGGAAGAGAAACCTTAACCTCGGAGGTAAAATGACAGAAGAAACCACTCCGATTGATGATTATTTATCTCAGAATATAAAACCTAAAGAGAAAATAATTGTCAGTCTTGAACATACGCCATCTGCTTGGGAATTTACTTTCCCAGATGGGGCGGTTATTGAGCTGCCAGATCTCAAATCGTGTGAAAAACTCATTTGGCACTATCACAAAATTGCCCAATATAGGAGCATAGAATATACTCTGATAGATAAAAATACAGCTACAAAGTATTCTGATCATCGTAAGTTTACTGATTATCTTGAAGCCTGCCACGAAAGACAGCGATTGACAATCTATAACAGACGAGTAAGGGCTACGCAGGGTTTACCAGCGAGAAAAAAGACTCGTAAAATAGATATGCGAATTTTTGACAGAACATATTAATTTAATAAATAAATAGAAAGGAGATAAGTTAAATGGATATATGCAATAATCACCTGCTTGGATTACTCATATTTTTTGCAGTTGTAGTAATCGGAATTATTTCAGTAATAAATAAGGAGAAATAAAATGTTAGATAAAATACTATCTGCCATAGATAGATGGTTCGAGGTCTGGGTGGTGGCATTAGCCATAATCACAGGCATTTGGGTTCTCTATCGAATAATAGAGTTCTTAATTTAATAAGAATTTAAAGTTTAAACCTCGTAAAATAAACTAAGCCAGCATATGATAAGATACTCCCACAATAGATGTCCTCATCAATCCAAGAAACAGCTCGTTCTTTGGTATCAGAAATATTTCAAGACTTCCTATTCGGAAGCAGACTCTAAACACATAAGACAACTCATAGCCATTTGGCATAATGTAAGAAAAAGAAAGGAGGTGATATAGAATGAAGAATAACACTCTAAAAGAAGTCCAAGCTGATATAGAGGGTATGGATATTTTAAAAGATAAACTCTGTGAAAGTAATGGAGAACAAATGATGACTAACGATGATACGAGAGACATAGCAATTAGATGTGTTGACAGGCTTGTTTCCGAGGGATATGTCAAGGATTGTGTAGATACTGATGATACCGCAGAGTTTAGTGTGCAGGACATAATTCACGAAGAAATAAATAAGGCTCTCAATATTGTTGAGGATGAAACTTGCTCGACTTGCGACCAACACCCATATAGTGATACAGATAATATGTGTCCTGTTTGCGGTCAATCGGTTATAAACCATTTTGGATGTGAGCTTATGGAGGAAAATTTCGGATAAAATTCTAAACATTAAAGAAAGGAGGTGATACATATGCCAGATACACATAATCTTAATGCTGCTCTTTATGCCGTTCTCGTAGAAAATGGTATTACAGAAGTTAAGAAAGTAAAGATAGACTCTAAGAAAAAAGAAATAGAGTTTATAGACCAAGCTGATCGAAAGATTAGAATGAATGTAACTATAAAGAGAATGGACGCCAGAAGGCATTAAAAACAGAAAGTGATATGTATTCCACATACTCAGAAGTCATAACCCTCGGAAATTCCCATTACAGAGATAAATAAGACATACTCCGTTCTCTATAAAAGAGTGCGCTTCAGAGAGTATTGAAGCGAAATTTGGGCATACAGAGAGTATTAAGGCGCTCTAAAATATTTTTAATTCTGCAAAACAATACTTGACTTATGTCGTTTTTTGGTCGTATATTCCAATTCAAGAAAGAGGTGTAAAATTTGGATTTTGTAGCGGAGAGAAATAAAGGAGAATTATTTGCAAACATTTTTACCATATAAGAGTTTTGAAAAGACAGCTGAATGTCTTGACTACAGACGACTGGGTAAGCAGCGTGTAGAGGCTTTACAGATTTTCAACGCCTTAACTGGTGTTCCAACTAAATCTGGTAAATCTTATACAGGTTGGCTTAATCACCCTGCGGTTATTATGTGGAAGGGGTATGAAGAGGCTTTATTGTTATACAAGAACAAAATGATAGAGGAATGGATACTTAGAGGATATAACAATACTATGGATATGATAGGACTATCAGATAACATTGAAATGCCTCGATGGTTAGGTAATAGTAAATTACACGCATCTCATAGAAGCAATTTATTGAGAAAAGATTATGAATATTATTCCAAATTTAATTGGGAAGAATCAGATGATATGGAGTATTATTGGGATGCTGGATATATAAAACTGGAATTGGATATATAAAACTGGAATATGAAAAATTTTAGACTACATAATAGAATAATAACCGATATTGAAAAGGGAGCTTTTTATTATGAGATAATAAATGGAGCAGTAGATTCAAATAATGAATTTATTGTTTATAAAACTCCCATAGAGATTGAAGATATTCCTGAAAATAGTAATTGGGAAGAAGAATTGCTTAAAGATAGAAACCTTGAGCAACTAACAAAATTGAGGGAGAAAATACGTAACTTGGAAATAAAAGGCTTCAGGATAGGTAATCTCAATCCCGATGCCTCGATGGCGTTAAATACATTAATTAATGATTATAAGAATATTGAGAAATTAATCGTTAGGTGGTTCAAAGACCGAGAATTTGATTTAAATATTTTTATCCCTGAATTGTATAATGACAGAGATAATTAAACATTTATTTGGATTTTGCGGCGAGCCTCACGGCTTTCTATATTATCTTTTGTTTGGAGGTACTATGGTATCTGGAATAATAACTTACATAAAATCAATTTTGGAGAGGAAATCTTTGAAAATTACAAGGAATAAGAATGAGGCAGCATAAATTTGAAGTAGGAGACAAAGTCTTTATATTGCTTCGAGACTCCGATTTAGATGAAGATAGTGGCTTTGATGATACAATGAGGAATTCCATTGGAGAAGTAACGCACATAAGAACTGCGGAAAATACTCCTTATATTTATAGAGTAGAAATACCTGGAAAGGTGTTCGATCTACACGAAAAACAGATAGCATTGATTTCAGATTCTGACTCTTTTAGAGATCGTCAATTAGTTACAATTAGAACTGCGAATGGTGAAGATGCAGCGCATTATGTAGTAATCGTTAAGAAATACACAGATGATAGAATTAGAATTGTAAGCCATAGGAGTGGATTAAGAGATTCTAAGTTATCCGTGCTTATTGATCGAGGTATAAGACCTCTGACTTTCTTAGAGTTAGAAAATATGGAATCAATGGATATTCGTTATTTTCTTAAAAAGATTGCCGAGAAACAAGGTTTTAATAGACACGGATGGCAGGAGGAATGCGAATTTTGTCGTGAATGGGTAGGAGAGTATGATTCTTACCATATATCAGGAGAGGGTTATTTATGCTTAGACTGTTACGAAGAATATACCTATGAATGTACTTTGTGCGAGAAAGAATTTTATATAACAGACAGATCAATAAAATTACTAAAAGGTGATAAAGTCTGTCAGCATTGTTTTGATATAAAAGTTTTTACTTGCACATCCTGTAGCGTTAGTTATGCTAATGAAAAATTCTTTGAGTACGATTCTTATAGATATTGTGGCAAATGTTTTGACTTAAAAGCAATTTCTGTAATGTCAAGTCCACCGAGAATGCTGTCAAGGAGCCTTATTAATAAAATATCATTAGGTTCAGGAAAAGAATACATTGCTAACAGAAGTAAAACTGCGGTAGCGATAGAAATCGAGGCAGTAGATGTTAATTACGATGTGGAATCAGAAGATGGTAGAGAATACAATTATCCTCTTGGATGGAAAGATGCTTACGATGGATCAATAGGCGGAGAATCCGGAAGAGAATTTATTATGGAACCAGAGTTTGGTGACGATGCTCTGAAGAAAATATCAATTTTTTGCAGTTGGCTAAGGGATGAGGAGTTTTTTGTAGACAATACTTGTGGTCTCCATGTTCATACCGATGCCTATTATATGGGAATAGAGCAGTTAAAGGGAATACTCCTGGTAGCAAGAGCATTAGAGCCTTTTATATATAAAATGATTCCAAAACATAGAATGGAATCCAGATACTCAAAGCCAATGGATGAGATTGATTCAAAGATTATTTTGGGGGTTAAGAATGCAAGAGATTTTTGCGACCTTTGGTATTACAGAATGAATAATACTCAAGCTACTACAGAAAAATATAATGATTCAAGATATAGAGGATTAAATTTACACTCAAGATTTTTACACGGAACAATAGAATACAGATATCATCACGGCACTATTAGCGATTACTATATAAATAATTGGATTTTATTCTGTCTTTCTATATCAGACTATGGGTCTCAATTTTTAAGTTTAGAAAAAAAGTCTGTATTAGACTTGTTTATTAATAAAGAATCAAAAGATTTTTCAGACTATTTAACTGCAATGGGGGTTTCTAATTTAATCCCCTATGTTAATGAGATGATAGAAGGTAATTCACCAGAAATTAATAATACTGATAAAGAAACTATATGGACATATAGTTCTCATTCATAGTGGTAATGTAACAAGTAAACAAAAAAGAGAAAGGAATAATATATGTGTGGAATTTTCGGATTCGCCAAGCGTGAAGGCTGGCAATCTGAATCACAGATGGATAGGATAGAGGATATTGTTAGCAATTTAACATTTGAATCGGCGATAAGAGGCAAGGATTCTACTGGTCTCGCCATCGTTTCAAAAACGGAAAAATTGGTATACAAAACTCTTAAATCTTCAGATCAATTAGTTTGCAGCGATGATTGGTGCAACATTCTTGAGAAAATTGATAAAGATACTACTGTCTTTCTGGGACATGTACGATTGGCAACTACGGGCGTTGTAACAGAGCAGAATGCTCACCCTTTTGTTAAGGGCAGCGTCATAGGTGCTCATAATGGTATTATAGCAAACCATAATGAGATTGCCAAGAAAATTGATAAAAACGTACAAGTTGATTCAGAAGTTATTTTTGGGTTGCTTAACAAGAAAGAAAAGTACCAAGAGGTATTTGATCTTCTTGAGGGCGACTATGCGTTGAGTTGGATAGATAGAGATTACAAAAATCTTTATCTTATGCACGAAGAAGGTAGACCTCTATATATAGCATACTGGAAGAAAGCAAGATGTCTATTTTGGGCATCTACAAGAGAAATTCTTGGTATTGCATTGAAAGATGCTGGTCTTTGTATAGAGATATTCAAGCTACCAACCGATACTGTATATGAGTTCAATACTGCCGAATTTTGGAAGGATTGGAAAGCTAATACAGTAGAGGTAGAAACAAATGCTAATTGGAGCCACTCTAATTATTATGGTGTTAGTACTTATTATGCAGGTGGAACGAATTACGCCAACAATAGCAGTCATTGCAAATTTTGTCAGATGGTAACCTATAAGGCTGACGGAATATGCTACAAGTGCAAAGACGATGGATACGAGGAGGGTCTTCGCTTGACCGATGGAGGAGATTGGATTGCTAATTGCTCAGAATGCAAAGTAGAGACAAAAGGTGAAAACTTGATATGGATAAATGGAGATTATGTCTGTAGCTATTGCGAGAATAAAAAGTATACTCACCATCACTACAGCAACAAAGACTCAAACCGTATGGAGCCTTGTGTTTATTGTGGAGATTTTGAACCAGTTGAGGACATGATTTTACTCAACGGTTACAAGATCTGTAAGCATTGCAACGATTACGAAAAGAGTCGTACGCCATTTGAACTTTAGGAGTAAATCTATGAAAAAGAAAAAGAAGGCTGTTTTTGTTGGCATAGCTGATAAAATACAGATAAAATCTAAAAGCTATGTAATGAAAATGCTCTATAAAAGAGCTAAGAAAAATCCATTTATGGCAGATAAGTCGTACGAAGAATATTTAGAGTATATTAAATCTCAGGTTAAGCTACTTGAAGGAATTGAGATAAAAGCTGATACCGAGGAAGAAATGTATAATGCTCTAAAGAGTCTTGGGTGGCTTAAGGAGATTAGTGTCCTTGCTGTTTATATAATAACAGCTAACTACGGAATAGCATAGGAGAAAATATGACTAATTCAGTAAAGACTTGTCCAATGTGTGAAGAAGAGTTGGGCAAGGGAGTTATGGTAGAATCGGTAGGTTCTAAAATCTGTCAAGAGTGTTTTGATCAGATGTTCCTATGTAATGCTTGTGAAGATATGTTTGAATGCGATGAGGGCAATACGTTTGAGGGTGATTTCTACTGCGATGATTGCTTTTGTTTCAGGTTCTTTCATTGCGAAAGTTGCGAAGAAGCTCACTCTAATGATAATGTTTATTCCACAGAAGGCGGAGATTGTTATTGCGAGGATTGTTATTACGAGATTTTTATGCATTGCCCAATATGTGACTGTGAAGTATTAAGGGAGGAGTCTCCATACAGTGATTATCACGATATGTGTGTGTGCTCTTACTGTATTGATAACGAAAGAGATGATGTAAGTCTTGATACTGAATATGGTTGCACAGTGAAACCTCCTGTTGAGGGTGATACATTTTCAACCAATAAGTTCGAAAGAGCTGTCGGCGTAGAAATTGAAACTACAGGCGGTAGTTCTGATGATATTAGAAATGACGATAATTTCTCTGAATTCGGTGTTACTTCTGATGGAAGTATTGAAAGTGATTCTGAATATAGGGGTTTTGAATTTGTATCAAAGCCAATGCGAGGAGATCATTTGTTTTTCGAAATAGATAAGATTTGCTCTTATCTTCTTGACAATGATTTCATTGTAAATAGGTCTTGTGGATTGCACGTACATATAGATGCAAGAGATTTATTTTACAAAGACCTGAGGGGGATAGCCGTTGTTATGAAATCATTTGAAGGAGTAGTCTTTAGTATGATGCCAAAATCGAGAATCAAATCTAATTGGTGCAAATCAATGAAGATGGGCAAAAGTGAGATAATAAGAATAGATTCAAATGAAGAGTTTATACAAACATGGTACGACACTTGCGGCGAGTCCCCTTCTATGAGTAAATATAATGATGCAAGATACCACGGACTCAATTTACACGCAAGAGTATATCTTGGTACAATAGAATTTAGATACCACTCTGGAACCAATAATCCTACCAAAATAAAGAATTGGATTACTATATGCCAATCAATAGTAGAGAAGGGGATAGCACTTGGTAAAGTAATGGATGAGGTTCCTGAGAATTGGGATTCTAAAACATATAAATTTATGACCGAAGGAGATTTAGGTTTGGCTGACTTTATAGATATGCTTGAATTGGATGACATAAGTCAGTATATAATTGGACGAGTAAGGAAGTTCAATAACTACCCAATCCTTACAAGTGAGATTGATAAGCAATATGTTGTTAATAATTTTAACTTGAATTATCTATATCCTGATGTATAGTATATATATATATATATTATATATAGCCCAACCAACAGAATGTATTAATAATTTAAGCCTTAAATGGGAGTTTGTCAAGCAAAAAATGAAAAATAAAATAAAAAAAGTGTGGGAAATAAGAGTCGCTATTCATCAAACGAAATTGTCTTTGAAAGATTTTACAGAAGAATTTATGAATAATTATCGTGATTATGAAAGAATTGTTATGAACAGAAAAGGAGCGAAAACAAGACCGCTAAACTTTTATTATGTAATAGATTGTTATGAGTATACAAAGACAAAAAATTTTATAAGACAAATGGAAAAATTTAAAGAGGCAGCTTTAATGGTGGAAGGAAGGAAAGACTTATAATAAAATTGCTTGTTTTATATATTAGCAAGTCGTATATTTATACGCAATAAATAGATTAGAAAGGACGAATATGCCAGCAGTAGGATTTAAATACCCAGACGGTGAAGAAGTATCTTTTGAAGATATATTCGAGAATGGAAAATTAAAATTAGAAAAAATGGGAATAGTTATGCCAATGTTAAGAGAATTGGCGAAGCAAAGAGACCCAGATCGTAAACCATCCGTAACGGAATGCCTCATTGGTACTTGCGAGGCTTACCTTAAAAGAACTGAAGATTATTATATTGACCCACAGGAGCACGCTTTTGCCTTGGCAGGTACTCTACATCACTCGCGTCTTGAAAACAATGCTGACGAGGGTACTTCTGAAATAGCTATGGAAGGTCTTGATATAACTGGAATTGTAGATTTGTATGATGAAGAGAGTAAATCACTTATTGACTATAAGAATGTAGGCTCGTATAAAGTTGGACAGGCTTTAGGTTTAGACTTCTATTTAGAGGATGACCCATCGGGTGCTGTGTATCTGCGGAAGGGTAAGTGGGGGCAAAAGGGAGACCCAAAGAAGGTAAGAAGATATTGGATGAATCCAGAGAAAGCAGACCTTGGCGACTGGGAGTGGCAAATAAATTGCTACAGATATATGCTTGAGAAACAAGGGAAAGAAATAAAAAATATGTATGTTCAGGTAACTGTTCGTGATGGTGGCATACAAGCAGCCAGAGATCGTGGCGTTGAGCGTAAAATCTATTTAATAGAAGTTCCTTACATACACAATGATCATATCATAGATAAATTTACAGAAAAAAGAGATTCCCTCATTAACTCTTTAACGCTTGGTAAGTTACCAGAAATATGTAGTGAAGAAGAAAGATGGGGCGGAAAGAAATGTGAATTCTATTGCGACGCTCGGGAAGTGTGTCCGTATAACAAAGATAAATTTAAGGAGATAAATTTTGGCTAATAAAAAAAATAAGATTGCAGTGATTTCAGGTGAAACCGCAGGTAAAGCCCTTATTGAAAAACATAAAAGTATTTCTCAAAGAACTACACCTAAAGCCTATGTAAAGACGAGACCAGATGGTTTCGATTATGTAGAAGAGGCTTATATGCGTAATCAATTAACGAAAGAATATCCTGGTTGGTCTTGGTCTGCAGCAGGGGATAATCCAGTACAGTTCTTAGGAGCCGAATGGGTTATAGTAACTGGTGTATTGAGACTGGAAGACAATGGGATAATGAGGGAGTTCTTTTCTCCCGGCTCTGCAAGAGTTCAATTCAAAAGGGGTAAGCCACACACCGCCGAGTATGTTATTGATATAGATAAAAACTTGGCAAGTGCAAATACCAATGGATTCAAGAGAGCAATAAATAGACTTGGCAATATAGCTGACGATGTTTATAGAAAACAAGACCTCACATTATCCGATGAAGATATTGAAAAGTTAGAGGAAATGATGGAAGGACTTTCTGAAGAGTGGAAAGATAAGATAATGCAAAGCGTGTTAAGTGGTGATGTGGTGAAGCCAGACTTGAAGAAAGTGATGAACAGGATAGATCAACTAATAAACGAAGAACAGGAGAAAAAAGATGGCTGATGTCGGAGCAATACTCGAAAGTAAGAATAGTCAGGATTCTTGGTACGACCCAAAGCAAGACTTCTCTGGCCCAATGCCGGAGGGCGAATACAAAGCTCATGTAAAATCATTAAATATAAAAAGAAATGTAGTCGTTAAAGGCAAGTTTCTTTCAGATATTTATGAAGTTATATTCACGGTTGCTGACGAGAATAGTGATATGGAATATCAAGACGATAAGGGAGAAGCGCTAAGTGGTGCTACCTTTGTCGGTAGAGATTTCCGTTCCAAGGGTTTCTTCAGATTCAAGAAGCCAAGTAAAAGCGAATACCCCAAGCTAAGTGAAAATATGGGTTCTAATAGGTCGTATATGGAACTTGTTAATAGCTTTGGGTTAAGTATGGAAGAAGTGGATGGTAAGTTCTATCTGCCGGAATTAGATTCAAGTGATATCGAGGGCTTGCCTGTTATAGCAAAGCTCTACCACGATACTTGGGTTAATAGTGATGGCGAGGAAAAGATAACACCAAAAGCTTCCGCTATATTCAGTTGGGAAGAGGGCGAGAAAAAAGAAGAGGACTTGCCCTTCTAAGTAGTTAGAATATGTAAGGGCTTGGATGCTCTGGTATAAATCCTATGAAGATGGGCGAATAGGACGCTTAATCTCAACTAGCGAGGTTAAGTATGTTAATCCTTTACCAGAGATACACCTTCCAAGCCCTTTTATTTCAGAAGAGGAAAAAATGAGTAATTTAAAATTCAAAGAATTAGAAGAATGCGAGCCGCTATTGAAAAGGGTAAGAATAGAGAAGTCAGAAGAAATGACTGAAAAAGACGTAGAAGATTTTTGTGATTGGGTCTGCGCCAAGGCAACAAGACTTGGGTTTGATGTAAGAGAGATGAATGAAGATAAAAGATTGGGTTAAGATAGAGGATTCTATGACTGATCTCATGGGTTGGGATGCGGGTATAGATTCTATGTGCGAAGCTCACCGGGAGGTAGCTCCTAAAAAGCCAATCTACGAATTAAGCGAGCGTGAGGACAAAAAACTTATATTCAGATTGAGAAAAAGATATTCGAAATACAAAGAGGATAATAATTAAAAACTCTTTTGAAACCCAAACATACGAAAGGGTTCCTTTCTGGTGTGTAGGTTGAAATTGAAAATTTGATAATACTGGTTTGGCAAAACTTATCCTCTCTGTCTGGTGGGCTGGGGCTCTGGTTAATAACTATCCCCAGTCCTTAATTTTAAATAAAAAGGGAAATTAATGGCGAGAGTCAAGAAGAATAAAAAGACATATAAAGAGTTAATAAAACAAATAGAATTTCTTGAATCAATAGTTATCCATTACAGGGAATACTTAGAGCGAATGGGGATATTTATTGAGAATTATATAGAGATGAATGGCGACACAGAAAAGTTAATAAATTACATAGAAGAGAAAGGTAAAAACATTGAAAATAGATGGAATAAAAAAACATAATTTCGATAAAAAGTGCTCATTGTGTGGCGAAAGTAAAGATAAATACACTGTGGTATTGTCAACAACTCATAATTATATATTGTGCCTGCCTTGTTATCCGAGGTATGATAAGTTAGATAATATGGGCAAGAAATGGTTAGAAGAAGAATATATGAGCGGCATGTCCGATGAGCAAAGATATGGGAAAGGAGATTAGTATGGCTGAATTCTTTTTAGGATTGTTACTTGGTTCAATCTTAACATTAGTAGGTCTCTATTGGTATTCCGAATGGAGATAAAAAAACTTAAAAAACAGATAATGCTTTGTGGTCACAAAGAATATTACTATCGTGGCGAAAAGGCAGATGACATATGCTCAAGATGCGAAAAAATCTTTAAAAGAAAAGTGAGGATGCACACCTATGCCAAGCAAAAGTAAAGCAAAAGGAAATAGATTCGAGAGATTGTGTGTAAAGATAGCGCTATCGAGAGGATTAAAAGCGCAGCGAGCTTGGGGTTCCGATGGAAGGTCAATGGGCGAACACCAAGAGGTTGATATAAAAATAGAAGGGTATAAAATACAATGCAAAACAAGAAAGAGGATAGCGAAATGGTTAAAGCCGAGCAAGGAAGTGGACATACAAGTCGTAAAAGAGGACGCAGGGGAGGTCTTCGTGATCCAGCCATTAGAGAAATGGTTAGAAATGGTGAAATCTCTATCAGCGCAGAATTGACACCGGAAACTCTGAGGCGACGCAATCATGATGGTGAGAACGATAGTTCGAACTATTACAGAAGACTATTGTTGGCGCAGATGGAAACGCTTATTACTTACTTTGACGAAGATTGGTTTGACTTCGAATCAATGGTAAAAGAGGATAATGCTGGTACACGCTCTGGTGCAGCTAAGACTCCATACAGGTGTCCCATATGTGACAGACCTTGGTCTAGTGGTGATAGGGCACAAGAGTATTATAGAAAATCTTTTTTTAATAACATACCTATGGAGAAGAGTGTATGCCAAGAATGCGTGAATGCCCTACCTGCGGGAGCAAACTAAAAAAAGAAAACTATCACAAAAGGATAGAGAAGATGAGATTATCTCGCGATAAGCTTACGCTCTCGTTAATAGATGATGTGTTTGAATCTATATCTAAATATTTTCCGATTGATGATTTAGATAAATTCTCGTTTTTAAAAAATATTGAGGATGCAAAGGATGTTGTTGTAAGGAACACAATTAGACAGTATATCCAGGAAAAATTCCATAAAAGAGGATTGAATATCAAGTATCTAATTGGGATGATAAAGACTGGACATTCAACATACGGATTAAATAAAGAATACGAAAGGAAATCACTTGACAGAATCCCACCAAAAATTGATTAATAAAATACATAATGAGAATTGTATGAATACTATGGGTAGAATGGAGAATAAATTCATTGACCTTATCGTAACCGACCCTCCGTATGGAATGAAATTCAGAAGCAATCATAGAGCCGAACGATATGGAAACATACATTGGGACGATAATTTAGATTGGGTGAACGATTTCTGCGCAGAAGCCAATAGGATTCTCAAGACAAATTCCCATCTATATATGTTTTGTTCTTTTCACAATGTAGATATATTCAAACAATCTCTTGAAAGGTATTTTACAATTAAAAATATATTAATATGGGAAAAGAATAACACAAGTATGGGCGATTTAAAGGGTGATTATGCCCCTAAATATGAAATGATATTGTTCGCCACAAAGGGAAGAAGATTATTGAACGGAGGGCGAGACCCCAACATAGTAAAGTTTGCAAGGACAGGGAATAAATTACATCCCACACAAAAACCTGTGGAACTTATTTCTTATCTTGTAAATAAAAGTTCTAAGGAAAATGATATTGTCTATGACCCATTCATGGGTTCAGGAACCACAGCTGAGGCTGCCTATGACAATAAGAGAAATTACATAGGGTCTGAAATAGATGAAATTTATTATGAAATATCACTAACGAGAGTAGATCAATTAGAAAGGCAGGGTAGGTTGGTTGTATAGCGAGTCAACAGAAAAAGCATTACTCGGTTCCCTGATGATGGAGCCGAAGAATTTAGATTTAGTACAGAAATGGATAGAAGAGCCGGATGTATTCTATTTTAAGTTCCATAAGAATATATGGGAAACTATTTTATCCTTAGATGAACGAGACGAGGATATAGATGCGGTAAGTATAGTACACAATTATCCACAAAAAGATAGCATAACTAAAGAAATAGCATACAATATAACAGAAATAGCCACATCCGAGGCTACACCATCAAGGGCTGAGTACTACGCTAAGATGCTGCACGGATATTGGCTTAGGAGAAGATTGGGTACATATTCTAAAAAGCTTGGCAGTCTAACGAAAGATAACTCAAATGATATAGGAGAATTGCTTAATGACTCACATACCCTTATAGGTAATCTTATAAAGCTTCAACCTTCTAACGAGTTTAACATGGAAGAGGTTCTTGAGGAAACCAGAAAATCAATCTTCGAAAGAAGGACAAATATTAAAACTGGTATAAACAAGTTTGATAAAGTAATATCTGGAATGACAAGGGGTGAGATAACTATTATAGCAGGAAGACCTGCGAATGGAAAGACTACGGTAGCAGCAAACATTGCGAGAAATCTAGTTATGAACGGATACAAGGTAGCTATGTTCAATAGGGAGATGCCGAATACCGAGATGATGAAGAAGTTCATAGCTATGGAGGGTGATACAATATCATATAGAAATCTAAGGCACGGCGTACCTGCCAGCAAAGCAAAAGTAAACGAGGCGATGGATTTCATATACGAAAACTACAAAGATAAACTTTTTATGTTTGATGATATAAGAACAATATCTGATACATTCCACGAAATAAAGAACGTGAAACCAGACGTTGTGATAGATGACCACATAGGTCTCATAGAATATCAACCTAACGATAGGCGTGACTTAAGGCTTAAAATAGGAGATACAACTAAGCAGTATAAATGGCTTGCCAAATCAGAAGATATGTGTGTACTTCTTGTATCACAGCTTAATAGGAATATAGAATACAGAACCGATGCGGTTCCAAGGTTATCTGATCTTGCCGAGTCTGGAAACTTAGAACAAGATGCTGAAATAGTAGCATTCACACACTATCCATATATATCAAGATACGGAGAAGAAGATACTACTGGTCGCGTATGGACTGAAAATGAATTACAACTGGTGGTGTCTAAGAATAGATATGGAACTACAGGCTCAGTTGAAGTTGGATATGCAGGTGATAGCTGTAAACTCTTTGATGACTTGAAAGCTGCCACAAACCACGAATTAGAAAAGAAACAATTTGAGATGGAGGTAATTGGGTGAAATTAGAAACTTTTCAAGCCAAGCCGATAGGGGTATCAAGAAAGAAAAATGAAAGCGTTCAAGGGCTAATTTCGCGCTTTAAAAAGGTATTCAATGAAAGCGGGGTGATGGAAGAATACAAAGAACAACGATTTTACGAAAAGAAATCCGAGAGAAAGCGTCGGGAAAAGAAGAAAGCCAGACTTCTTATGAAGAGACAGCTTAAGGTAGATAAAAAACCTTTTTGATTACATAATATCTGGATCTGGAATAGGTTCCCGAGAAAGAATCCTTGGATTTTCTAAAAGTCTTTCAATAGAAGTTTTTCCTCTTGTATAGGTAGCCTCAACATTTGTTTTATCTGCTGGCGCCAAAACATCTATAAAATTTGATTCTTGAATAATTTGGTCTATACTTTTTGCCGTTGGTCTTTCCTGCAGAGTTGGATTCCTTTCAAAGAAATCATGCTTATCTGGATTGTTAATCATTTCTAAAATCATTTGCATTCTCTCTGCTATAGGGAGATTATCGTCGAACGAAACTTTGTCAAATATTTGATTAATTAAGTCTTCTTGTTCTGGCGTGTAGTATTGTATACTTGTTTCACCTTCTTTTATAAATGCTTCTTGTCCAGCCATTTTATTTACCTTCGATCTTTTCCTTTTGCAATTTTTTTAATTCTCTTTTTCTACGCCTATTCACAATATTAATCTTATGTCTTCGTCGCTTGCGCTCTTTTGCAGCTCGATTAGGCATTACTTTTTCATCAGTTTATATATTTCACGAGCAACATTCTCTGGCAATGTCGGTAAGGGTAGCGAAGACCTTCCCTCTGTCAATTTCATATAATCTGCCAACTTTCCTACTGGCTGAACTTCCTTGGTAAGAAGCTGTTCAGCTCCCTTTTTTGCCCTTTGAACCTGCTTAAATGTTTCAATATTGAATTGTTTTGAAAACAAATCAGCAGCTTGCTTTTTTTGAGCCGGACTAAGCATTCTCCATACGTCAGTTCCAGACCCAACTTCTCCGTAAGGGATTGAAGCCCTTTTAAGAGGAGTTTTAGAAGACTCTTTAAACATTTTAGATACAACATCTTTCAAGCTTTTAGCACCTCCACCGCCTCCAGCAGTCCCCATAACCATACTTAATAAATCTTCATCGGATAAACCAGTATAATCTCTAGCTGTAGTTTGCCTAATTTCTGGAGCTCTTCCACCAGAAGCTAACGCAACGCTTGGAAGGTCAAATCCCTGCTGACCCACAAGGGAGTTTCTTGTATCAACATTCGTCGCATCAGCTGACATAGATGATAATACACTTATGATATCAGATTGATTTATTATGTCGTCAATTGTTTTACCGTTCATATCTTTTACCTAACTTTCATTACGGGTTTGCTTTAATTCTTGCTTTCCGAGCAACATATTGATATATATCTGAATCGCTTATGTCGTAAGGAGTAAATGGATTGCTTGGTCTGCTTTTATTCCACGCTATAATATGTTTCCGAGCCTCTTCTGGTTTTTTTTCTAAAAATAAATCGAATATCTTTGTTCTAAGTCTTCCTTTTTGGGAAGATATTGACCTTTTCTTCTGACCGGGAAGCTCGATTTGTTTCGCAAGTTGCTTTGGTACAGCTCCAAATATATCTGCGTAACCCTTAACACTTCTTTGGAGTGCGATAGAATTGAATCCCCAAGTATCTAAGTTGTATAAAAGAGATTCTGTTCCGGAATAAATCTTTTCCATATCGGAAAACATAACTGGAGTTACAAGAAATTTAATTGCTGCTAACTTATTTTCAGCATCTATTAGATCAGAAAAGAATCCCATTGCGCCCACTCTAGACATAGCCTCTTTAAGCTTATCCCATCCTTCCTTATCTTCCCTGACAACATCTTGCCCGCTATAAAATTTTATAAGACCATCTTTTGCCCATCCAATAAATTGAGCTCCGAACATACCACCAACAGCTAACCTTAATGGTGCTAAAACATTTCCCATAGCTATTTCTCTATTCATAACATCTTTAAAATACTTAGCCTGTCTATATCCAAATCTTTTAAAAATGAATAATGGTCTCAATTTTGGATTATTAAAAGCCAGCGGGTCTTTAAGAATGTCTTTCTGCAACTGACTGTCTTTTGCAAATTTATACATTGCATTTTCTATATTTGAATTACTTAAAGATTCTTTAGCGTAACTTTCCTTAGAAATTCCAAGTCTTGTGAGATTTCTTGTTGCCCATTTATATCTACGATTCCCCTCTTCTCCTCGAGATTTTGGAGCATTTGATTTAGCCACCCTATGCAAATCCTTTACATATACCTCAGCTGTTGAAGCTGCCAAGAGTTGGTTGAAGTAGTTTATGCTTTTAAAACCAGAAACACTAGACAAAATACTAGCAGCGTGAGTTAATCTGTTTCCTTTATCAAAAATCATGTGCTTAAAATTCTCTCTCCAGCTAAGAGGATTAAATCCCATGTCAGTACCAAGAAGCATATCCATAACATTGTGATGTGTGGCACCGGATTGTCTTATCTTTTTTCTAACTTCCGGATTAAAGAGTCTAAATGCGCCCCTAAATGTCCTTAAGTACCCAGCCTCCATAGCAGTTGAAATGGTAAACTGACTCATGTTTGGTATGGTAGCAAAGCCAAGACCAATCTTCGTGGCGTATTCGAAAGCCATAATATCATTAGATATCTTTCTAGCTGCAGGCGACATAGCTTTAGCTGGGTCTACGCTTGAGAGTCCGGTGAAGTTAGTATAGAGTTCTTTTAATACCCTATGTTCAGCTGGATTCTTTAATCTCAATGAATCAAGAAGAACCTTTGCCTTTTCCCCTCGCTTTCCAAATACTTCTGCAGTCGCAATTCTTTTTCCAAATTTATCAAAATATCTTACTAAAACTTCCTTTGCATTTCTTTCATAAAATTCTGATGGAAGGTCTATCTTCCTTGCTTTTTCTAGATTGCCAAAAGGAGAGTACATTTCACCCATAACTTCACTAGTTAGATTATTCAGAGCTTCCTTGTAACTTAGTTTGCCTTCTTTTACAAGTTTATTTACAGCCTTATTTGTGACATTATTAAATTCGCCGGACTGAACATGTTTCTCTATAAGCTTGTTAAGAATTTTTAAATCTTCTGGTCTAGTTATTTTTCTGTCAAGAAGTTTTTCGTTCTTCTTTATAAAAGGCATTAGGTCATCAAAGATAATCTGTTGAATATCTTTTTTCATCATCCTTGGAAAATATCCCTCTATATATCCTGATACATCTATTCCAGCATCCTTAGCCAACTTATAAGCCTTGTCCAAAGATATCTTGACTTTATCAGCTATTAACTTCGCTTCTGCGCTGACAGGTTTTCCTTCCAAAGCATCAGCTACCTCTTTAGGATTTTTATAGGTTCTTAGTCCGCTCTGTCTTACTCCTTCTTCTACAAATGTACCTACTATCTCAGCTCTTTTTGCATCAGCTTCTGGTATCATCCTTCTTCCAAGTGATTGTCCCTCGGTTGACTTAAGTCTCGTTTCAGCAGCTAAAAATGGTTGAATCATTTTTTCAGGAAACAGTCTTTCAGCAAGCGTCTTACCGGGCTCAAACTCAACAAGGTTTGGTTTTAACTCTTTCTTAATGTCAATTAATTCTTTTTCATATCTCAGCGCTTTTCTGTATTTGAAAAGTTGACGAGGATTCATGTCCCTACTGCTTATCTTTTCTTTTCCAGTAATTTGGAATTTCTTTTCTGAAAGAATATTGTTTGTAAGACCATATTCTTCGGTTGTAAGTTTTCTTTGCAGACCAGCTACTTCGCCAAATTTTTTCTTCTGTAACGCTTCTGGCGATAGTGGGTCTTTATACATATCAAATTCTTTAAAGAATTCATTCTTTGGGAGTTCTAAAGTTTTATTAGATTGAGTATCTTTTAATTGGAAAACTTTAATACCTTTACCAGTTTCCCTTTCGCCGACTATTTTAGTTTCACCGAATCCTTTTCTTTCAGATTTCCAAATTTCAGATTCTTTTCTTTTTTCAATCCTTCTTTCCAATACAGACTTTGATGTTTCTTCTAAAAATTCTGGAGAAGCTTCTTTATATTTTCGTTCTGACTTTATTAACGGTTCACCTTTTATAGCTCTTTTACCCAACTTAATAGACATATTAGCGCCACGTATACCAAGTATCATACCGCTTGCATGAAGAAAGTCTTGTGGTGTGGGTATTCTCAAATCAAGAGAGGGTTCCAAAATTCCAAATGATGCTATTTCTTGAGCAACCTTAACCGCTTCACTTGTTCCTTTTGCGGCTGCTCTCCCGCCAATTGCACCTACAGTAGCACCAAGAACTGCACCCTTAGCTGTGGCTTTCGATACCTGACCCCAATCTATATTATTAGTTTCTATTTCCTGAACCATTGCATCGGCAATTCCACTATAAGACCCAAGCGCAACAGCGCTAGCTCCAGCTGAAACACCAGCTTTACCAGCCATTGTGGTCATTCCACTTTGAAGAGTTTTTTCGGCAAATTCTTTTTTAACACCAGCTCGCATCATTTGTTTTAATGCTAATTTTCCAGCCTTCTTCGCAGCTTGACCACCAATACCTCCGCCAGCTGCAAACAAAGCTACGTCAGCGGGCATGAAGAAACCTATAACAGCAGAACCTATGTCCCCAAGAACACCCGGATGATAATTTTCTAAATCAAACGGAGCTTCACCTGTGGCAAGCTGTTGAGCCATACCTGTAACAGATTCGTTATATCCTTTTTTGATAACATCGGGAATATAATCCCATAATTCGGAGCTTTCAACTTTTTGATTCTCTGGGAGAACAGATTGTCCAGTCCCAAAAAAATCATCAACACCCAAAACGCCTTCATTCTTTGGAGTTTCAAATGTATTTAAAAATGAAAGTCTTTCTCCTAATCCAGATTCCGGTTCCGTTGCACCAAAAAATTCTTCTGCTGTAATTTGTGGCATTTATTACCTAGTGATAGTAAATGGTTGTTCAAAATCAACTTTACCAGCCTGAGATCTCTTGCCGCTATAATAATCTCTCATTGCCATAGCACCTTCTTTTGAATTCAATTCTTCAGCTGAATCAAAACCAAGTTCTTGAGCAAACGTATCAAGCCATTCGTACTTTGCCCCAGCAGTTATCCCGTAGATTATTTTTCCCTTTCTCATTTTACCCTGCCAATCGTCTTGACGTTTACTCTTAAGCAAATCCGTAACTATTGATTTATTCAATTTTTTACCTTGATGCTTTCCACTTGGAACTGTAAATTGTACAGATTGAGAAGGTAGGGTATTTTTTAACTCCTTTGTAAACGATATAAGTTTTTCTTTTGCTCTTTTCGAATTAAGATTTGGCTTGTCAGAGTACTTTTGTAAAAAATTACTACTTATATACGCACCATGATCTTTTTTTAATTCCTCTTTAGATACTCCAAGCTCGTTAGCCATATAATCTATAGCCATTTGATTCCACTCCCCTTCAAATGGTTTAAACTCTGTAATATCTTTTAGACTGCCAGTTCTTGACTTGCCACCGGGGAAATTCTGATTAATAGCACCATATTTTCCACCAGATTCTGCCATCATAACAGCTTTTGCAATCGGCGCATCCTTACCAAATTCTTGGTTTATTAATCCCAGGTCAGACTTAGATAATCCTCCAGACATATAATATGCATCAGATTTATTAAGATGCTTTTCATAAGACTTATTTAAAATAACAGACCAGTTATTCCAACCTGATGTAGAATCTCCCACTTTACGAGGACTGTTTTTTTGTATCCAAGCACCTAATCTTATATGTTCGCCTGAACTCAATCTTTTCACTGGTTTATTAAAAAATTTCTGTGAAGTTTCATCCCAAACTTTATCATTTATTTGTAAAACACCCCAATCAGTAGAATCCGGATCACCAGCTCCACCACCGACACCGGGAACTTTCAGTCTACTAAGCGGAGCTAATATAGTTGATATTTCCGACTGAAGTCGAGTAATGTCATCTCTATATGCTTGCTTTTGTTTTGAATCTAACAGGCTCTGATTAAGTGGACTGACAAGGGCTTTTATATTTTCATCAATCTGAGAAGATAAAGTCTTAACAGAAAGATTTATTTCTGGGTAATTTTTTGGATCAACCTTTCTGTCCAAAACTTCATTTAAAGTTTCAAATCCTTCATCAAATTTTCCACTTTTATATAGATTTTCTATTTGACGGTGTTCAAAATCATTTAAATTATAAACATCAATACCCTGCATTAGCGTAGACGATCTATCCAGTTCAGAGCTAGAACGAGACATCTCGCCTTCAAGTAAGTCATATCCGAATACAGATTTCATTCTTCCGGAGTTAACTAGCTGCCCGTAATATTCATTCTTTTTATCCAAGTCCATTTCGAAACCTCTGGATATAATTATTCTATCACGTTCTTCATTGCGCTCTTCACGCTCAGTACGAATCTTGTCCTGATAGCGAGTTTCATTGCGATTCCATTCTTGAAGATATTTTTTCTTATCACTTTCTTCTTGAGCTTGAAACCGAGCTTCAGTTCGCAAATTAGATATTTCTTGCCCTAAGAAATTAGGAAGAGTTTGGTTTAGTAAAGTGTCTAAGGCGTCAGCCATATCATCCTCCGGTTTGCTGTGATTCCCACCAATCGGCTATCGATAGTGTATTCCCACTTGCTCTGTATGCCTCAGAATAAAGATTTAAATAATTTTCTAATTCTTCTTGGCTTGCCTCAATACCTGTTTGTTGAAAGTATGACGTAAGTTGATCTTTCATATAGGCGTTCGTCGTCCCAGCCGGGAAATTAATAGCAGGGTCTTTTTCCCCTAAAATTCCCTCTGTTCCAATCCTTGGATCGGTATCTCCGGGATTCATCTGATAAACTTTCGAAACCAGATCCATTAATTTTTCGCTCCAATTTTGAGTCTTGCTGCCTACCAAAGCGCTTCTTGCTCCAAGATTTTCTTCTAGATTAAGTAAACCCATATCTCTTTGTCTTCGCAATTCGCCGGCACCTTCATATGCACCAGTTCTTTGCATGCCAATTTCTTTCTGCCTTGCACCGAACCCGCCAATTTTTTGTCCTATATTTTCCTTTATTGACCCAATGCTACTCATAAGTCCCTGACCCAAGCCACTCATTCCAGTTTTCAATTTAGAACCTATATCGGATTTTTGTTGCTGACCATATTTGTCAATAACTCCGTATGCTTCGGAAATTTTATTAGGGTCAAACTGTCCAAAACCACCAAAAAGCTCTCCGAATTTTTTGCCTTGATATTCACTAAATCCAAATAGTCCCGGAAGTTCCTCCGAACTAGCCGTATAGTATTTCCACTGGTCTTCACCTACACCAGCTTTTCTTAATAATTCTTGTATTTCTTCGTCAGTCATTTTTAACCTCCTCCAAAGCCGTATTGTTTTAATATGTCAAGTAAATTTTTGTCAAATCCAAAAATATCTGATATTTGCTTATTTGTTCTTGGGTCAAAACCCGTTCTTGAATATTGTTTTGGCAGTATACTTCTAAAATTTGGATTTTCTAAAACATTGCTAACTGATCTTCCAAGTTTAAATGGTTCTTGTCCTCCAATGGCCCACTTGCTATCGGGCATACCGAATTTTTTCCCGAAAGCTTCTTGGGATATTGCACTAGGGGCTCCTCCATCAGCACCCACTTTAGCCTTACTAAGATTTGCTATATATTCATCCATCAAAGTTTTTCGTCTTGACGCTTCAGCTCCCTTTATTGATTCAAAAATCCCTTTCCCCGATCCAATATCTTTAAATATGTCACCTGCGTATTCTGGAGTAAATCCAGCAGCTGTTGTTTGGTAAGATGTAAACATGTCGGTAAGCGCGTTTACAGTTGCTGTATCATCAAGCGTCTTTTCAGCATCACCTAGAAAATCTTCAAGTGTTCTGGCTTGAGATCCTAATTTTTTCGCAGAAGTGGAATAAAAAGTAGTATCCGGAGCTTTTGTTTCCAATGACCTAAACGGGTCTTTCACCCTTTCGCCAAAAGGAGAAGACAAAGTAAAGCGATGGTCTTTAGTGTAATCTTGTAATGGCTTGCTAAGTGCAGAGCCAACCGGTACTTTAGCAAGAAAGTCAATAAGCTTAGTAACCCATCTTGTCGCACCACCGCGTGATTTAGCCTGACCTATACCTCTTTCGCGTTCCGCCGCTTCTTCCTTCAAGGCGATTTCATACTCTCTTAAGGCTTTTAAATCATCGGCTCCAGCCTTTGTAAGCCCCATTCCCTTCGCTCCAAATTCGGATCTCTGTCCACCCTCTATTTGTTGTAATAATTCTGCTAATGTAGCCATACTAACTCCTTGTAAATTCTAAATAATACCAAGCACCAAGCTCTTTTCTATATAGCCTTAGCTTACCATCTGGTGTCTTAACAATTCTTTCCTCGCCATTATTACCAGACGCACGAGCAGGAAACCCAATTTGAAGCTTTCCATCAGGTTTTTTAGAATTGTATAAAAATCTTTTTTCTCTATCAATACTCATTATGTAACTCTTTTATATATAGGTCTATATTCTACACCTACGTTACTTACTGTATGAGTACTATCTCCGTCCATATCTATTCTTACTTGAAATGAAGAAGCCAGCAATGGTGTCGTAAAATCAACCTTACTAACTCCACCACCAGCAGCGGTTGCTAGGTCGCCTATGTTGCCGGTAGATTTAGCACCGCTATCGCTAGTAAGTAAATATTTTACAGCATTAGAATTAGAAGCACTACTTACATATTCTACCGTTACCCCATAAATCTTTTTAACAATATTAGGCAGACCAAAGTCATCATCTTTTAATGTTATATCAAATTTATTTCCAAAGGCAGACGCATCTCCTGTATATGATTCTAACTCATCTAATCCAGCTCCTAGCGTCATTTGATTATAAGCATCTGTTATAGGGTTAGTCTTATCATTATCGTAAACCAAATCTTCTACAAATGTAAATGAGTTCGTAATAAAACTATATACATAAGCATCGCCATTATCTGAAGATTCATTATCAGCATCCCTTATAACAACTAAATGTTTATGACTTGGCTCGTATCCAAGCATAGTATCAGAGTTAACAAAGCCAGACCATTCAGACTCTAATATTTTGGTTTGTAAATTAGTTATTTTCGATCCGTCATAAAAGAATAAACCATTTTTATTAACCCAAGCTACACCAAAGTCTGTTTTTACAGTAGCTGCGTGAAATCCTACACCCATATTTTTATGTTCGGATTCTAAAAACCATTGAGTGTCAGAACCTCCACCTATATTAATAATATATAAAGTTTTTTCTTTAAAGGCAAGTAATCTATCTGCAAAGGATTCAACCTTAATAAAACTTTCTCCATCATTAACACCTATATCTATAAAGTTATTAGGAATAATAGTATCAAATTTATTAATTTCGCTATACATTATTCTATCTGCATTATGAATACCTAATCCAGTTACCTCAGATTTTGTTTTAACACTTGCAATAAATCTTCTTCGATTAGAAACTACACTTGTTTTATACCCAAGACCAGCTTCGCCAATATGATTAAAATCAACATCAGATGGGTAACTATTGATTGTTTCAAATGTATCTAAATTATGAGCACCAATACTTACGGTGCAAACCTTTGATGAGACCTGCCTTGATGTCCACCCTTTGTATTCTTCGTCAAGACTTGTTCTACATCCATGAATAAGAGATATATCTGCTAATAATTCCCATTTTCCTTTTGTAGTACTATCTCTCCAATATATTCTCCCACCTGTTATTCTTTTATTATAAGGTCTAGTCGCTATTATACTAACCTTTAAATATTTACTAGCAGCAACAGTTATAAATCCAGCCATTTCAGACGGTAACGTTTCTTGAATTTCATCATATATGAATGTTTGCGCAAATTCATATGTAGCTGCTGTCATACCGCTTTCAGATACTGCGGTAGCAGCTGCTTGAACAATCTCTACATTGAACCCAAGACCTGCATCAGGAGCAATAAACACTGTTGCATCAGAAACAAGACTCCATGCAGAGTCAACCGTTACCTGGTCTTCATCAACATAAGTTGCAATACCCTTCGTTTGATCGTCGCTAAAATCTCTAAGTTTATGTAGCCCTAGGTCTAATGAGGCATTTATATGAGCCCTGTCGACTGTTCCGACTCCAAGGGTTCCAGCAGTGAAAGTAACTGCTACACTACTTGAAGACGAATCGGTTTCTAGGGCTCCTTCTATACCAAGAGTTGACCCAACAAGACCCCTAGCTGTAGGATAACCATCACCACTTGTTACTATTTTAGCTGACGACCAAGGTTTATAAAGACCTTGTTCGGTAGATAGCCATTGGGCAAAAGTATCGTGATCAGCTAATTGATCGCCATCATCCTCGTACCACAATTCTCTATTAATATATCCATACCACATAGGAGTATTACCAGCTCCAAAATTTGTATCGCATACTCTCACAGCGCCATCTGCTACATCGTATATGACTGCACCACCAGCGGTGGAGCCTAAGTCTATTATATCCGCAGCCCAAGAGCCACCAGCATCATAGATGTCTATTCTGGTATCCGAAGTATCATCTGTATCTGCTAAAAAAGTCCTAACAGTGGGAGTATTAGTACCGCCAGCATTATAATCAAATGTAGACTGAAATAAGCCATACCCAGCCTGAGAAGCATCAATTGCGGGAACAGCATAATCAGAGGTGTTGTCATTTGCCTTACCGCATTGCTGTATAGTTCCAAACTCATCAATCGTAACATTATTAGCCACTGCTAATTCATTGTCTTGAATGGAGCGAGCATCAGTCTTAGTATTTAAACCACCTTCAAATCTAGTATATGTTTTAAATTGTTTAGGCATTATTTCTATATGCTTTATTATTTAATTTCATACTAACCATTTATTCGCAGCTTCAACAAAGTGTTCTGGATTACCAGCTCCACCTTCACTATTGTAATACTTCTTCCAATAATCTGCCTTGCCTTGTGTGGTATTTGGTACAGGTTTAGGAACTCTCCAATACTTTAAACGACAATGAACTATACCAGCTGCTATATTTTTTTCAAGTATATCAGCCCAAATATCTTCATCATACACTTGCCAATACTTACTATCTACACGACTGGCCTCTGCACAACTTACTATTAATGACTTTCTATGCTTAAGATAGTGTATAAGATTATCTACACAGGTTGCTGGCTCTACTTGCCAGAACGAGCGAGCTGGGCCATCACCAAGTTGTCTTAGATACCTATATCCAGATTCAACTATTCCAGTTACCAGAACAAGTTCTACTGCATCATCGGACGCAAATTTTTCACCCATAGCAGAGCATGTACGCTTTACCAATGAACGGATTTGATTTATACTAATCATAAAAACTTTTTTGTTAGACGTAAAGTCTAAGAATCAGATACATTCTTTTTAAACTGGGCAAACCAAATATCATCTAACTTATTCTTACTTGATTTAACAAGCTTTTCGACAACTTGTATAGCAACTTTCTTTAGTACTGCTTCACTAACTACAGTTTTAAGTCCTGTAATAACCAGTCCCCTTACAAATGGTATATACAAACCGCCGCCTACTACAGCGACTGCACCCGCAATACTTACCCAATTACTCTGAATCCATTCCATTATACATCTCCTTTATATAACCATCCGATTAATGAACCGAATACAAGGGCTACAAAAGAACCTACACTCTGTATACTTGATACAGAAGATTCTAATACACGAACTCTTCCATTCTGTTCCTTAACTAAAACTTTGATATCGTCTACTGTTTCTTTAATATGAGTTATTTCACCTGATTGCTTCGCACTCATAACGGTCAACTCCTCAAGTCTGGCTTGAGTATCTGTTCTCCAACTGTCCACTTGATTTTTATTCACTTTCCGTTTATCCTACCTTTTAAGTATGCTAAGTCATCTGTAACATCATTTAATTCCCTAACTATGTCTTCTCTATGTCTTTGAGAGATTTCATCTGAACGATTCCATCTGTCCAACATCTTTAACACCACACTTTCAACATTAGCCATTTTAGTCTCAGCTTTGGCAATTGATTGTCTAATCTTATCTAAGTCTTCATTCTGCATCTTCTGACTTTTAATCAAATTGATTATCATCATAGCAAATAAAACTACTATTATTCCAATAGCACCATATTCTGCATATAAGTTGAAAACCTTAGAATCAATCATCTATCACTTTCTTAGTTGCTCGTAGTCCTATTACCACCAATGCTCCTATCGCTACCGATAAAAACATATCATCTCTAATACTAAAAGCAATTATAATAGATTCAATCATCATAGCCGAGACTATGGCTTTATCTATTAGACTGCTATTCTGAGTCGTCGCTATCTGGTGCTTCATCAATAGAAGCTTTCAAAGCATCAACGAATGCTTGTCTTCCAAATTGCAATTGCTGAAGATTAAAGTTTGCACTATCAATCTTCCTATTTAAGTCTGATAGATGTTGCACCATCAGCTTCTGATTGTCGTTAAGCTCATCAACGGAATATTCAGCTCCGTCAATGTTAAGAAAGGGCTCTTTTTCTTTTTTGTTTTGTTTTTTGGCCATTTCATTTCCTTGTTTTTATTGTTAATCATCGTTTCTTTGTTCAACTTCTTTTACGATTTCTTCTGGGACTGGTATTCCCAATTTCTTTTCCCATTTAGTAATAGCAGGCTCAAGAGTTCCCCTTGCATCCGCAATCAGAACCACAACCGCAATCACACAATGTAAATAAAACCATGTCACTTGTATCCTAACTTCATATGCATACATACTGGACAAGTATCCATAGAATGATTCGGACTATCCAATCTTAACTTATCATAATTTTCTTCAGCATGGTCTAATCTAACTTCCATAACATCTTGGTCTTTATCAACACCAAGTGTAGTAGTCATTAGCCATCCTGTTAAACCTATTATTAAAGTTCCTACGCCTGCAAGAATCGCTCCTTGTAAATCTATTTTTTTCACGTTACCATCCTATTCCAGTTACAAATGCGATTGTTGTCCATATTGCAAATAAGAATAAAAATCTCGCATATAAATTTCCAAATTTCTGATTCAATTTTTCTTCCTATCATTTTGAGGTACATTTCCACCAGTACGTGTTTCACCACGTTCTACTGGAGGAGTCGTTCTTGGTTTTCCACCACCTCTTCGCTTACCCTCATCATTCCTTGTATTAGATTGATTGCGGGCACCACCACGATATTCTAAAGGTCTGTAATAGTAATCGTATCCACCCCTATAATAATGAGGATAATCATATCGTACTCTGTATCTATCGTATATAGCTATCTTCTCAACAGGCTTGGCATCTTTCATTAATAGGGAAATTGTAATTCCTGCGAAAATTCCTGCGATGAAGTATCCTATTGGTTTAAGCATTTAATAACCTTTTAAAACCGCCGAATGCCAGTCAATAGCTTTTCGGACTTGTTCTGTTGTTAAATCTAAATTCCCATCAAAATCAGCTTTCCAAACTTTTTTCTTTTTACCATCTTTGAATAAAATAACACTTGGGAAATTCCGCAGTCTTAATTTTCTTACTGTCTCTGGAATATTTTTTGCTGGGAGTATCATTATCATAGTGCCATGATAAGCACTATCCCCATCCACAATAAACTTTCCTTGATAAAAATTCTGTTTATTGTCATCTGACCATTCGGCAGTAAACCTTACTAAGTGCATTCCTTTGTAGATTGCTCCCAAAAAATTCGCATCGTTTACTTGTTGTTGTGCTGGTTGACCGAAAGCCAATGATAATAATAGTAACCACCTCATTGAACTGCAATTCTTAAGTTTGTAATCTGTTTATTTAGTTCTTTAATTTCATCTTGAAGTCCTTCAATAATCTCGTAGATGTCATCTTGGTTTTCTTGAAGGTTGCCTACCTGCTGTTTATACTGTTCGTAGGACGGACTCCAGTTGTAATCACTAATGCCCTTACTTGGATACTCCTGAGAGAATAGAGACAAAGGCACGGGTAACTCTTTAGCCTCTTGTATGTCAGCTTGAAGCATATACCACATTCCGACAAGTGAAGCTATCCCCATGGAAGCTCCAATCATAGTCTGTAAACTAAGCGTAAATTTACTGTCTGGTGATAACTCTTGTGCCATTATGCATTATCCACTGTGCGTAGTATTGTACTCATGCGAGTAGTATTTTACTCACTAAAGAGCTTTTAAATCTGTTTCTAATTGTTCCCATTCGGCTTGATGAGCTTCGATTCTTACAACATCAGCTTTACAATGGTCTACTTCACGCTTCACATCTGAAAGTAAGTAAGCCCTCACAGAGTCATCTTGAGCTTCGCCAGTCTGAGAGTTATAACTCTTACAAACTACTTGTAGTTCTTCGTGAGACCGTTCTGCTCGAGCTATCGTTGTAACAACACCATCGTCATCTTTGACTTCATCTACTTTAGCTTGGTCAATCACTTTGACTTTCTGAACCGATGCTTTACTTGCCGCTTTTAATGCCTTATAATTATGCATTTTATCTCCTGTTAATTAATTATTGTGCGTCTTCTAACGCTTTTACTTTTGCTGATAATTCTTGAATTGATTTAATAAGTGGTACTACAAATTTAGCATATTCTAACATTTGTTTTTCTGAATCAGGTTCATCACCACTTCCACATCCGCTAAAAGTAACGCCTAAATCTTTAACCACCTGTATTACTTCTTGAGCTATCAGACCATCTATTTGTTTGTCTTTAGAAGTATAATGACTTGGTTTAAGATTTGTAGGTCTTATTACTTCAGGCCATTCTGATGGCGGTATACTCTTATATTTTATAGGTCTTAACTTATTTACAAAATCAAGTCCTAAATCTGTATCTACAATATCTTTTTTCATTCTTTCATCAGAGGTAGCTACCCAAGTATTTCCAGTACCAGAAAAATCTAATCTGACAAAATTAGATTGGTCTCCAATAACAGCTGAATTGTCAGCGGCATAAGTAATCGCACCATCTCCAATAGCAATAGCTCCATTTCTATCAGCAGTATCTACATCTGAACTTGAGCCTATTATAACATTGCCTGCCCCACTGCTGATTGTATTTCCGGCAACTACCCCAAGACAAGTATTTGAATCACCACCAGCTAAAGCGGCTCCAGCACCATAACCTACAGATGTATTATTAGCACCAGTTACAACTCCTCCAGTTGTAGCTGAACCTATAAAAACACAATTATTAGCGGATGTAATTCCTGACCCAGCTGATGAACCAATACAAACATTTTGAGCGCCACCTGTAATCCCTGACCCAGATAAATATCCAAGACAAGTATTATGGTCTGTTGTAGAGGCATTACCAGCCTTCAAAGCCCCAGCCCCGATTGCTGTATTTGCATTAGCACCAGCAGGCAAGAGCAGTGCAGATTGATAACCTACAGCCGTTAAATTAGAGCCACTTGTCATAGCTTGTCCTGCTTGATACCCAACAGCAGTATTTTCCACACCAGTTGTGAGGTTTGTAAGAGCATTTTGACCTATAGCAATTTGACCAAGACACGGATTTGTACCAGTAGCATCTAACGCATGGGCTCCTATAGCTACATTACCAATAGACTGCCTGTCTGTGGAATCTTCTTGAGCTCCAAAAGTACCACCAAGGAAAGCATTAAATCCTATAGCAACATTATAATCTACATTAGCCGCTCCACTTGAAGCATTTGTTCCTTCGGCTATAGCTCCCATTGCATCTTTACCAATAGCTATATTCCCTGTTTCTGCGTTAGCAGCAGCATCAAAAGCATTATTACCAATCGCTACATTGCTAGCACCTTCTTGAAGAGCAAGACCAGTACTGCCACCAACAAAAGTATTACCAGCTCCACCATCAAGTTGCTGACCTGATGCATATCCAATTGCGACGTTAACATCGCCAGTCATAACACCAGCACCAAT
>Ga0315339_1000803_pt1 | contig 33783 bp, 33 predicted proteins | sample ASW17metaG_FD_204514 | JGI IMG/M metagenome (GOLD analysis project Ga0315339, IMG submission 204514) | Ammonia-oxidizing marine archaeal communities from Pacific Ocean, United States - ASW #17 | ecosystem: Environmental > Aquatic > Marine > Oceanic | place: USA: California | collected 2016-12-05 | reverse complement strand
ATTTTGCAACATAAATAAAATGCCCCCACCAGTAGGTGCTTGATAATTAAAAAATATAAAAACAATAATTGAAAAGATAATAGTAAAAAAAAGATTTATATAATTAAACTTAAAATTATAAAAATTTTTTTTATTAGATAAAATAAATGGTATTAAAAAAAATAATAGAATACTATAAGTTAAAGCTAATGAATTAATTAAATTAAAATTTTCCATAGAAGCGTAAAAAAAATTTACCTCTAATATAAAAACATAATAGAATGCTGGAAAAGCTAAAAAAAAACTTGTTAATAAATAAATTACAAAATAATTAATTTTAAAGTTTTTAAAAATAAATTCATAAAAAAAAAATATTGAAAAAAAAGAATAATTGGGTCTAAAATAGGCTGCGGCAGCTAATAAAACAATATTAAAAAGCATATATTTAATTTTATTATTTTCATTCTTTGAGTTTAAAAAAGTAATATAAAAATATATTGAAGATACAAAAAAAAGAAGAGCTAAATTTTCATCGCCTGGCCAAATAGCTGTAGATCTAAAATACGGTGATATAAAAAAAAAGCAGCTTAAATAAAAAATTAAATAAAAATTTTTTTTTTCTTTTTTTTTCATACTTATAAAAAAAATAAGTGGTATTAAAATACATATATTTAGAAAAAAAAATCTTCCAGTGGTTTCATTGAATAATAAAATATATTTTAAAAAAATTATAAATACTGGTGAATGAATTGCTTCTACGGCAAGGTAATTTTTAAGAGCAAATAAGGTGTCATTTAAAAAAAAATCTCTAACTACTAAGTGAAATAAGTAATCTTTGATTGCACCCCCTGCTGAATCTTCATTAAATAAAAAACCTATTACTAATGAGGCATAAAAAAAGAAGAATATATATATAAAAAAAATTGAATTTTTTTTTAATTTCATGTTAATTTAATTACACTATTTCAATATCAGGTAGCGGAAAAATTAATTTTCCACCATTTTTTAAGAAATTTTTTTCCCTTTTAATTATATGATCTTTAAAATGCCAAGGTAAAACTAAAAAATAATCTGGTTTTTTTAATTTTGCTTCTTTTTCTGAAATAATCTTAATGTTCGTTCCTGGTGTATATTTATTAAATTTAAATTTATTTACTTCTGCTATATTATTAATCATATCAGATTTTATATTGCAATATTGTAGTAAAACATTCCCTTTAGTAGAGGCTCCATATCCTAAAACTTTTTTATTTTGATTTTTTAGAGTTTTTAATAATTTTTTTAATAAAATTTTGTGATTTTGACATTCTTTAAAAAAGGATTTTTGTTTTTCTAATTCATTATATTTATTAAGTTTTTCTCTTTCTAGAACCCAATCTATAAGTTGCTTACATTCTTTATATTTAGATTTTTTTTTTGAAATATCCAATACAATGCTACCTCCATTAATTTGATTAAAAGATAAATTGATAATTTTTAAGTTGGCAGCATTTAATAAAAACTTTAAAGAGAACAATGAATAATACTCAAGATGTTCATGACAAATTGTATCGTAAGAAGTATTTTTAATCATTAAAGGCATATAACTCAATTCTATATGCCAAACTCCTTTATCATCTAATATGTTGTGAATTTCTTTAGCAAATTTTAATGGATCAGGTAAGTCATAGAACATGGCGATAGATGTAATTAAGTTAAATTTTTGATTTTTAAAATGTTCTTCACTGAAAAAAAAAGGTAACTGATTAATATCTTTTCTATAAAATTTACTAAATTTTTTAATTGTTGGATCGCAACCAAATAATTTAAAGTTTTTACTAAAAAATGATAAAAAAGTTCCATCGTTACTGCCAATATCTAATATCGAATTTTTAGATTTTAAATTATATTTTTTAATTAAGTTAATTGCTTTAACCCGAAGATGAAATTCCATAGATTTATTCAATGAAGACATATATCCATAATTATCACCATACATTTCTTTAGAATCAAAATTATGCTGTAATTGTAATAACTTACATTTTTTACAAAGAACCATGCTTAAGTCACCTTTTGTAATTTTAGTATTTTTTTTAGGAGGGAATATTCCTGTCAAAGCTTGTTTTCCTAAAGAATAAACTTTTATTAATCGATTGCTTTTGCAAGATCTACAATTTTTAATTTTCATTAAGTTAACTTTTAAATTTTATTTAAATATTATTATCATTAATATTTTGTAACAATTTTAATTCATAATCTACCATAGTTGTAACTAATTTTTTAAATGAAGTTTTTGGTTTCCATTTTAAAATTTTTTTTGCTTTAGTTGAATTTGCCTTTAAAATATTAACATCTTTTAATCTTATTAATTTTTTATCAATTTTAATATGTTTTTTATAATCTAGATTTACGTGATTAAAAGCAATTTTTAAAAAATCTCTAACAGAATGAAGTTTTCCAGTTCCTATTACAAAATCTTCTGGTTTCTTTATATTTAACATTTTCCACATAGCATAAACATAATCTTGAGAAGATCCCCAGTCTCTTCTAGAATTTATATTTCCAAGTGTAATTTTATCAACAATTTTTAGTTTAATTTTAGCTACACCAATAGCAATTTTTTTGGTCACAAAATTAATGCCTCTTCTGGATGATTCATGATTATACAAAATGCCAGAGCAGGCAAAAATATTATGTGCTTCTCTATAATTTTTTGTTAAATGGTAACCCGCAACTTTAGAAATTCCATATGCAGATCTTGGGTTAAACCTAGTATTTTCATCTTGAGGAGACGAAGATGCATTTCCAAACATTTCAGATGAAGCTGCAAAGTAAAATTTAGTTTTGGGTGAATATTTTTTTATAGAGGATAAAATGTAGTGAGTTCCATTAATATTTGGGTTTAACCGGAAAAATTCATCATCAAATTTATAGTTAATGTAACTTTGTGCAGCAAAATGATAAATTTCATTTGGTTTAATTTTTTTTATTAAATTTGATATTTCTTTATATTTATTAAGAGATACATAATGAAAGTTAATTTTTTTTTTAATATTTTTGACCCTTTCAAATCTATTTGCATATTTTATTTTTCTTAATAAAGCATGGATTTCATAATTTTTACTTATAAGTAGCTCGGCAAGATAAGATCCATCTTGACCTGTAATCCCTGATATTAAAACTTTTTTTTTCATAATTTGTTTAATTTAACTTACCCCTTTAAAGCTTGAATCAAGTATTTTTTATTAAGTTTGCAATCAAAGTAGCCTTTTTTTATTACATTTAAATATCTTTCTGTGGGATATCTAAATGAAGTTTTTTTTGTCATAATATAAGTCATTATCTTTTTATTATAATAGTAAAAGTAATATTTTTTATAAAGTATTGGAAAATCTTCATAAGTATCTAATTTTTTTTCATCACTTTTAGAAATCTTAAACAAAGCCCCAGGAACTATATGGTTTTTTTTTACTTCTATATCAGCAGCCCTATACTTACTTCTAAAAGTAAGTTTAAAATTCTTTAAAATAATTTTTTTAAAAAATATACTGTCTTTGCATCTTCTCTTCATTTGAAAATGATTTAAGTTACTACCATAAGCAAAATATAACATTCTAATTTAAAGTGATTACTTCTATATTTTTTTTCTTAACAAATTCCAATATTTGACAATTACAAGCATCTATTTTCAATTGATCTTCAGATCTTATTACTATTGAAACACCTAGTTTACCTGCTTGAAAAAAAGGATAACTGCCTATTTCCACATCTTTATTATTATCTTGGACAAAAGTTAAAGATTTAGCGATTTCACTTTCAACTGTTCTTAAACTAATAGTGTGACTTATAATGGGCTGGCCTCCTACTATTGCATTTCTGAGTCCGCCTAGCATTGATTTTAAAATTGACGGAACACCTGGAAGGCAAAATACATTCTCAACATTAAAGCCTGGAGCTCCGCTAGTAGGATTTAAAATAAGCTTTGCATTTTTAGGCATCCAAGCCATTTTTTGTCTACCTTCATTAAACTCACCTGGTTTGTAGTATGCTTCTAAAATTTTATACCCTTCTTTGTGAATTTCATAATCCAAATTAAATGCTTTAGAGATTGACTCTGAAGTAATATCATCGTGGGTAGGGCCAATACCTCCTGTTGTAAAAACATAATCGTTTGTTTTCCTTAATTCATTAACTGTATTTATAATTGTTTCTTCTATATCAGCAATAATACGTACTTCTTTAACTTTAACACCACAAGAATTAAGCCATCTTGCTAATGCTGAAGTGTTAGAATCTTGAGTACGTCCAGATAAAATTTCATTACCAATAATTAATATTGCAGCGTTAACTTTTGTGTTTTTATTCATTTTTAAATATATAATTTATGTATGGAATTTACCAAGTCTTTATTAAAAGGCAAATTTGTCAAAAGATATAAAAGGTTTTTTACTGATATTAAAGTAAATAAAGAAATTGTTACAGCTCATTGTCCGAATACAGGTTCAATGAAAGGGTTATTGGATAAAAATAATGAAGTATGGATTTCAAAAAATAATGACCCTAAAAGAAAGCTAAAATACACTTTAGAAATAATTAAAGTTAAAAAAAAGTTAATTGGTGTTAACACTCATTTTGCCAATAAAATTGTTTTTGATGGCTTATCTAATAATCTTATTAATGAATTAAAGAATAATCAAAATATAAAGCCAGAAGTTTTTTTTAATAAAGAAACAAGATTTGATTTTTTAATAGAAAAAGATAAACAAAAAAAATTTGTAGAAGTTAAGAATGTCACATTATTTAGAGATGATAAAACAGCAGAATTTCCTGATTCAATAACATCCAGGGGATCAAAACACTTAAAAACCCTTATTGATGCCATAAAAAAAGGTTATAAATGTTACTTATTATTTCTGGTTCAAATACAAGGAATGGAATATTTTAAAATAGCAAAAGATATAGATTATGAATATTATCAAAATTATTTGCTCGCAAAAAAAGCTGGAGTTAACTTTTTAGCGTATCGTTGCAAAATAAACTCAAAAGAAATTAAAATTGAAAGAAAAATAAAAATTATAGATGAATAGTTATTCAGAAAAATTTGAAAAAATGAGAATTGCAGGAAATCTTGCAGCAAAAGCTTTGGATATGTTAACTAAAAATATTAAACCTGGTATAACAACTGATTATATCGATAAATTGGCATATGAATTTATAAGAGACAATGGTGGATATTCTGCTCCTCTTTTTTATCGTGGCTTTAAAAAATCTTTATGCACTTCGTTAAATCATGTTGTTTGTCATGGCATACCTTCTGACAGGATATTGGTTGAGGGAGATGCATTAAATATTGATGTAACGGCAATTGTTAATGGTCATTATGGTGATACTAGTAGAATGTTTTGTATTGGGGAAACCTCAGTTAAGGTAAATAATCTTATTGATGCAACATATAAATCTATGATGAAAGCAATCAAAATTTTAAAACCGGGCATAAAAATTGGTGATATTGGTTTTACGATTCAATCTTTTATTGAAGATAAAGGTTTCTCAGTTGTAAAAGATTTTTGTGGACATGGAATAGGCACTACATTTCACGAACCACCAAATATTTTACACTATGGTAGAAAAAATACTGGAGCTGAACTCAATCCAGGAATGACCTTTACAATAGAGCCTATGATTAATGCTGAAAAATATGATGTTAAAATATTAACGGACGGATGGACCGCTGTTACTAAGGATAAATCTTTGTCTGCACAATTTGAACATACAATTGGAATCACAGAAAATGGTTATGAAATCTTTACAGAATCTGATAAAGGTTATTCTAAGCCCCCATACTTATAATTCATGATAGAACGATATTCTAGAAAAGAACTTACTAAAATTTGGTCAGAAGAAAATAAATATAAAATTTGGCTTGATGTTGAAATTGCTGCAGCACAAGCAATGGAAAAAAATGGCCAAATACCAAAAGGTGTTTCTTCAATAGTGAGGAAAAAAGCCAAAATTAATGTAAAAAGAATTAACCAAATAGAGGCTATAGTTAAGCATGATGTAATAGCTTTTTTAACCTCTGTTACTGAAAAAGCTGGAATTAAAGCAAGATACTTGCATCAAGGAATGACTTCGTCAGATGTCTTGGATACTAGTTTTAATATTCAATTAGTTCAATCAGGAAAAATACTAGTTAAAAATATTGATCAAATTTTAAAAATTTTAAAAAGACAAGCAAAAAAATATAAATTTACACCTTGCATTGGAAGAAGCCATGGAATACATGCGGAGCCAATTACATTTGGTCTTAAACTTGCTTCGTTCTATGAGGAATTTAAAAGAAATAGAAAAAGATTAATTGATGCTATTGAAGAAGTATCTACCTGTGCAATTTCAGGTGCCGTAGGAACTTTTGCTAATATAAATCCAAACATAGAAAGGCATGTTGCTAAGAAACTTGGATTAAAAGTAGAGCCAATCTCTACCCAAATAATTCCAAGAGATAGACACGCTTTTTATTTTTCTGTTTTAGGAATTATCGCAGGCTCTATTGAGAGAATAGCAATAGAAATTAGGCATTTACAAAGAACTGAAGTTTATGAGCTTCAAGAATATTTTTCAAAAAACCAAAAAGGGTCATCGGCTATGCCTCACAAAAAAAACCCAATATTAAGCGAAAATTTAACTGGCCTTGCTAGAATAGTTAGAAGTGCTGTCATACCCTCGCTAGAGAATATAGCAGTTTGGCATGAGCGGGATATCTCACATTCAAGCGTTGAAAGAAGCATAGGTCCAGATGCAAATATAACTTTGGATTTTGCATTAATTCGTCTTGGAAATATACTAAATAATATGATCGTTTATCCTAAAAAAATGATTCAAAATATAAATATAACAAAAGGATTAATATTCTCTCAAGAAGTTATGCTTGAATTAACTAAATCAGGTTTAAGCAGAGAAAAATCTTATAAAATGGTCCAAAATTATGCAAAAAAATGTTTTGCTGAAAATTTAAATTTATTTAACGTAATATCAAATGATAAATTTATAATGTCAAAAATATCTTTTAAAAGAATTAAAGCAATATTTAATTATTCATCACATTTTAAAAATATTAATTTTATCTTCAGGAGAGTTTTCAAAAAATGAAAAAAGGTAAAAAACTATACGAAGGTAAAGCAAAAATAATTTATGCTACTCCAGATAAAGATTTAGTTATTCAATATTTTAAAGATGACGCAACTGCTTTTAATAATTTAAAAAAATCAAAAATTGAAGGTAAAGGAGTTTTAAATAATAGAATTTCTGAACATATACTTACTAATTTAAGTCAAATAGGTATTAAAAATCATTTGGTTAAAAGATTAAATATGAGAGAACAAGTAATAAAGCTTGTTGAAATTATTCCAATTGAATTTATTGTAAGAAATATTGCTACTGGATCTATAACAAAAAGATTGGGCATTGAAGATGGAACAGTTTTAAATAATCCTTTAATAGAATATTGCTTAAAAGATGATAAATTAGGTGATCCCTTAATTGCAGAAGAACATATTTTAGCTTTCGATTGGGCTACTAAAAAAGAAATCGATAAAATTAAAAAGATGGTTTTAAGAATAAATGATTTTATGATTGGAATGTTTAGAGGAATTGGAATCAAGCTTGTAGATTTTAAACTTGAATTTGGAAGAATTAAAATAAATGGAAAAAATGAAGTAATTTTAGCTGACGAAATCAGTCCCGATACATGTAGATTCTGGGACTCATTAACAGATAAAAAATTAGATAAAGATAGATTTAGGAAAGATTTAGGAGATTTAATTCCCGCATACACAGAAGTTGCAAAAAGATTGGGTATTCTGCATGAACAATCAAATGTTAGCACCGTCAATGTCACAAAATTATCTTCAGTAAAAAAAATTAAATAAATGAAAATATCAATAATTATTACTCTTAAAAATGATGTTCTTGATCCTCAGGGAAAAATTATTCAACAAGCTTTAGCTGGAATGGGATTCAATGATGTTAACGATGTAAGACAGGGAAAATATTTTCAAATTAATATCAATGAAAATGATAAAAAAAAGGCTGAAAGTAAAGTTGACGAAATGTGTAAAAAACTTTTAGCAAATCTAGTTATTGAAGATTACAAAATTATCGGATCACAATAATAAATAATGAATTCGACAGTAATAACTTTTCCAGGATCTAACTGTGATAGAGACATGGATGTTGCTCTAAAAAAATTTGGATTTAAAAATCAAATGGTTTGGCATAATGATGCTGAATTGCCAAAAAGTGATTTAGTTGTACTGCCAGGAGGTTTTTCATATGGCGATTATTTAAGATGTGGTTCAATGGCTTCTAAATCTAGGATAATGCAATCAGTAATTAATTTTTCGAAATCGGGTGGAATGGTTATGGGAGTTTGTAATGGTTTTCAGATACTTACAGAAGCCGAGTTATTGCCTGGAGTACTTTTAAGAAATAAATATGCTGAATTTATTTGTAAAAACATTTTTGTAAAAGTTAATGATAATGAAAATAATTATTTTAAAAACATCCAAAAAAATACTCTAGAATTACATATAGCACATAATGAAGGTAATTATTTTTGTTCTAATGAACAAATGAATGAGATTGAAGATAATAATCAAATTGCTTTGCTATATTGTGACGAAGATGGCAAAATCAATCAAAGCTCCAATCCAAATGGGGCAAGCAAAAATATAGCCGGTATATTTAATAAAGAAAAAAATATTTTAGGTATGATGCCTCATCCTGAAAGAATGATAGACAAAGCTCTATCAGGTGAAGATGGTTCTCTTTTTTTTAAAAATTTAATTAATAATTTAAAATAATGATTGTTAATGAGAAAATTGCCATAGATCATGGTTTAAAAAAAGATGAGTATAAAAAAATCTGCAATCTACTAAAACGTACTCCCAATATAACTGAGCTTGGAATTTTCTCTGCAATGTGGAATGAACATTGTTCTTATAAATCTTCAAGACTTCATTTAAAAAATTTACCTACAAAAGGAAAAAAAGTTATCCAAGGTCCTGGAGAAAATGCAGGTGTTATAGATATAGATGACAATGATGCTATTGTTTTTAAAATTGAAAGTCATAATCATCCATCATTTATTGAACCATATCAAGGTGCTGCAACTGGAGTTGGCGGAATTATGAGGGACGTGTTTACAATGGGAGCCAGACCAATAGCTAACCTTAATTCAATACACTTTGGAATGCCACAGCACAAAAAAACTAAGAATTTATTAAGGGGTGTGGTTCACGGAATCGCTGCGTATGGCAATTGCATGGGTGTTCCTACCATTGCTGGACAAACAAGTTTTGATAATTCTTACAATGGCAATATTTTAGTTAACGCAATGACGCTAGGTTTAGTTAAAAAAAATAAAATATTTTATTCAAAAGCTGCTGGTTTAGATAAACCTGTAATTTATGTTGGTTCTAAAACTGGAAGAGATGGGATACATGGTGCAACTATGGCGTCTGAAGTTTTTGACGAAAAAATTGAAGAAAAAAAGCCTACAGTTCAAGTTGGCGATCCTTTTACCGAAAAATTACTACTAGAAGCATGTCTAGAGCTAATGGCTGGCGATTCTATTATTGCTATTCAAGATATGGGTGCAGCAGGTCTTACTTCATCCAGTATTGAAATGGCCTCAAAAGGAAAATTAGGTATTGAAATTAATTTAAACAAAGTTCCATGCAGAGAAGCTAAAATGACACCTTACGAAATCATGCTATCTGAAAGTCAAGAAAGAATGTTAATAGTTTTAGAAAATGGGAAAGAAGATATGGCAAAAAAAATCTTTGATAAATGGAATTTAGATTTCTCCATTATAGGAAAAACCACTAATAGCAAAAAAATTGAACTATATTTTGATAATAATAAAGTTGCAGATATACCGGTTAATACATTAGTAGAAAATTCGCCTATGTATGACCGAAAATGGAAAAAAACAAAACTTCCAAAAAAAAATAAAATTAATAAAAATGAATTTAAAAATTTAAAAATTTTAAATGTATTAAACAAAGTACTATCTAGCCCAAATATTTGTAGCAAAGAATGGATTTGGAGACAATATGATCACACGGTGATGGGAGACACGATTCAAAAACCTGGCGGTGATGCAGGTGTTGTTAGAGTTCATGGAACTAACAAAGCTGTAGCAGCATCAGTTGACTCATCGGCAACATATTGCTGGAGTCATCCTTTAACGGGTGGAAAACAAATTGTATGTGAAAGCTGGAGAAATTTAATTTCAGTTGGAGCTACTCCTATTGCAATTACAAATTGTTTAAATTTTGGAAACCCTGAAAATGAAAAAAATATGGGTGAATTTGTTGAGTGCGTTCAGGGATTGGGAGAAGCAAGTAAATATTTAGACTTTCCAGTAGTTTCGGGAAATGTATCTTTTTATAACCAAACTAAAGATAAAGGAATCAAGCCCACTCCATCAATTGGTGGCGTTGGTTTAATAAAAAATTATACAAAAATGGTTACTCTAGACTTTAAAAAAGTAGATAATTTAATATTAGTTATTGGAAAAACTGAAGGACACTTGGATCAAAGTATTTTTGCAAGAGATATTTTAAATGAAAAAAAAGGACCACCACCTGAAGTAAATCTTTTTAACGAAAAGAATAATGGTGAAACATTATTAAAACTTATAGATAAAGGTTATGTTAAGGCCGCACATGATGTTTCTTTGGGTGGAATTATTGTTGCAATTGCAAAAATGTCGATAAAAGGAAAAAAAGGCATTAAGGTTAAAAAGCCTAATTATTTAATCAATCAATTTGAATATCTATTTGGAGAAGATCAAGGAAGATACATCATTGAGATAGAAAAAAATGATATTAAAAAAATTAAAGAAATCCTAGATAAAAGCTCAGTTCATTATGATGAATTAGGAATTGTAACTGAAAAAGACTTAATTATTGATGAAAAAACAAAAGTATCAGTTGACGAATTAATTACGTTCAATACAAATTGGTTAACTGATTATATAAACAAATAATGGCAATGGATTTAAAAGAAATTGAAAAACATATTAAAGAAGCTTTACCAGATGCTATAGTTGAAATTCAAGATTTAGCTGGAGATGGAAATCATTATTCTGCGACAGTTACTTCTTCTAAATTTTCTGGAAAAAGTAAAATTGAACAACACAAAATGGTATATAGTTCATTAAAAGGCAAGATGGGAAATGAACTGCATGCTTTAGCAATTAAGACTAAGGAGTAAAAAAATGGATCAACAAGTTAAAGAGTTAATAGATAACGAAATATCTAACAATGAAGTTTGTTTATTTATGAAAGGTACGCCAGATGCACCTCAGTGTGGATTTTCTATGGCTATCTCAAACATGCTAAAAATTTTAGAAGTTAATTTTAAAGGAATAAATGTTCTTGAAGATCAATCTATAAGACAAGGAATAAAAGATTTTAGTGAATGGCCTACAATCCCTCAACTGTATATTAAAAAAGAGTTTATTGGTGGATGTGATATTGTTAAAGAAATGTATGAAAATGGTGAATTAAAAAAAGTTTTAGCAAATAAAGAAATTAATTTTAAAAAATAAATTATTTATTTAAAAAGCATTCGAATCCTTTTTGAAATATACTTTCTAAATAAGCTTAATATCGAAAATTTTTCAATTTTATTAACTTCATGATTTGAAAAAATATAATCTATTTTATTTTCCCAAGTAAGCTCTAAAACTAAATTTTTTCTAAATACATTATTTAATTTTTTTATTGTTGCTACTGTTAGTATGGGCTCAAAATATTGAATTTTTTTGGTTATAAGCAATTTATTTTCTACATCATCAAAATTCATGTGCCATAAATGATCTGTTTTGTTTTCAAAAACCAAGTTATCCTCAAGTATTGTGGGAACTTCTATATAACCTTTAGATGAAACTCTCTCTAATTCACTTATAAAATATTGAATATCGTCAACGTGCTCAAGAACATGACTGGCAATAACAAAATCAAATTCTTTATCTGAAAAAGGTAATTTTTTTTCATCCAATTTAACAAAATTTTTATCTTTATAATATTCAGACAAATCTTGCACATCACAAATAATATTTGCATATTTATTTGCTCCATGTCCACAACCAATATCTAAAATTTTCCAATTATGATTAGATTTGAGCGTTTGTTCTATAAATTTTTTTGATGTTCTTTTAATCAATTCTTGATTATCTCGAGTAATATTCAATTACTAAATTTGGTTCCATAACAATTGGATAAGGAACTTCTTCAAGCTTTGGCGTTCTTACAAATTTTACTTTCTTGTTTTTTATATCAACTTGTAAATATTCTGGAACTTCTCTTTCTTTATTAGCTAAAGCAATATCTATAAATGCTAATTGTTTAGATTTATCTCTAATTTCAATTGTCTCTTCTTCTTTTAACTGATAACTGGCAATATTTACTTTTTTTCCATTTACTCTAACATGCCCATGATTAATTAATTGTCTCGCTGAAAATATTGTTGTTGATAATTTTGATCTATAAACAACTGCATCTAATCTCCGTTCTAAAAGTCCTATTAAGTTTTCAGATGTATCACCTTTTTGCATAGAAGCTTTTTTATAAAGATTTCTAAATTGTCTTTCATTTATATTGCCATAATAAGCTTTTAATTTTTGCTTGGCCTGTAATTGAATTCCATAATCGGATGGTTTTGATGACCTAGATTGTCCATGTTGGCCCGGAGGATATGCTCTAGAATTAAACGGGCTCTTGGGTCTACCCCATAGATTTACTTTTAATCTTCTGTCTACTTTATGTTTAGAATTAAGTCTTTTTGTCATTTAATAAAAGGCTTTATAAACTTACTTCTCATTTTGTCAATCAACCTTTTTTAGCTAGACTAGCGAATACACTGGATAAAATGCGTGTTTCTTTTTCTGATAATTCCATTTTATAAAAAATACTTCTTAAATTTTCTAACATTATAGGTTTCTTTTCTTGTGGTTTAAAAAAATTTCTATCTTCAAGATTTTTAATGCAAAGATTGGTCATAACTTGCACATCTTTTTTACTTGCAGATTTAACTTTTTTTGACTTTAAATAACTTGATGTTTTCAATTTAATTATACTGGACAAGATTTGGGCAATTATAATAACGCTATGTGATAAGTTTAATGATTTAAACTCAGGATTAGCTGGAATTTGCATCGTATAATTGGCATAACTAATTTCATTATTTGATAAACCGGAAGCTTCAGAGCCAAATAAAAAAGCAACTTTTTTTTTGTAATTTATTTTATTTAGATCATTTAGTTTAATATGTTTAATATTTTTATTTCTAAATCTTGATGTAGTTGCTATTAAATAATCAGTCTTCCTAATGGCTGGTTCTAAATTTTCATAAATTTTACAATTATTTATAATATCTTTTGCGCCTACTGATGTTGCTAAAATTTTATCATTAGGAAACATAGGTTTTGGATCCACAACAATAAGTTTTTTAAAATTAAAATTTTTAATAGCTCTAGCACATGCACCAATATTTTCTGATAATTGAGGTTTATGTAAAATGAATGAGATATTATTAAATAACATTAAATGCTTGCCGGAGCATTATCTTTAAACAGTTTATAATCTAAGCTATCAACTAAAGCTTTAAATGATGCGTCGATTATGTTTGTGGATACACCAACAGTAAACCAGTTTTTTCCTTTAGAGTCTGTACTTTCTATTGAAACTCTAGTTATAGCTTCTGTTCCTGTATTTAAAATTCTCACTTTATAATCTACTAACTTAAGATCTTTTAAGTACTTAGAATATTTGGCTAAGCGATCAACATTTTTCCTGATTGCATTATCAAGAGCATTAACTGGGCCATTACCCTCGCCTTCACAAATAATTTTTTCACCATCAACTTCTAACTGAGCTTTTGCTGATGAAATAATTGTACCTGATGAATTTTTCTTAACTGATACATCGTATTCCTTAATTAATATGTATCGCGGAATTTCACCCATTATTCTTCTCGCTAACAATTCAAATGAAGCATCCGCACCATCATAACTATATCCAATAAATTCTCTATCTTTAACTTCGTCTAATAGTTTTTTAATTTTCGGATCATCTTCTTTAATATTTATTCCTATTGTTTTTAATCTTGAAAAAATATTTGATCTACCGGCTTGATCAGAAACTACAATATTTCTTGTATTTCCAACAGTTTCTGGTTTTATATGTTCGTATGTTTTTGGGTCTTTTTGAACAGCAGAAACATGTAAACCGCCTTTATGAGAAAATGCTGCTGCTCCCACATATGGTAAGTGCATATTAGGTTTTCTATTTAAAATTTCATCCAAAAGTCTAGAACATTGAGTTAAATTTTTAATATTATTAGGTTTTATACTTACTTCAAATTTAGAAGAAAAATCTTTTTTTAAAAAAAATGTTGGAATTAATGACATTAAATTTGCATTACCACATCTCTCTCCAAGACCATTAATTGTTCCTTGCACCTGTCTTACACCAGCTAAAACTGCAAATAAAGAATTTGCAACTGCATTTCCTGTATCATTATGTGCATGTATTCCTAAGTTTTCTCCAGGCACAATTTTAGAAACTTCTTTAACAATCATTGATATTTCATGAGGTAAAGTTCCTCCATTTGTATCACATAAAACTATCCATCTTGTGCCTTGGTCAAAAGCAGCTTTAAGACAAGATAGTGCATATTTTGGATTAGCTTTATATCCGTCAAAAAAATGCTCAGCATCAAAAGTAAATTCTTTTTTTGCTTTAATAAAATGTTTTGCACTTTCAGTAATATTTTCTAAATTTTCTTCATTTGAGATTCCTAGAGCCACATCTACATGGAAGTCCCAAGTTTTACCCACTAAACAAACTGAGCTCGTATTTGAGTTCAAAAGAGCTGATAAACCAGGATCATTATCGGCGCTTCGCCCAGTTTTTTTTGTCATTCCAAAGCAAGTTAATTTTGCATTTTTAAAAACATGTTTTTTTTGAAAAAATTCAGTATCAGTAGGATTTGCTCCTGGCCATCCACCTTCAATATAATCTACGCCTAAGTTATCTAAGGCGACTGCTATTTTTTCTTTATCTTCTAATGAGAAGTCTACACCTTGTGTTTGTGCTCCATCTCTAAGAGTGGTATCAAATATATATAGTCTTTCTTTGCTCATTTAATTTTCCATGATGTTTTACCATCTTTGTCTTCTATTAAAACTCCTTTATCTAAAAGTTCGTCTCTAATTTTATCAGCTTCTTTATAAGCCTTGTTTTTTCTAGCTTTATTTCTTAATTCTATTTTTTTAAGAATGTCTTTTTCAGAAATCATAGATTTTTTCTTTTTAAAATCTAACCATTCTTCTTTTGTTTGATTAAGAATTCCAACAAAATTACAAGCAGAAATAAATATTTTTTTATCATTATCTTCACCATTGTTTGCTTTATCAAAAAGTTTGTGAAGATTAGCAATATAACCAGGGGTATTTAAATCATCGTACAAAGGTAAAAGTATAGCGTCAGGAATTTTTGATGGTGTCTTTAAAGACAAATAAACATCATACCATTTTTCAATAGTATTTTGGCAGTTTTCTAAAAGTTTATCATTCCAATCTAATGGCTGTTTATAATGAGCGCTCATAAGTGCAAGCCTTAAAACTTGTCCATTAACTTTTTCTCTAAAATTTTTTATTTTTAAAATATTACCTTGTGATTTTGCCATTTTTTCATTTGACATAGTAATAAAGGCATTGTGCACCCAATAGTTAGCAAATACTTTTGTATCATTTGCGCATCTAGATTGAGCTATTTCATTTTCATGATGAGGAAAAAGCAAATCTATGCCTCCACCATGTATATCAAAATGATCGCCTAAAAATTTTTTTGACATAGCGGAGCATTCTAAATGCCAACCAGGTCTGCCTTTTCCCCAAGGCGAATCCCAAAAAGGCTCATTATCATTTGACGGTTTCCATAAAACAAAATCTTCAGGGTTTTTTTTATTCTCAGAAATTTCAACTCTTGACCCAGCGATTAAATCTTCTAATTTTTTATTAGATAATTTTCCATAATCATTAAATTTATTCACTTGAAAATAAACATGATTATTATTTTCGTACGCAAAACCTTTGTTAATAAGTTCGAAAATCATTTTAATCATTATATCAATATGATTTGTAGCCCTTGGTTGCTCAGATGGAATTTCACAATTTAAAAAATTACAATCTTCTGTGAAATTACTAATAATTTTTTTTGTTAAATCAGAAATTGAAATATTAATATCTTGTGATGATTTTATAATTTTATCATCTATATCGGTGATGTTTCTTATATAATTAACTGACCGTTTTCCATATTTGCATTTTAAAACTTTAAATAAAATATCAAAAATCACCAAAGGTCTAGCGTTACCGATATGTGGATCATCATAAACAGTAGGCCCACATACATACATGCCAATTTTTTTTTCATCTATAGGAACAAATTTCTCTTTTTTATTACTTAGATTGTTTGTTAAAAAAATATCTTTATTCATTATTCTAGAAATATACTTTAATTATAGGTTTGTGAATCTAATAGATTAGTTAGGAATCTTGCAAACTGGAATTGATTGCATTTTATGTAAGTTTAATTTTCTTATTTTCTTGTATTTATCGTGATTTAGGGAATTGGGATTATTCATTGCTTCTTCTAATTCTTTATAAGTTAATCCTAGTTGCCCCTCATCTGTTCTTCCGTCATCCCACAACCCATCAGTAGGTGCTGCTTCTATTATTTCTTTTAATATTTTTAATTCTTTTCCCATCTCCCAAACTTCAGTCTTATTACAATCGGCAAGAGGAGATATGTCTACTCCTCCATCACCATACTTAGTAAAAAAACCAACTCCAAAATCTTCAATTTTATTACCCGTTCCTACAACAATACCATTATTAGCAGCTGCTACTTGATAAAGAGTTGTCATTCTTAATCTTGCTCTTGAATTTGCCATGCCATGCTCATTACTGAATTTAGATAAACTAGTTTCAAAAATTTCAAACAACTTATCTAAATTTAACGTATGGGCTTCTACATTTTTAAAATTTTTAATTAACCATGCTTGGTGTTTAATACTTAAATTATACTGAGATGATTTTTGTTTAATTGGCATTGATAAAACGATTGTTTTTAAACCAGTCATTGCACTTAAAGTACTAGAAACAGAAGAATCAATTCCTCCAGAAATACCTATAACTAATGATTGCGCTTTATTTGGCATTGTATCAACGTAGTTTTTTATCCAATTACTTACAAAAAGTACTTTTTCTGAAGGTTTCATAATTAATTAAATTTAAACAAAATTGTACTTAATACAATCCTTTAAGATACTGCTTTAATATTATTTTTTGAATAAGTAGTATTTTTCTTAATTTCATCTGAAATTAAAAAAGCTAACTCTAGTGCTTGATTAGCGTTAAGCCTTGGATCACAATGTGTGTGGTACCTGTGAGACAAATCTTGATCTAATATTTTTTGAGCACCACCAATGCATTCGGTTACATTTTGTCCTGTCATTTCTATATGTAAACCTCCAGCATAACTTCCTTCACTTTGATGACACGCAAAAACATTTTTAACTTCTTTAACAACGTTATTAAAAGGACGAGTTTTAAATCCTGATGTAGATTTAATTGTATTTCCATGCATTGGATCACAAGACCAAATTACATTTAAACCTTCTTTTTTAATTGCTCTAATTAATTTAGGTAAAAATTTAGAAACATTTTCATGACCAAATCTTGAAATAAGAGTAATTTTACCTTTTTCATTATTTGGATTAATTTTATTACATAAATTAATTAAGTCATCAGCTTTTAATGTAGGTCCGCACTTAATACCTATTGGATTTTTAATTCCTCTACAAAATTCAACATGTCCTCCATCTAATTGTCTTGTTCTATCTCCTATCCATACAAAATGAGCTGAGGTAATATGATATTCACCTGTTGTAGAATCAACTCTTGTCATGGCTTGTTCGAAAGGCAACAATAAAGCTTCGTGAGAAGTCCAAAAATTTACTGTTTTTAATCTTCTATTAAAATCAGAATTAATTCCACACGCATCCATAAAAGCTAACGCATCAGCAATTTTATTTTCAAGTTCTTCAAATTTTTTAGCTTCTAGACTTTTTTTAATAAAACCTAAATTCCATGTATGAACCATTTTTAAATCTGCAAAACCACCATGTGAAAATGCTCTTAATAAATTTAAAGTTGCTGCTGACTGTGAGTAAGCTTTAAATAATCTTTTAGGATCTGGAATTCTTGCTTTTTCACTAAATTCTATTCCATTAATGTTATCACCTAAATAACTAGGTAATTCTATGCCATCTTTTTTTTCTGTGGCTGAACTTCTTGGTTTTGAAAACTGACCTGCGATTCTACCAATCTTAATAACTGGCAAAGATGCTGAATAAGTCAAAACTAATGACATTTGTAAAATTAATTTAAATGTATCTCGAATATTATCTGGATGAAATTCAACAAAACTTTCAGCACAATCTCCTCCTTGAAGCAAAAATGCTCTTCCATCTACTACTTCAGCTAACTGATCTTTTAAATGTCTTGTTTCACCTGCAAAAACTAAAGGAGGAAAATTTTTAATTTTTCCCAAAACCATATCAAGCTCCTTTTTATCAGGATACTCCGGAATATGTTTTACAGGATAGTTTCTCCAGCTATTTATTTTCCAATTTTTCATATTCAACTCACAGATGTATTATATATCAAAAAACGAAAAGTAAAATTAATTTTATATTATTTATTACTCAACAGTTACTGATTTTGCCAAATTTCTTGGTTTATCAATATCGTAGCCTTTTTTTAAAGCTGAATAATAAGCTAGTTTCTGCAAAGGAATTGTTAATAAAAATGGAAGTAAATCTTCATTTGTATTTTCAACTTCAATTTTTTCCCAAATATTCTCTGAAATAACTTCGTCTTTGCTCTTGTTTGTAATTAGCAAAACTTTTGCACCTCTGGCAATAACTTCCTGCATATTAGAGATTGTTTTTTTATAATAAGCATCTCTTGGAGCTAAAACTACAACTGGCATTCCATCTTCAATCAAAGCTAAGGGTCCATGTTTCATTTCTCCTGCTGGATAACCTTCCGCATGAACATAAGAAAGCTCTTTAAGTTTTAAAGCCCCCTCTAATGCTATAGGATAAGAGAAGCCTCTGCCTAAAAACATAGACCCTTTAGCATCTGTAAAAGTGCTAGACACAGATTGTACTTTATTTTCAGTAAGGAGCGTTTCTTCAATTAATTTTGGCAATTTTTTTAACTCTTTTATTTTTTCAATATAAATATTTTTTTCTATATCTTTTCTTAAATATGATATTTTTAAAGCTAATATATATAGTACAAGCATTTGACCTAAAAAAGCTTTAGTGGAAGCAACGCCAATTTCCGGACCACAATGAATCGGTAAAACAAAATTTGAATCTCTTGCTATAGAGCTTTCAATAACATTAACAATGCTTGCTGTTTTCAAATTATTTTGATTACATAAATCTAAAGCAGCATAAGTGTCAGCTGTTTCACCAGATTGAGAAACAAAAACATATAAAGTGTCTTTTTTAAATCTATTTTTTCTATATCTAAATTCAGATGCTATATCAGTTGAAACATCGATCGAAGTTAGTTCTTCAAACCAATATTTAGCCATTAAACATGAGTGATATGCCGTACCACAGCCAACCAATGTTACAGAAGAAATATCATCCATTTTCCACGGAAGATTATAAATATTTATATCGTTACTAATGTTATTAATATATTCCTTAATACAATTTTTTAAAGTTATAGGCTGTTCTTCAATTTCTTTTGCCATAAAATGTTTAAAATCACCTTTTTCATAGCTTTCTTCTTTTGAAGATAGTCTTAAAACTTTTTTATTTAATTTAATTCCACTTTCATCAAAGAATTCAACTTGATTTTTTTTAATAATACAAAACTCACCATCATTCAAATATGATATTTTGTTTGTCATAGATTTTAAAGCATAAGAGTCTGATCCTAGATAATTTTCATTTGGCCCATAACCTACAGCTAAAGGAGAGCCTCTTCTAGCTCCCACAATTAAATCGGGCTGGTCTTTAAAAATTATACCTAAAGCAAAACTTCCATCTAGTTGCTTTAACATTTTTAATATTGCATCTTTAAGATTATTTTCTTTTAAATATTCTGTAATTAAATGCACAATAACTTCCGTGTCAGTTTGTGACTTAAATTTATGACCTTTTGAAATTAATTCTTTTTTTAATAAAGTTGAGTTTTCAATAATTCCATTATGAACAACAGAAACAGTTTCTGATGAATGTGGGTGAGCATTTATAGTATTTGGAATACCATGTGTAGCCCATCTAACATGACCAATGCCAACAGAGCCAAGCATATTTTTAATAGCAAGATTTTTTTCTAATTCATCTACTCGACCTTTAGACTTAACTTCGTTTATAAAACCATCAGAAAGTGTTGCTATACCAGCGGAGTCATAACCCCTATATTCTAATTTTCTTAATGAACTAATTATGGATGCTGAAACTGGTTTATTACTAGTAATGCCTATAATTCCACACATAATTTATTATTTTTTTTTTTTATAGTTTAGCAGTTCAATTTGCTTTGATCGAGTTAAGGCTAAAGATTTTTTTTTAACATTTTTAGTGATTACTGACCCTGCTCCAACAACACTATTTTGATTTATAGTTACTGGTGCTACCAAAGAGGAATTTGATCCAATAAAAACATTATTTTTAATTTTTGTTTTGTTTTTTTTAATTCCATCATAATTACAAGTAATAGTACCAGCGCCAATATTTACAAAATTACCTAATAAACTATCTCCAATGTATGATAAATGATTAACTTTTGAATTTTTACCAACTTTACTTTTTTTAATCTCAACAAAATTTCCAATCCTAGAACCTTTTTCTAAAACAGTCCCGGGTCTTAACCTTGCATAAGGACCTATATTTACATTATTTTTAATTTTACTATTTTCTAAATGACAAAAGGAATTAATTTTTACATTGTTTCCAATTTTTACTTTAGGACCAATGACTACATAGGGATCAATAATTACATTTTTTCCTATACGAGTATCTTCCGAAAAAAAAATAGTTTCCGGACCAATCATTTTGACTCCAGATTTTATAAATTTATTTCTAAGCTTATTTTGAATTTTTTGTGAATTTATTTGTTTCATCTAGAAAAATCTTTATAGTAAGAGTATCATTAACTTAATTCACAAATTATTTCTTAAAAATACTTTATAAATGACTCAAAAATACACAATTTTATTTGATCTAGATGGAACATTGGTCGATACAGCGCCCGATCTAATGAAAGCTCACAACTATGTTATGAAAAAATATGGATACAAAAGTAAATCAACAGAAGAAATTAGGAATTTAGTAGGCAAAGGTGCAAGTGCATTAATAGGTAGATCGCTATGGGGTAACGCAAAAGAAGAGTTTGCAAAAATTAATAATAAAAAAATTAAAACAGAAATGGTGAAAGATTTTATTGGTTATTATGGAAAAAACATCCTTAACGAAAGCACTCTAATTAATGGAATTAAAGATTTTCTAAAATGGTGCAAAGAGGAAAAAATTTCTATGGCTGTATGTACAAATAAACAAGAGCATCTAGCTATTAATTTACTTAAAAAAATAGGAATTTATGATTACTTTGAATATGTAGCTGGATCAAATACTTTCGACTACTGTAAACCTGACCCAAGGCACATAACAAATATTATTGAAATTTTAAATGGAGATATTAAAAAAAGTTTAATGATTGGAGATAGTGAAACAGATGCAAATGCTGCAAAATCTGCCTCAATACCAATGATTTTACTTGAAAATGGTTATACAGAAAGAAATACAAGTGAAATTTATTACAATCATTTAATAAAAGATTTTGTTGGAATTGAAAAAATTATATCTAAATATTTAAATGATTGATCTAAATTTTTTTTTTGCATTGGTAAGTTTTTACTTTGTTATGTACGTTACCCCTGGACCTAATAATGCAATGGTTCTAACATCGGGACTTAAGTTTGGTTTTAATAAAACTATCCCACATATGGCCGGGATAACTATTGGTCATGTTCTACAAGTTATTGTTGTGTGTCTTGGTTTGGGAAAAATTTTTCAACTATATCCTGGAATACAAAAATTTCTTAAAATAATATGTGCAATATATTTACTATATTTAGGATACAAAATTATTGGCTCTTTTAATAAAATTAAAGAAGATAATGCTAGGCCTTTAAAATTTCATGAGGCAGCATTATTTCAAATCGTCAATCCAAAAGCATGGACTATTTCTTCTATGGTTGCCTCAGGTTTTTTACCAGCAAATGAAAGTTTAATTATTGCAATACTTTTTATTTCTGTAACTGCTTTAATAATTTGCCCTTTATCAATATCTCCCTGGGCTGCTTTTGGTTCGGGAATTAAAAATTTAGTAAAAAATAATAAAAAAAAAGCTATTGTTGAGTATTTTTTAGCAATATTGCTTTTAATTACGGCGATTATGATTGTAATCGAAAAATAAATTATTATTACTATAAATAGAAAGTTTAGGAGAAAATTTGATTTCACATAAAGTAAAAGTTTATCCATCTAAAATTTATTTATATAAAAAAAAACAACTTGCATGGAAAATTGCAGAAATAGCTAGTGACAATGCAGAATTAAATAAAAATTCTATTGAAATGGTCATTAATAGAATTATTGATAATGCCTCTGTGGCTATAGCTTCTTTAAATAGAAAATCTGTTATTTCATCAAGAGAAATGGCCTTAAAACACTCAAGAAAAGGTGGCGCAACTTTATTTGGCGTAGATTCTAAAAAAAGATTTGATTGTGAATGGGCGGCTTGGTCAAATGGAACAGCTGTAAGAGAATTAGACTTTCATGATACTTTTTTAGCTGCTGATTACAGTCATCCAGGTGATAATATCCCTCCGCTATTAAGTGTTGCTCAACAAAAGAAAAAAAGTGGTTTGGATCTTTTAAAAGGAATTATAACTGCTTATGAAGTTCAAGTAAATTTAGTGAAAGGTATTTGTCTTCATAAACATAAAATAGATCATATAGCTCATTTAGGCCCAAGTGTTGCCGCAGGTTTAGGCACAATGTTAAAGCTAGATACAGAGACAATTTACCAAGCTATACAGCAAGCTTTACATACCACGATATCAACAAGACAATCTAGAAAAGGAGAAATTTCTAGCTGGAAAGCTTTTGCACCAGCTCATGCTGGTAAACTTGCAATAGAAGCTGTTGATAGAGCTATGCGAGGCGAAGGAGCTCCAAGTCCAATTTATGAAGGTGAAGATAGCGTAATTTCAAGAATTTTGGATGGTAACAAAGGTATTTATTATGTGCCCCTTCCAAAGATTAAAGAAAGTAAAAAAGCTATTTTAGAAACATACACTAAGGAATATTCAGCCGAATACCAAGCTCAAGCTTTAATAGATATAGCAAAAAAATTACATACAAAAATTTTAAACTTAAATCAAATTAAAAAAATTGATATATATACAAGTCATCATACGCATTATGTCATTGGAACTGGCGCTAATGACCCCCAGAAGATGGATCCTAATGCAAGTAGAGAAACTTTAGATCATTCTATAATGTATATTTTTGCAGTAGCTCTGGAGGATGCAGATTGGCATCATGTTAAATCTTACAGTAAAAAAAGAGCTAATAAAAAAAGTACAATAAAAATTTGGAAATTAATTAAAACTCATGAAGATAAAAACTGGACAAAAAAATATCACGATCCAAATCCAAAAAATAAATCTTTTGGAGCAAAAGTAGTTGTAACAATGTCTAATGGTAACAAGATAATAGAACAGCTTAATAGAGCTGATGCTCATCCTTATGGGGCGCGTCCATTTAAAAGGCAAAACTATATTCAAAAGTTTTTAACACTTACAGATAATATTTTAGATAAAAAAGAAAGTTCAAGATTTTTAAAAACTGTTCAAAATTTAAAAAACTTAAAATCTGGTGAATTAAATAAATTGAATATTTGTGTAAAAAGAAGCCAAATAAAAAAAAATACAAAAAAAGGAATTTTTTAATGCACTTTATAGATAAAGAGCCCAGCCAAAAAAGAGTAGACTTTGTAAACAAACTTAAAAAAAATAAAATTTTAAGAGTCCCTGGAGCATACAATCCTTTAACGGCAAAACTTATTGAAGAAATTGGATATGATGCTGTCTATGTGTCGGGAGGAGTAATGGCAAATGATCTTGGATTTCCTGATATAGGATTAACCACATTGGAAGATGTAAGCACAAGGTCTTATTTAATTTCAAGAGTTACAAATTTACCCACAATAGTTGATGTAGATACAGGATTTAAATCTTGTGGAGAAACTATTAAAACTTTTGAAGAATTTGGAATAGCAGCAATACATTTAGAAGATCAAGTTGAACGTAAAAGATGTGGTCATCTAGATAATAAGGAATTAATTTCCACAGAAAAAATGGTAAAAAAAATTAAAGAATGTGTTGCGGCAAAACAAGATGAGAATTTTAAAATTATAGCAAGATCTGATGCCAAAGGAGTTGAGGGTATAGATAAAATGATTGCTAGATGTAAGGCATACATCGATGCTGGTGCTGAAATTATTTTTCCTGAAGCATTACAAAATGAAAAAGACTTTGAAAAAGTTAGAAAAGAGCTTTCATGTTATTTATTAGCAAATATGACTGAATTTGGTAAATCAAAACTATTTAGTTATAAAGAATTAGAAAATTTTGGATACAATATTGTAATATATCCAGTAACTACACAAAGATTGGCAATGAAAAGTGTTGAAGATGGTTTGCGGGACATTTATGAGAATGGACATCAAAATGATATTATTGATAAAATGCAGACTAGAAAAAGATTATATGAACTGGTTGAATATGAAAAATATAACTCATTAGATGAAAAAATTTATAATTTTAGTACTGAAGGACACGAATAATGAGCGATGAAATAAAAAAAGGATTATTAGGAATTGTTGTTGATGAAACAACAATATCTCAAGTAATGCCTGAAATAAATTCTCTGACTTATAGAGGTTACACTGTTCAAGAACTTTGTGATAAATGCAGTTTTGAGGAAGTGGCATATTTAGTTTTAAATGGGGAACTTCCAAACAAAAAACAATTAAAAGAATTTATTAAAGAAGAAAGATCAGACAGAAAACTTTCTAAACAAATTTTAAATGATATTCAAAAAATGCCTAAAAAAGCACAGCCGATGGATGTTGTAAGAACTATAGTGAGTTTGATGGCTCTCGAAGATAAAGAAACTAAGGACAATTCACCTAAAGCCAATATGAGAAAAGCAATAAGAATATTTGCAAAAACGCCCATTGGTATAGCTGCATTCTTTAGGACTAGAAAAGGCAAAAAAATAATATCACCTAAAAAAAACTTGTCTTTTTCTGAAAATTTTTTTCATATGTGTTTTGGAAAGGTTCCAGGTAAAGAAATAGTTAAAGCTTTTGATGTCTCATTAATCCTTTATGCAGAACATAGCTTTAATGTTTCAACATTTACTGCAAGAACTATAACGAGTAGTTTATCAGATATTCACGGTGCAATTACAGGAGCTATAGCTAGTTTAAAAGGACCTTTGCATGGAGGTGCTAATGAAGAAGTAATGCATATGATGAATAAAATTAAAAAGCCTGAAAATGCTTTAAAATGGATCAATAAAGCTCTTGATAATAAAGATGTAGTAATGGGGTTTGGTCATAGAGTTTATAAGAAAGGCGACTCAAGAGTTCCGACTATGGAAAAATATTTTAAAAATGTTTCTAAAATAAAAAGTGATAAAAAATTTCATAAAATTTATGACATAGTTAAAAATGTAATGATTAAACAAAAAGACATTCATCCAAATGTTGATTATCCAACTGGCCCTACGTACCATTTAATGGGATTTGATACTGACTTTTTTACACCTATTTTTGTAATATCAAGAATTACTGGATGGTCAGCTCACATTTTAGAACAACATGCTGCAAATAAATTAATTAGACCGTTGGCTAGTTATAATGGTAGTAAGCATAGAAAAGTAATTCTGCTAAATCAAAGATAAGTTTTATCTGAAATTCTTGAAAGTAATTTTATAAATACCTTTTTTATCAGATGAGACATAAATATTTCCATCTTTATCCTCATACAAAACATTATGCTTATCGGTAACAAAATGTCTAAGAATAATATTATTAAAAGAAATTTTTTCTATCGAATTAACTTTATCTAAAGATTCATTCAATAAAAAAATAATTAATGAATAACCTTTTCTTAGGTTATTTCCATATAAAGACAATGCTATTAGGCAAGGTTTTTTATAATATTTTTTTAAAATAGATGGACAGTTATTTAAACTTGAAATTCCAACTGATGGTACAAATGCAAATAAAGGTTCTTCATATCCATTTTTTTCGTGGTTAACTGGGTAAGATTCTCCATCACCACCATTTTCTTTCATATAATTAGTTCCATAAGAAAATTTAGGCCAGCCATAATTTTTTCCTTTAAAAATTAGATTTAACTCATCCCCACCTTTGGGTCCATGCTCAACACTAAAAATATTATCATTCATTAAAGTCAATCCTTGAGGGACTCTATGACCTTTGGAAAAAATGTTTAGCTCTAAATCCTGCGTATTGTCGTTCATTTTTCTAATTAAATTCTCTTTATCAATTTCTAAAATTTTTCCAAATTTAGAATTATCATTTTGCGCTAATAAACTATTTTTACTAACATGTTTTTCCGGTGTTCCTAAGGTTAAAAGAATTTTATTTTTAAAATGAATATTACTACTACCCAATCCATTAAAGTCATTATTTTTCGGTATTTCGGGTAAACACTTGCTTTTAAATAATTCATTACCATTGCTAAGTAAAATTAATGATGAGAAAAAACAATCTCCTTCACTACCAGAGATTAACGCAATTTTTTTGTCTTCTAATGAAATAATAGTTTTAACACCACCATTTCTTTGTAATGTAAAATAATTAGGAAGGTTTAATTTTTCTGAATTAAGGTTACTTACTACAAAACCTTTTTGAGTATAGATTTTTAAGTTTGAAATATCAAAATCTTTAAGATTTTTAGGGTATATCATAAAAGCTGTTTTGTCTGATATTTTAAGTAACTGAGAAATTTCTAGAGTAAAAGAATTAGCTGTAATATTTGTAAAATTTTCACCTACTTTAACAGCTTCTACTTTTTTATTTTTTTTAAATTCACTTTTAATTTTTTCAATCTTTTCAGGATTTTCAAAAGTCCATATAATTGAAAATATAATTGTAATTAACCAAAAAAAAAAGAAAGAAAGTAAAGATTTCATAATATTTAAATGATCATTTTCTTTCTATTTTTGCAAATCTATAATTAAAAATAATTTCACATTCAAGTTTATTTTTATCAACAAATTCATCAATAGCCTTTTTTACTCCTGGTGCATAAGTCAAATCATAGTCATCACATAAAATAGTTCCATTATTTTTCAAAACTTCAATGCAGCTATTTAAATCATTAATAACAGTATCGTAATGGTGGCCTCCATCTAAAAAAACATAATCAATTTTTGACATATCCATTTTTTTTAAAATACTATTTGAATTTCCTTGAATTAAATGAACATTGTTTTTAAATTTACTTAACAGGTCGTTGACAGCTTCCATGCTGTAAGGATCTTGTCTTTTAATTATACTAAAATAAAATTTTTTAAAAGGATTGGAAAAACTTGTTCTGGGAATTGTCTCATGTGAATTTTGATCATTAACGCTAAACAAATCTAAGCCTATATAATTAAAATCATTTTTATGAATTTTATAAAGTAACTCACAAACATTTCTTGCAGTCACGCCATGAAAAACACCAATTTCTAGAAAATTTTTGGGTTTTTTTAATTCTATTTCTTTTAAAAATAGCTCTCCTATTCCTTTCTGTTTTAAGCTTGTTTTTCGAAAGTATTTTTTATATTTCAAATTAAGAAAATGCTTCTACCCAAGTTCCCCTTGTAGATGCTTTAGAATATTCAGTTGCGCGGCCTTCAAAAAAATTCATGTGTTCAACTGCATTTAACATAGTGTCTAACCAGCTTAGTGGATTTTTTTCAATTTTGTAAATTGGTTCTAATTTTAATTGAGTAAGTCTTCTGTTAGCTATAAATCTGATATAGTCTTTAACTTCTTGCGCTGTAAGTCCTTCCATGGGACCCATTTCAAATGCTAAATCTATAAATGCATCTTCATGCTCTATTATTGTTCTACATGCGTTATAAAGTTCTTTTTTTAATTCAGGAGTCCAAATTTCAGGATTTTCTCCAATAAAATCATGAAATAATCTAATCATTGAATTACAATGCAAAGTTTCATCTCTAACAGACCAAGTAACAATCTGTCCCATTCCTTTCATTTTATTATGTCTTGGAAAATTTAGAAGAATTGCGAAACTTGCGAATAACTGTAACCCTTCCGTAAAAGCACTAAACACTGCAATTGTTTTTGCTATGTCATGGTTGGATTTGATATCAAAATTTTGCATGTAATCATATTTATCTTTCATTGCTTTATATTTCATGAAAGCAGAATATTCAGACTCGGGCATTCCAATTGTGTCAAGTAAATGTGAGTATGCAGCTATATGAACCGTTTCCATTGATGCAAAAGCTGACATCATCATCAAAACTTCTGTTGGCTTAAAAACATTCATGTAATGTCTAATGTAACAGTTACTAACCTCAACATCTGCTTGAGTAAAAAATCTAAAAATTTGAGTTAATAGATTTTTTTCAGAATTACTTAAGTTTTTTTGCCAATCTCTAACGTCATCTCCAAGAGGCACTTCTTCTGGTAGCCAGTGTATTCTTTGTTGGGTTAACCAAGCATCATAACACCATGGATATCTAAAAGGTTTATAAACAGGGTTCGCTACTAATAATCCATTATTTTTTTTAGGCAGAATAATTTTTGATTTGATTTTTTCTGCTACTGACATGATAAACATTCCTCGTATTCTGAGTTTTTAGCTGGTACTTCTTTTTTCTTATAAACATTTGTTAAAATATCAGTTGATTTTGAATCATTAACATTTTCTGCACGTTGAATTGATTTTGATCTACAATAATAAAGGCTTTTCAAACCTTTTTTCCATGCATTAAAATGAATTTTATGTAATTCCCTTTTGTGTACATCTGCGGGTAAAAATAAGTTAATAGATTGAGCTTGTGATATAAACGGCGTTCGATCTCCACTTAATTCAATAATCCATTTTTGGTCTAACTCAAAAGCAGTTTTAAATACATCTTTTTCTGAATTTGTTAAAAAATCTAAATGAGATACAGAACCTTCATTAGTTGTAATGGTTGACCAAACTTCATTTGTATTTTTCCCTTTTTTTTTTAATAGTTCTTGTAAATATCTATTTCTCACATTGAAAGATCCTGACAAAGTTTTATGAGTGTAACTATTCGCTGCAACAGGTTCTACTCCTGGCGATGCTCCGCCGCATATAACTGAAATTGAAGCAGTTGGTGCAATAGCGGTTTTATTTGAAAATCTTTCTTTAAAACCATACTCCGCAGCATCCGGGCACGCTCCTCTTTCTTTAGCTAAATCTTTTGAAGCTTGATCTACCTTGTCTTGAATATCTTTAAATATTTTTTTATTCCAAACTTTACTCATCACTGATTCAAGTGGAATATTATTTTTTTGCAAGTAAGAATGAAAGCCCATAACGCCAAGGCCAACACTTCTTTCTTTTTCTGCTGAATATTTTGCATCTGAAAACTGATCAGGAGCTCTATTAATAAAGTCCGACAAAACATTGTCTAAAAATCTCATAACATCACTAACAATGTTTTTATCATCTTTCCATTCATCATATTTTTCTAAATTTAAAGAAGACAAACAACAAACTGCAGTTCTATCTCTGCCGTCTTTATCTATCCCTGTTGGCAATGTTATTTCGCTACACAAGTTAGATGTTTTTACAGTTAAGTTTGCAAGTTTATGATGTTGAGGAATTAATCTATTAACAGTATCTATAAAAATTATATATGGCTCACCCGTTTCAATTCTTGCTGTTAATAATCTAATCCATAAATTTCTAGCTGAAATAGTTGATTGGATAGATCCGTCAGCTGGACTTTTTAACGCCCAGTGCTCATCTTTTTCTACAGCTCTCATAAAAGCGTCAGAAACTAATACCCCGTGATGAAGGTTTAATGATTTTCTATTTGGATCACCTCCCGTTGGTCTTCTCATTTCAATAAATTCTTCTATCTCTGGATGATCAATTGGAAGATAACATGCTGCAGAGCCTCTTCTTAGTGAACCTTGGCTAATTGCCATTGTTAAAGAATCCATAACTTTTATAAATGGAATTATTCCCGATGTCTTTCCAACTTTTCCAATTTTTTCTCCTATAGATCTAAGATTACCCCAGTAACTTCCTATGCCGCCACCTTTAGCAGCTAGCCATACATTCTCACTCCATAGATCAAGTATTCCACCTAAGCTATCTGATGCCTCATTTAAAAAACATGAAATAGGCAATCCTCTTTTTGTTCCACCGTTTGAAAGCACAGGTGTTGCTGGCATAAACCAAAGATTACTAATATAATTATAAAGTCTTTGCGCATGTAAATTATCGTCTGCATATGTGCTTGCCACACGCGCAAATAAATCTTGATAAGATTCATTAAGACCCAAGTATCTATCAGTTAAGGTTGCTTTACCAAAGTCTGTTAAATTGGAATCTTTAGATCTGTCAATTTTAATTATTATTCCTTTTTCATTTTGAAACAATTCTGTTTCATTGCTCAAAGAAAATAAGCCTGGTCTTTTATCGTTTGATTGGTCTGCTACATTAGGATTATATTCAGAGACAGCTTTCTTTAGTGCCTTTGATAGAATTTTGTTCATATTTTATTATTTTTAAGCTACTTTTAACAAATCAACTATATGTTGTGTGTTATTACTGTTGATATACTATATAAATTATAAATCAACAGAACATTTATAGAACATTAGGAAAAATTTTCAATAAAAAAATAAAATTGAATATAAGAAACATAAGTAATGACTAAAGAATTAAAAATAGACCCTTATGGCTTTAGAGAATATGACGCCAGATGGTTGTATGAAAAAGACATAAATCAGTTGGGAATTGAAAATCTTGGAAAAGGTTTGGGCTCACAAATAATAAAACATACAAAAAAAAACAATCCTCGAATAATAATCGGGCATGATTATAGATCTTATAGTGAAGAAATAAAATCAGCTTTAAAAAAAGGATTAGTTTCAACAGGATGCTTTGTTGAAGATATTGGATTATCATTATCTCCAATGGTTTATTTCGCGCAATTTAATTTAGAAAGTGATGCCATTGCAATGGTTACTGCAAGTCACAATGAAAATGGTTGGACTGGAGTTAAAATGGGTATCAAAAAAGGTTTAACCCATGCACCAGATGAAATGAGAGAGTTAAAAGATATAACATTAAATCAAAAATTTATTAAAGGAAATGGAAGTGAAAAACAAATTAATAATTTTCAACAAATATATAAAAATGATTTAATTAATAAAAATAAAATTAATAAAAAGATTAAAACTGTTGTTGCCTGTGGTAATGGAACGGCCGGAATATTTGCTCCAGATATTTTAAGAGCAATTGGATGTGAAGTAATAGAGCTTGATTGTAAATTAGATTGGACTTTTCCTAAGTACAATCCTAACCCAGAAGACCTGAAAATGCTTCGTGCAATTGCAAAATCTGTAAAAGACAATAACGCTGATATCGGTTTTGGTTTTGATGGTGATGGAGATCGAGTTGGCGTTATTGATAACAAGGGAAATGAAATCTTTTCTGATAAGATAGGTTTATTAATTGCAAGAAACTTGTCAACAAAACATAATGGGTCTAAATTTATAGTAGATGTAAAATCAACTAGTCTTTATTCAAAGGATAAAATTCTTTCAAAAAATAATTGTGAAACAATTTATTGGAAAACGGGTCATTCACATATTAAAAGAAAAGTTAAAACTGAAAAAGCTTTAGCTGGTTTTGAAAAAAGTGGACATTTCTTTTTTAACCAACCGTTAGGTTATGGTTACGATGATGGAATAAATTCAGCTATTCAAGTTTGTCACTTGCTAGATAACCAAAATAAAATGATGAGTGACATAATAAACGAATTACCCAATACCTACCAAACCCCTACTATGGCCCCTTTTTGTAAGGATGAAGAAAAATATCAAGTAGTAGAAAATTTAGTTAAACAAGTTGAAGAAATTAAAAATAACAAAACTAAAATTGATAATCAGATAATTACAGATGTATTGACTGTTAATGGAATAAGGTTTTCTTTTGAAGATGGTTCTTGGGGTTTAATAAGAGCATCATCAAATAAACCTTCATTGGTTATAGTGACGGAAAGCCCTACTTCAGATAAAAGAAAAAAAGAAATTTTTAATTTTATTGATGATCTGCTTCAAAAAACTGGAAAAATTGGCAAATATGATCAAAAAATTTAAAGTAAAAAAACTTTGAAAAATAGGTTTTTTGATTTATATAGGTTCACGAAACACAGTTTGGAACACAGTGTAGTAAAATGTCCTTGTCTAAATTATTTTTTTTAAACTATTGACAAACAAAAACGTATAATCTATAAATTTCTTGCGCTGATTTAATATTTACTTGCAGAGCGCTAAACAAATACTGCTAAAGCGATAAAGTTACATGACCACCGCTTTAGTCGGTGGTTTTTTTTTGCAGGTATATGTCGATCAACGCAGGGTATTTGAACCATATTGTACACCCGACATAAAGTCGAAGTACTAAAAAGGAGAAAAAAATCATACCTTATACGTTACGTATAAAAGATTTTAAAATCTCCAGAAAGTGAAAAATGTCAAAAAATGGCAAACTAAAAGAAACTATCCGTAAAATTCAAAAAGATTTTACTGAAAATCCTAAAAAAGCTGTATTAGATTATACGAGCTTCTCTAGTTTAAAAGAAGGGTTACAATCAAAAGCTAAACTTAGAGATCACAAGCTAATAATAGATGAACCAACTAGCTTTGGCGGAAAAGATGAGGGCCCAAGTCCAGTAGAATTAGTATTGGCTGCACTTGGTTCTTGCCAGGAAATAACTTACAAGGCTTTTGCGACTGCACTGGATATTGATCTTAAAAGTGTAAGTGTAAATCTTAAAGGCATACTTGACCTTAAAGGTTTTTTAGCAATTGATAAAAACGTAAGGCCTGGATTTAAAAATATTGATGGAATAGTCAATATTGAAACATCTGCTTCAAAAGTTGAAATTGATAAGTTAATTGACATTGTTAACACACACTGTCCTGTTCTAGATATTTTACAAAACAAAGTGCCAGTAAAATTATCTCAAACTATATCGAAAAATCTTGATGTTGAGGCTCAGATAAAAGTAGCTTAATTAATTTATTAATTAAATAGCGGGGTATGGGGCACCTGGCAACAAAACGCCCCTAAAAAACTTTATTCTACTTTAATATATAAAATTATTTAGGTTTATCTTCGGGAACGTTATTATCTTCAGGAACGTTATTATCTTCAGGAACGTTATTATCTTCAGGAACGTTATTATTTTCTGGAACCTTATTGCTTTCACTATTGCTATAAAATTTCCTTATTATTTCTTCTTCTTTTAGCCTTTGTTTTTCAT
>Ga0315339_1000802_pt1 | contig 33823 bp, 23 predicted proteins | sample ASW17metaG_FD_204514 | JGI IMG/M metagenome (GOLD analysis project Ga0315339, IMG submission 204514) | Ammonia-oxidizing marine archaeal communities from Pacific Ocean, United States - ASW #17 | ecosystem: Environmental > Aquatic > Marine > Oceanic | place: USA: California | collected 2016-12-05 | reverse complement strand
GAATTGATTGAATATCAAAAGGAAAAAGATTTATAAAACAGTAGATATTGGTCGTCAAATATTAATCCAAGTTTATGTTAGATAAATAAGGCACAGTGAGAATAAAGTGTTATTATATATCCTTAAGTAATTGATGGATAATAACATGAATTATACTGGCTAGTATGATTATCTAAAGCGTAAAAATCTTCAAAACGGTATTGTTGAACTGGTAACGAGGGTAAAGGTAGGTCATCAATGGAGACTTGGCCTGACGCGTTGATAATTTTTATCTCTCTTATCCCATTCGTAAAATTTAGCTCTGTGGAATCAGCAAAAACACCGCTGAAGGTGGTTTCACTTCTCACTTCCCCTCGGTATAACGGGTAAGATAAGATGCGATGGGCGCGTGCTATCCAGATGAATAGTGTTATGTGCTTTCACTTTATGCGTATGTCGGCCCATGGGTTCGCCGGTATTTGGATTTATGTCTAAGCGTGGGAAATTACTACTCGATATATCGAGCCGGATTCGATGACCGGTCTTGAATAGGTTGCTGGTTGCGTGAAGGGTGATCGTGATAGGATAAATTTGTCCCGGAACAAGCATCTCTGGTTCAGTCCATGAATTGCGGTACCGACACCTCAGTATCGTGTCACTCAAGTTCATACGGTAACCATCAGGATAGTCTTCATTCGGGGGGTAAACATCAATGAGTTTTGCCGTAAAGTCGGTGTCAATTGCAGTCGACGAAATCCACAGTTTGACCGTTACTTGTCCTGTAAGCTCGGTATCCTCGTCCAGTATTTTAGTTTGAAACACCATTACGTCGGGGCGTTTATCGAGAGGATGGTAGGGTGGATTAACCCCAAGCATCCATGCGGTTTCAACTTGATCGACAGGGCCCCACTTGACGATATGCCGTCCATGCTTGGCATAAAAAGCGGACCGCGTGCCAAAGGATGGAACTTTTGTAAAGCCACCCGGTGGAGGAACAATCTCAGTTAGATGCGCGATCCCGCCACCCGCTGATGGAACCGGATTATCCGGGTCGTACTCGAAGGTGATCGATTTTTTATCTGATTGCGGCTTTTTTTCAGTCAAACCGAATTCAGCTGTCAGAAAAAGCTTTCGCTGCTCCGTCCGTGTGAGCGGCCACTCCGACTCATTCCGCCATTGTCCGCCATGATCGAGATGTCCGTTAGTTGTTTTGCGACCTGAACCTCCGCCCATGATGAAGATCTCAACTGGCGAGTCATTTTCTACATCGTTATTTATATCCCTCAACCAATGATCAAACCATCGTAATCTAATTTCGCTGTGTTTCGGGTACCCCCACATCGCATCCGTTCCAAACTCGACGTCACCCAGTGTCGAGGTTTTGACCCGCATCGTTCCGTGTCCCCAAGGACCGATTAGCAAGCGGGATGGTTTATTATTACGAGCAATCATCGCCTCAAAGTATCCCGTAGAGCCGTCGATGAACGGGTCAAACCAACCTGCTGTGATCAAACAAGGGATATCCAAATGGCGATCCCAGTAAGGAGTTTGGTCGTTGCATTCCTGCGCCCACCATTCATCATAATCTCCTCGATAATAATAATTAAATAGGGTTTCCTCAAGGTGCGGTGCGACGGCAAGCGGGATCTCACCTCTTTTGAAAGGCATATTCTGTATCCCTGAACGTGCATTAATCAAACCGTCAGCCAGGATTCGAATTGTTTCCTCATCAGCGGGTAATTCATGGGCATCAAAAGCGTGGTTGTAAATCGCAGTGTACATGTCAAGGGCCATGGCGCCGCCCTCACGAGCTTCGTGTAAGTATATATTCGTCGGTCCTTGTTCGGGGCAGATGGTTACCAGGTGTGGGGGACGATGCAATGCGGCCTGGGTTTGAACAATTGACCGGTGTGAGCTGCCCATCATCCCCACGCGTGCGTCCGACCAGGGTTGAGCTGCGATCCACTCGACTGCATCATACCCGTCGTCACCGTCCCAGGGATTGCAGGTGTGGTAATAACGACCGTCACCTTCTGACTTATATCGTGAGCGCAGATCCTGGAGAACGAATACGTAGCCTTGTTCAACATATTGCACTGGCACAGCATCCCATTCAATCGCCGACTTGTCATAGGAAGTACGAACCAATAGCGTTGGCCACTTCCCTTCAAGCTGCAATCCATCCACTCCGGCGGGGAAGTAGATATCTGTCGCCAAGCGAACCCCATCCCGCATCGGGATCATCACATCAGATTCCAAGAAAACTTTATAGGGAGTAATGGGCATTGGTTTTCTATTTATAATTGATGAAAAGTGATAAGTTATCAGTGAACATTGGAAAGCGCTAGGATTTTCTTGCATCCTGCATCCTGCATCCTGCATCCTGCATTAATCCACCTTCCTTAATTCGAGATCAAGCGATGAAAATAACTGAAGTCATATGCCAGGTGCTGCGCATTAAAAATGTTGAATCAAAAACTGCCGGCACGCAGGACACCGTGCTTGTGCGCATTCAAACCGACGAGGGAATTGAAGGGATCGGTGAGTGCGATGCGCAGCCGGAAGTTTGCAAGGCAGTTATCGATGCTCCATTCAGTCACAATATTGCCTGTGGCTTGCGCATACTTATTCTCGGAGAGGATCCTCTTGATGCCGAGGGAGTATGGAAAAAAATGTACCGTGGCAGCATGTTCTACGGGCGAAGAGGGGTGACGATTGCAGCGATGGCTGCGGTTGATATGGCATTGTGGGATATTAAAGGTAAAAAAATGGGACAGCCTATTCATCAGCTCCTCGGGGGGAAAAAACATGGTCAGATCAAGGCTTATGCCTCCATCCTCTTTGGTAAAGACAGTGTAGAGACAAAAGAAATTGGGTTGCGATGGATTGAAGCGGGATACAAGGCGGTTAAGTTTGGCTGGGAACCGATGGGAGAAAGTGAAGCTATAGATTTGGATCTTGTGTCCGGTGCGCGAGAAGGTCTGGGAGAGAGTGCGGATCTGTTAGTGGATGCCGGTTGTGTGTGGGAAGCGCCTACCGCTCTGAAACGCGCGGAAAAATTCACCGAGTATAATGTAGGTTGGTTGGAGGAACCGCTGAGCCAGGACGACTTGGAGGGATATCAATGGCTGAGAGAGCGATCACCGATACCGATAGCTGCGGGTGAAGGTGAATGTGGATGGTTCGCCTTTAAACCGTGGATCGAAAATCAACTTTTGGATATCTATCAAGTTGATCTCGCGAGAAACGGGTTCTCGGAAGCGAAGATTATCGGGGAGAAAGTAGAAGAAAGTGGAGCTAAGCTGTGTAATCATTGTTATAAAACACCTATTAGTGTTGCAGCCTGTTTGCATTGGTTGAGCACAACAGACAGCGCTTTTTTATTTGAGGACTGCGTTGAAGATTCACTTTTAAGACATGAACTCACACACGAAAAAATGCAGGCCGTAGATGGCATGATCGATGTCCCCGATGCCCCCGGTCTAGGTGTTACCCTCAATGAAGATTTGATCCAGGAACTTCTCGTCGCTGAATCGAGGTAGTAGATAGGTGTTAAGCAGGAGCTAATAAAGAGTTTTCTAGAAGATCGGAAAAAATAATAGATAACTGCAGTAGTATTAAATATTAAGGTGGAGCGGGCTGCCAGCCAGCCATAGCCTTGGCGGAGGTTAGTTCCTAGCGCGCTTCTTAACTCATTCGAACTACTTAACGCGATAGGAACACCGCGTTCCACCTAATAGCATTAGTCTTAATATTTAAGGCTGAATTATCTCCCCCCTGTTCACTTCTTAATCGGCGGCCAGGGATCAAGACAGGCTCCAGACGGGCGTGTTCCTGTCGGTCGCCATGGCACGCTGTCGTAAGACTGATATTTAACATCGAGCCAGGGTGTCTCTAAACGGGTATTGCCATTATAGCGTGAAGTCAGTGCGGCTTCTAAGATGCCACTGGTTAGAACTGTTCGTTCAACGGGGTAGGAGGGCACACCTGTAACAAACATTTCTTCTACATTTAAGGATAAATAACTGAAGTGTGAATAGGCTCCTTCGCCGCCTCCATGAAACTGGAGGTAGAATTCACTGGCCTGAATCTTGTTATCAATTCTTGCAGCGTAGGCCCAGTCTGCAACATAGCCGTCCAACATGAGTATTATGCCTTTAAAACCGTCCCGATATTCAATGAGAAATAAGGCAGGGTTTTCACAGAGATCTTCCATTCGGCCTTCAGGTTTCTTTTCTATACATTCACAAGCGTTTTGAGCTAAATCATAGGACCATTGTTCCTCTTTGGCTGCTTTCCATACGGCATCGCCCTCTAAACAGGTTACGGCCGCAACCCCTGTCTCTCCTCCGATCCGTCTTTCCACCATACACTGTAAAACTTCAACTGTATGAAATCCGTAGACGTCCAACCCATGATAACCGATGGCGACTGCTTCATCGATTGGGGTTTCCAGCTCATGTTCCAACCAGGGTTTGCGCCAACATAGAGGAAGAGATGAACCGGCCATCAAGGGAGCATTCAGTTCATTCGCCCGATCATACATCCATTTTATATCCTGCCAGTTATAGGAAAAGTGCTTGTCGTTAAAGATCGGGACCGTTTTTTTACTCGTAGCCAGCACCCCACAAATCTGTTCCATGAAATATTTTCGCGGGTAAAGTTGTTGCTCCTTTTCATTAAAGGCGTAATCTCCATGCTCAGCGATCAGTAGTACCCCTTCGACCGCTAGCTCGTCTCCACCAAGGGTCAAGGCTTTGACTATCGTCGGATAGATCGGTACATTATGCTCTGAAGCTAACCTATGGCCCATGTCATTTTTAGGGAAATGATCGATATACATCGAGGCTATCTCCACGCGCGGTTCTATTAATCCATCATCGGTGGGAAATCCCTTCAGGAATTTCGTCATCATTACATCGGCATGGGAGCGAGGCCAGTACTCAGTAATAATCGCGGCAATCTTTTTTTTGTCAGACATGAGGGCAATCTCCGGTTCAGTATACAGTATACTGTAACTGATTCTATTCGAACTATAGCATTTATAGTGTGAACAGTGAATCACTTTTTAATCGTATTGAACTTAAAATCCTCGGTATTAATTTTTTCAATTAAAATCCCTTAAATTCTTATCTTGTGTTTTCTGTGGCTATCTCTTAATTCCGCAATCCGTAATTGAAATGACTGACCTTGAAACATGGCTTAATTTAACCGTTGAAGATCCTATCGATCCCGATCTTCCTATCTGTGATTCCCATCATCACCTGTGGGCCCGCCCCAACGACCGCTACTTGCTCAATGATTTCCTGCAGGATACAGGCAGCGGTCATAACATCGTCAATACGGTGTTTATAGAGTGTGGTGCAATGTATAGGAATGAGGGGCCTGAAGAATTTAAACCAGTCGGTGAGACGGAGTTCGTACAAGGTGTTTCCGATCAGTGTGCGATCAGAGAAAATACCTCCACCAGCGTCGCCGCGGGGATTGTGAGTCATGCCAATCTCACTCTGGGTGATGCCGTGGCACCGGTGCTCGAAGCCCATGTAGCAGCGAGCAAAAACCGTTTTCGTGGTATCAGACACATCACCGCTTGGCATGCGAGTGATGAAGTCAGCAATCCCCGTTCTGAACCCCCTCCTGGACTGCTTATGGATTCTAAATTTCGTGAGGGTTTTGCTCATCTGCAGCAGTATGGTCTGAGTTTTGAAGACTGGCTTTACCATACTCAGTTGACGGAATTCGTGGACCTGGCACGCTCTTTTCCAGAGACACAGATAATCCTCGATCATATCGGCGGACCCCTTTGCATAGGACCCTATACGGGGAAGCGCAATGAGGTATTTACGGAATGGCAACAAAGCATCGAGGCGCTTGCAGATTGTCCCAATGTAGCTGTAAAGCTGGGGGGGGTAGGCATGCCGAGTAATGGCTTTGGCTGGCACGAGCAGGACACTCCGCCATCCTCAACAGAGCTGGCTGAGGGCATGGCCCCTTATTTTAATTTTTGCATCGATAAATTTGGTGTCGATCATTGTATGTTCGAGAGCAATTTTCCCGTCGACAAAGTTTCATTTTCTTACTCCGTGATGTGGAATGCGTTTAAGCGCCTATCAAAAGATTTTTCATCCGATGAACGCTCGTCCCTCTTCTATAATACCGCTGTAAAAGTTTACCGCCTGACTAACGACTAGGGGGATTGTCATATAGAGTTCATCTCCATTTTTACATCATCTCTTACACGCATAAACTTTTTAACTTTCGACTTTTGACATTTGACTCCTCGCACTCCACAATCGACAATTAAAAATGCCATTAACAGATAATCAAATATCCGAATTATCCCAGGCCTTAATCCAGGCACAAGAATCGGCAACCCCGATAACCAACCCGATCGATCAATACCCTGATATGACGGTTGATGAAGCCTATGCGGTTCAGCGAGCGACATATGATACAAGAATAAAAAACGGCGATACGGTGGTGGGAGGAAAGGTAGGACTGTCGGCAAAAATCATGCAGGAGGCATTCAATGCTGATGCGCCGATATACGGGCGTTTATTTGCATCGATGGTGGCACTGGAAGGTGAGCCGATTTCAATCGCCAGCATGAGCCGGCCGATGATTGAGGGTGAGACCGCTTTTTTGTTGGATGCTGACTTGAAGGGGCCCGGTGTGTCGGTTGGAAAAGCGATGGCATCAGTTGCCGGTATTCTCCCCGCCTTTGAAATTGCTGATAGCCGGTCAAAAGAAAAGCCGAAAGTGGCCCAGGATCTTATCGCCGATAGTAGCCTTGCATCCAAAGTGATACTCGGCGGTCAGATTACACCTATTGATGAAATCGACCTGCGTCACATCGGTGTGGTCCTTGAGCAGGATGGTGAGGTCATTGCCACGGGTGCCACCGCAGCAGTCCTCGGTAACCCCATCCATTCGCTCGTTAATCTTGTCAATAAACTTGCCGAGTACGATATCGGCTTATCCGCGGGAGATTTCGTTATTCCCGGTACGCCACATCCCGCAGTGCCTCCCGTAGCCGGTTCCTGCTACCGTGCGACCTTTGATCGTTTTGGCTATGTTAAGGTACACTTTGCTGATTGAGTTTAGTACAGCGTATTCGGTTTTATGATTTAAATCTACGTCTGCCTCTTTGTCCCTGATGAGTTCATAAATGTGCAACCTAGGGTGAAGCGGACTGTCCCTAGCGCGCTTCTTGTATTACGACTAGCTCAAAGGCGCTAGGGATCAGCTAAAGCCTATATAGCGACGGCTGATCGTGGCCGCTGATAAATTCGGGTATTTATGTAAAAGCCAATCAGAATTTATTAAAAAAACTTTACTCAAATTCGACTGCACTTATATTCAAAAGTATGACATCTGCAACCGATACCATACTTGAAGCTGATTACTCAAATACAAGTAAAGGGAGGGAAAAAGGATTAGACTGGTACCAGTGTCCAATCGACGGGAAGGTGTTTTCCCAATTAATGAAGAAAAATAACTGGAGGCCTCTTCTTGATAATGTAGGCCAACTCGGATTCTCTCTCGTTACGGGTGCTTTTGCCCTCTGGACATTCCACAATCTAACCTGGCCCTGGGTTGCTGGTGCGGTCTATTTTCACTGCTCTTTTTATGGGTTTTTTGGGGGAGGTACGGGAGGACACGAGTTGTCGCATAAGACAATGTTCAAAACTCAGGCATTGAATGAAACCTTTATTCGCATCAATGGATTTTTGACCTGGTTTAATTTTGTTTATTTTCGGCGCAGTCACGTAAAACACCATCAGTTTACCGTTCATGATGAACTCGATATGGAGGTCAAGTTACCGCAAAAGCTGCGATGGTACCATTGGATATTTGCACTTACCTTCAACCCTGAAAACATTTATGTAAATTTTTCGAATAAATTTAGGCGCGCTTTCGGTCGAAGGCGTGAATTCATGCTTAAATCCGTCTGGGAGCAGAGAATCTTTCCGGAGTCAAAACCAGAGGTATTAAAAAGGATGGTGAATTGGGAGAGGTCTATGATAATTGGTCATTCGATTCTCGCGATTATTTTTATCACTACGGGTAATTGGATACTTGTGTTCCTTGTTACCTTTGCCCCTTTCGTCGTTGGCTGGTTTGGGCTCCTCACACATATGCCGCAGCATGTTGGGATGAAGCCGGACATTGCTGATTGGCGGCAGAGTACAAGAACCTATCTTGCCAGTCCCTTTGTTTCTTTTTTCTATTGGAATATGAATTATCATGTGGAACATCACATGTATCCAGCTATTCCTTATTACAATCTACCCAAATTGAGAAAAGCGATTGAAAATGACCTTCCTATCGCACCCCAAGGTCTAATTGCGACATGGAAAGAAATATTCGATACACTCAAGCACCAGAAAAAAAATCCTGACTATCATGCTGAACTGGTATACCCGTCAAAGACGGAGAGCAGCTAAGCGATTTCATCTTTTTTTATAATAATCTTCAGTAATCGTATGAGGGTACGATTTTGGGGTAATTAATAGACAAAGAGTCAGACGACGAAGAAGAGTGAACGCTAAAGCCTAATTAATTTTATGAATCTTTGTTCAATTATCACTTCAGGAAATGACACACGTGCCTGAAGGATAGGGTCCAGTAGGTTGCTAGCGAAGCTTGGTGTAATCAATCCCTCATCGGTTGGAAAACCATTGAGGAAGTTAGTTACCATTACATTAGTATGGAGGAGGGGCATGTATTCCGTAATGATCGCCGCAATCTTGTTTGTGTGGCATTATTTGATAAGGAGGTTGAAATAAAAAGAAAGATTATTATATCTATCATAAATTATCGGCAATCGATATGACCACAGACGGAAAAAATATCTACCCTGATGAAAAGGCGCGTTGCCGATTCTGGACGGAGTATATGGATCGTGGCTATGAGTTGGTTCAGTCCATGTCAAATTACGAGGTCAAAGAGTGTGGCGAAGGCGTGGTTTCTATTCCAGAAGCAGCTGAGAAAGCCGGAGTAAAAATGCTTTTCTCTGAGACCAAAATTGCTGGTGATCTGGATAGGATATTTATCATCCGTGAAAGTCTCATTCCCGACCTCCTCGCGATTGCGCGGGATATGAAAGAGCGTGGGTGGATCTTAAAAATTGAGGATAGCTACCGAAGCCATGAAATGCAGACCCAGCTCGGTCGGAAACCCGAGGTCTTCGACATGATCGTGCGCTCCTGCTGGAGAGAAAATGGGGGTGTACCACCTCCCCTTGATCTCGTTAAAAAAAGATCGATGTGCCTGATTGCTAACTATCCCTATTCCGGCACGCACTTAATGGCTGCGGCAGTGGATATATCTGTATTCCGCATCGACGATGGAAGCGAAGTGTCGCGCGGAAAACCCTACCTTGAAATGAGCGAGTATACCCCCATGGATTGCCCTTTTGTCAACGCCGAGGAACATCATAATCGCATGGACATCACCACGCTGATGGAGCGTCACGGCTTCCTTCATTTTCCCGGTGAGTTCTGGCATTACAACAAGGGCGACGCGCTCTACCAGATTTACAAGCGCAGTGGCGAACCAGGTTGCTATGGTCCCATCCATTGGGATCCTCAAACGGGCGAGATTAGACCCTTTGACGATATAACTTCACCGCTCACCCCCTCCCACCTGCTCGCCGGAAATCTGCAGCAAGCTTTGAAACGAATGAAGCTTGGTTAGTGAATAGAAATCAGTGGAAATGCGTGTATGCAGAACATCTTCTGGCGGGACGTGTGGAGCCTGTCGGCCATAGCCCAATGGGCGTCAGATGATCGCGTCCGTGAATATGCATTTAAATTGTAGGTGCAGTGTAAAGATTCGGTGGAAAGCGCTGTTCCTCGTGCGTATAATCAAATCGTAATTGAAGAAACGCGCTAGGGACAGCGCGTTCCATCATTGCTTATATAATAATTCTTATTTCTTACGTTATGCATCATGGATCATTCCGACTCGGAACAGGCCTTCCGGCTATCCGGTTCTCTGGTAATATGGTGCTGGGTCAAATCCGGGATATCTCTTTGCCATTCCTTTGATAAATTGCTTGGTCCACAGCGAGTCACCCGGTGGCGGGAACCCCAACAGTTCTCGCTGGCGCGGTGTAGCTTCAATCATAAAGCGGCACATCGCTTCGTTGCTGGCGCCGCTTTTATAAGTGAAGGTACGACCTCCGTCCCAAGGCCGGTCTTTGCGGGAATAGCAAACATGCATAGCTGGTCGATGTCCTTGAAGTGCGGTGAATTCGGAAGCAGCATGCCGAGTGAATATACTGTACAGACAGACTGAGCCGCCAGGTACGATCATCGGCACCGCCTCCTCGTCGGGTCGGCCATTGGGCACCATACGGATCGGTGCCAAATCCTGCTCCACATCATCGAAGCAATAGAAAAAATCTATGTGCATATAATCATCGGGCTCGATGATTGGTCCCAGTGTATTATTACCGTAGTCGATATGAAATTTCGTATTGTATTTCTCGCCAGCGTATTTCATTCCCAGATGTCCTTCGCAAAGGCGAATTTCGCGGGTGCCGAAAACGCGCTCGGCCGCATTGACCAGATCCGGATGGACAGTGACGTGATTGAGACCGGAGTGATCCCAGGGGAAGAGTCGCTGTTTCGGAGTATTATTCTGTCGGTTTTGAGATTCGTATTCATCGAAGGGCGGGGCGAATAAAGTAAAGAATCCTTGGAGCGCAGCTTCCTGCTCATCTTTAGTCAGAAAGTTTTCGATGATGAGGAAACCCTGCTTTTTGTAAGTGGCGAGTTGCGCGTCAGTGATGTGCATATTCTACTCCCTTAAAGTAATATCAAATTATGTATAATGTTCATTAATCATCGATTTAATTATTATCAAACGATCTTTATTCGTGTCACAAGATAAGTATTTTTAAAACATCAAAATTGAAGCTCGACCCCTATTCAGTTGATGTTCCACAGTAGCGTGGTTGGTTTTCACTAGGCTAGTCAAAAAATGATAATCCCCATTTCATCATTCAAGTTCGCTCCCTTCTGTACATAGTTCCAATTAAGATTTAATTTTTTTGTCCTTGCGAAGGAGGCGAAGCCGACGTGGCTACTGAGCGCAGTGACATCTTCCATTCTAGGGGAATGTCGGTAACGAATTGGCAGCTCCCTGGATCGCCACGGCTGGCATACAGCCACGCGATGACAAAGGAAAAGACTTTTTGACTTTCTACCAATCTCTTCACATTACCGCATCATCGCATACGCATGTTCGCGTATCCCCTTACAGTTTTCTATTTAATCAACTCGTCTGGAAGCGATCAGCTTCTCATTGAGATTAGAACCCAGTCCTGGTCCCTTGGGTAAAATCAGGTGACCGTTTTCAATTTGTGTCGGGGGTTCTAGTAGCTCGTGTTCCCACTCATTCTTCGGTGCCCCGCCTGCATATTCCTGATAGAGGAGATTCGGGGTCCGGGCACAAACATGTGTCGCCGCACGCGTTATGATAGGTCCGCACCAGTTATGCGCGGCGATTTTGACATCATAGAGCTCGGCGATATCTGCAGTTTTGCAACTCTCAAGAATACCACCGTTTGTTCCAACCTCGGGCTGGAACACCTTAATTACACCGCTATCGAGAAGTGCCTTAGCATCCTTGCGTGTAGTTGTAAGTTCTCCTGTTGCAAGGGGAATAGAAGTTGCATCAGCAACTTTTCTCAGCATTTCAGGATCATCTTTTGTAGGCGCTTCGAAGAACAGGATGTTAAGCGACTCAAGTGCCCTGGCAGCCATGATCGCGCCATCGACACTAAATCGGTTATGGGCATCGATAGCCAGTTGGTAATCTTTACCCACCGCGTCCCGGACCTGCTGAACCTTATCGATCTGCTTGCCGAGTTCTTTCGCATCGGGCGTTCCCTCTCCCTCAAATGGGTCCCATTTGAACAGCGTAAATCCGGCTTCCCTTACCCTCAATATCCGTTCGACTTGCTCCTCCCAGCTTTCTGTTCCATCGAAAATTCCATGATCCGCATAAAGCGGAATCTTCTCGTGAACGGATCCCCCAAGCAGGGTGTAGATGGGGAGTCCCGCCATCTTGCCGACGATGTCCCATAACGCAATTTCAATGGCCGAAATCGCGGCACACCAGTTGCGGTCGGTCGCCTGTGAAAAGAGAAAATGATTTAGAAAGGCCTCTATCGCCATTGGATTGGTGTCTGTGATCTGTTGAGCGATAGTCTCAATATGTGACCGGATGGTCGATGCATGACCTCTCCAGGTAAAGCCTTCACCAATCCCCTCAATCCCTTGATCAGTCAGGACGCGAACAATAACCCATTCCTCATACCATCTTGTTGCTTTTATGGTAATCGGTGACACGCGTTCGATCTTGATTGGATCCGGAATCTCCATTTCTTTACCCCGTTTAATAGGTATCCGGTTATCTAAGCGGATTGGATTCGGAGACCATCACCGGATTGAGGCCACCGCGGACAAGGGCTTCCCAACATTGTAATGGTGATTTTTCAAGTATCGCAGGAATATTTTCCCTCAGGTCTTTGACAAGCGGAAATCTCTCCCCGTCTTCCAAATGTAGATTGGCAAGACGGTTTAAGGCATCCAGTGCGAAGCCGACAGAGATGATATTCTCGTCAGTGCGTATCACTTCTTTTAAAGCGAGAATCGTGGGTTCCAACGCGGGGCCCAGGATCTCGCACCCATGGGAACAGAAAATGACGACGGACCAGAGCACATTCTCCCGCACGGCCGAACGGACTGGTTTAATACGCTCGAAGTCATAGTCACTACTACCGCCTTCGCATACATCGCAGTCATCGGTTGGCCGCGTGAACTTAATAGACCGTCCTTGCGCCCTGTCCATGGACAATCGATTTTCCTCACGGCTCAGGCTCTGCACGAGCGCATCGATGCACGCGGGAATGAGTGAATTACCGGATTCTGTGCCTATCGCCCGACGCCCGAGACAACCCAGTGTTCCGGCGGCGACTGAGCGGACATAAACGGATGGGTCGGACTGCAGAAGCATAGCGACGGCTTGAAAAGTTTCTTCGTTAAGAGGACTCGCATCGCCGAGGCCATAGACTCCCGCCTTTCGAACCCATTTGACGGGCGAGGTTGTCGCTTCAATGAAAGTCTTTGTTGCGTCAGGCCCAACGGCAATCAAACCGTAGGTGGCGGCTCGCCGTACACTTTCCCGTTCGTTATACAGCGCCTGACCCAGAAGTCGTACCGCCAGCTCCGTATCGCCAATGGAGGCGAGTTTGTAGGTTGCTCCAATTCGGGCCGGCTCTGCTTCTTCGTATTTGGAGTGCAGCTGTTCGAAGAGACGGGCAGCTTCTTTTTCGCGTTCTTCAGATGAAATAGCCAAAACTTCCGGTCGTGGTGGTGGTGTCATGCATGTCTTCATCCAGTGATTGTGGTATCGCCATACCACAGTGATGTCGTCGCTTGCCTTGGAAAGATCGATGTTAGTCAATGGATCCACACCGGGGCTGTTCCATTTGACTTCGGCGGCTGGCGCATAGCTGGTGGAGATAGTTTCAGTGGTTCGATACAACCAGAAACGCCACATGAAGCGAGGGTTGTCTTGCCACGTCCGCCAGTCATCGCGTCGGTGATTCCCTCGATGAAATGTATTGTGGGAATAGAGTAGAACACTGCCAGCTTGAAGGGGGGCGGCTTCGAACGGCTGCACCAGCGGCCACCCGGTGTTCTTTACCGCGTCCCGCATCCGAATATCGTGGGTGGTGCGGCGATTGACGATGTCTTCAATGTTGTATTTGGAATCAGGGCCGCTGATAGGTTCGCGTTCCATCCCGTCAATCTGGTAATTGAAATCGAGATGGTCAGCACCTGCAAAGTTGTCGTGGTTTTCTTCATGATTAAAGGCCCAATAGTGTGAGTAGGGGATGGTAGCAGTTGGTCCCATGTCTTCGCGAACCGCCTGCGGGTAATAAAGCATCTCGATCTGCACGGCTTGGTGGTGGCGCTGTTTTCTGCCGTTGTAGGGGCTGTTGTCATCTTTGTGCCAATGCTGATCTCTTTGACCGCTTACGAAAGAGGCATTGTGAGTGAACGGTACGATCGCCCAGTTTTTGCCGACGAGCTGATCGCAGGCGGCGATTAACCCGGGTGCTTTGAGCACCTCAAGCACGTCCGGAACGTTCGTAAAGGAAACGGGTTCCTTCTTGTTGTGGGCCTTCTTTTCCTTCTCGTAGACCCGATCGTGAATCTCAGGTGGGATACTAAGACTTTCCGGTGCCAGCATAACAATCCCTCTGCTGACAAAGTCTTGAATCAGCCGATCCGGCTTACTGTAGGGAATGGGTGAAGGGGAAACCTCTTTGTAGTTAGTGCTCAGTCTATTTCTCCTATAATTTAATATCTGTTCAGCTGCCCAGTTGAAGAGAAAGCTTTTTTATGAGGCTGCACATACATTAAGCAACAGATTTCTCGTATCTCTTTACAGGATTACTGATAGTGATCGGGTGATATCGGCCTCCTCAGGCAAAGTCACCGTCTCCTAAACTGACAGATTGAATTTGGATAAAATCTCTTCATCGAGACCACCGCGGACAAGGGCTTCCCAACAGTGCATGGGTAATTCTCCGAGTAGCGATGGAAAGTCAGCTTTCAGGTGATTGACAAGCGGCAATATCTCACTATCTTCAGGATGCAGGTTGGCAATACGGTTCAACGCATCAATCGCGAATCCTACACTAATGATATTCTCATCATTCCGTATCACTTCTTTTAAGGAGATTACCAGGGTGCCCAACATGGGACCAATGATTTCGCACCCGTGGGAACAAAGAATGACGATGGACCAGAGGACATTCTCACGCACAGCTGAACGAACCGGTTTAAAACGCTCGAGTCCAAGGTTTCTAGCACCACCTTCACATACATCGCAGTCATCGATTGGCCGCGTGAACTTAATGGAGCGTCCCTGCGCGATGTCCATGGACAAACGATTTTCCTCGCTGGACAGAGACTGTACGAGCGCGTCCAGGCAGGTGGGAATCAGCGTATTACCGATCCCGGTGCCGATCGCCCGGCGACCCAGACAACCCAGTGTTCCGGCAGCGACTGAGCGGACATATACTGAGGGATCATTTTGCAGGCGCGTTGCGACAGCTTGAAAAGTTTCGTTGGTAAGGGGACTGGCATCGCCAAGGCCATAGATACCTGCTTTGCGAACCCATTTTACAGGTGAGGTTATCGCTTTGAGAAAAGTACTTGTGGCGTCAGGCCCAACGGCAATTAACCCATAGGTGGCCGCTCGCCGCACACTCTCCCGTTCTTCATACAGCGCCTGTCCTAGCAGTTGTAATGCTAACTCCGAATCGCCAATGGAGGCAAGTTTATAAGCTGCTCCAATGCGGAGCGGTTCGGCTTCTTCATCTTTTGTGTGTAGCTGTAAGAACAGACGGTTAGCCTCCTTTTTACGTTCTTCAGGTGAGATCTTTAAAACTTGCGGTCGCGGTGGTGGTGCCATGCACGTTTTCATCCAGTGATTATGGTATCGCCAGACCACAGTGATGTCGTCACTTGCCTTGGATAAATCGATATTTGTCAGCTGATCCTCACCGAGGCCGTTCCAATTAATTTCGACGGAGGGCGTACTGCTGAGGGAGATACTATCGGTAGTTCGATACAACCAGAATCGCCACATGAAGCGAGGGTTGTTGTACCATGTTCGCCAATCATCTCGTCGGTGATTCCCTCGGTGAAATGTATTGTGGGAATAGAGAAGAACACTACCTGCCCGAAGAGGAGCGGCTTCGAACGACGCTACAAGCGGCCATCCAGTGTTCTTTACAGCGGCTTGCATTCGAATGTCTTGGGTTGTCTTGCGTTGAACGATATCATCAAGATTATATTTTGAATCAGGGCCGCTAATGGGTACACCTTCCAAGCCTAAAATCGTGTGATTGAAATCGAGATGGTCGGCACCTGCAAAGTTGTCATGATTTTCTTCGTGATTAAAAGCCCAGTAGTGGGAATAAGGAATGGTAGCAGTAGGTCCCATATCCTCGCGAACCGGTTGTGGGTAGTAAAGCATCTCGATTTGCACGGCCTGATGGTGGCGCTGCTTTCTCCCATTGTAGGGGCTGTTGTCATCTTTGTGCCATGTTTGATCATTTGACCCGCTTGCGAAAGAGGCATTGTGTGTGTACGGTACGATGGCCCAGTTTTCGCCGATGAGCTGATTGCACGCGCTTATGAGCCCGGGTGCTTGCAGCACCTCAAGCACGTCAGGGATGTTCACAGGGGAAACACGCGAAACCGTAGGCTGAGGTGATAGGGCAGAAACCTGTTCGTGATAGGCTTTTTTTTCCTTCTCATAGACCCGTTCGTGAACGTCGGGTGGGATACCGAGACTCTCCGGGGCTAGTAGCACAATCCCTCTGCTCGCAAAGTCCTGAACTAGTCGGTCCGGTGTACTATAAGGTATGGATGAAGTGGGCGTTTTCTCTTGATTAGTAATTATTTTATTTCCCCTACGATTTAATTATATGTATAGCTACCCTCTCAATAAAAAGCTTTTTTGTAAGGATGCATAAACCCTAAGCAATAAATTTTGGAACAATATCTCCCATCGCGGCGGCAAGAGGATCGGTGGAATCTTTTTCACGGGGCGGCGGTAGGGGAGTGTCGTAGGCATAGTTTGGGTCCTTCAGTTGTTTCTTCCAGATTTCTCTTATCTCTTTCCATGACCCGATCAGAGATCGGGTTTTTGGCATATCGTCAGCGACAACTTTGTGTAGTTTCTTGAGATTGTAACAGGGCACCGCGGCGTACATATGGTGTTCTATATGCCAGTTCATGCGCCAGTAGAGGAAACTGGAAAGGGGATCGAGGGTGATCGTCCGTGTGCACTTTCTGAAATCGTTAACATTGCTTTGCAGGCCGATGTGCATCGGTGTCCCGACGAAGTAATGCAGCGCATTACCGAAAAATAGATGGCCTGAAATCAGGCCGGCAAGAATCGGCTCTCCGATAATGAAGGAACCTACAATCACAAAGAAGTGAAACGCTAAAATAAATCGAGCCCAATTGACGGCCTTTTGGCGTTCTTCCGGGTGCTCTGCGTACAGTTCTGCTCTCCAGTGAGTCATAGGATTGTCAAATTTATCAGATGCGATCTCGATGCATTTGCTGAACGTCGGTATAATCCCCCTCGACATAAAGCCACCCGTAATATTGATGGTGAACAACTGAAGGAGATAAAGAAAGCGTAGGGTGGGGTGATAGGGCAGCACTACTTCCCTGTCCGCTTCCAGATGGAGCGTGAATCGATGATGGTAGCTGTGGCTCATTTTGTAGATGTGGAAGTGCTTCCATGAGAGCAGACAGAATACTCGTAGAAAAAATTCATTGAGCCATTTCGTCTTAAACGAGTTGCCATGACACAGCTCATGTTCTGCCGCGCCGAAAAAGACACCCACAGTCCCGTGCAGAAAAAGAGCGACAAAAAAGCCGACCCACAACTGTTGAGTGAAGAGGATGTAAGATGCTGTGCCAGTGATCGCCCATAGTCCCAAGTGGCCCAGGGCTTGAAAGAGGCCGTGGAGATTACTGCGCTGCGAAAGCGCGCGGAGCTGTTTAGGTTCGATGTAACAGCGGTACCATTTAGGCTTTAATGTCCGACTGACCTCGGAAAGCGGCCTTTTATTGATCTTGTTTATATTGCCTTCTTTGATCTGCGTTAAATTTTCTGGGATCTGTTGCATAGGTGGTACTTTTATCGGGTTAACGCGGCGAGTGCTAAAAATATAATAAACGCTTCAATGTGTTTTACACATGAGAATTCTAGCTGAGGATCTCATAGAATAAAGCCAATCTTGAATAACTACTTTAAGTATGCCAATCCTGAATTTTTCTTAACAGTATAACTTATGTGAATGAACACCATGTTACGATCAGCTTCAGTAAGTGCGCGGGCAATTGTTTCTATATCACTATCCGAGGGATAACCAGCTCGAAGGTCCGGTGGTCCGCTCTCAACTATGTCCGTTTCGCTGGTGTCTGTCGTGAGGGTGTTTTCATGAATGGCCAATTGCACCGCACCTACCGGGGCGTTTTCGTGACAAGAAATGGCGATAAATAGCATGTGCCATTCTTTTGAGTTTAAGCACTGTCCAACTCGCTTTAACATAAGGTGCTGAAATATGAGTGGGACTCATATTAGGGTTGATATGATGGTCCCAACCGACGCGATCCATTCCGCTTCCTGTATAAGCTACGTAGGTAATGACAACGACCGGCAATTTTGTATTATGAATGTTGAGCATTTGTCCTATGGTCTGGCCTAAACCGCAATAGAGATGAGCGACAATCACCGTGGATCGTTATTAACCTGGGTATATCCTCAACCATGCCGGTTACGACGCCCTCGCGGAGACCCAGTATACTATGAATGTCAGGCTGATCGTGTAAGGTATCAAAAAAACGAGCCTCGTGTGATCGCGTCTGGGAATAATTTTAAAACTTCACGGCTACAACGGAGTGTGACTCTCCATTAAACAAGTTCTAAAAACCGGCTATCTGGTTTGCTGTCCCTCAGAATTTCCGGCTCTACGCCCCTTCAGATTCCGTCTATGTCCGCCTTTGCTTCTCACATAACCGATTTGCTTGAGTCCCTTACCGTAGATGCGAAAAGCCTTTCCGAATCCATATACGAGGGTGCCTTCACTTGGTTTCAAAAGAAAGAGATCAAAGTCTATTAAGTTTTTCAGCATCTCGACCTTCTTTTTAAATTTCTTTTCTAAAATCTCAAAGGCCGTATTCCATTTCTTACTCTCCCATTTAATGATACTGACCTTAACCTCCAGGGTCAATCGTCTGCGGGCAAAGAGCGCTACCGCGGTCGATTCATCTTCGATGATCATTAAACTAGCTTTACCCGTTGCCTTGAGATTAGCGGAGTGGCGGGCTAGCGCGCTGACATAAATATAGAAATTATAATTCTCATCGACTGCTGCCGGGGCATAACTGGCATTGGGTTCACCTGCATCATCCACGGTGCTCAATATCACAGAGTTGAAATGGGTTAGCAGGTCTTCTCGTTCCCTTGTTGCTTCAACAAACTCTTTTTCTGTTTTAATTTCTCTTGTCATTGCGAAGGGGGTGATAACCGACTGCGGCAATCTAGAGGAATACTGGTCACGTATTGATATCCCCTAGATTGCCACGGCTGACAAACAGCCTCGCGATGACAAAGGGGATGAATTGTCGACGAATAGCTGTTTACAGTTTTCAACGTCAACTCTCATGTCATTGGATTGTTCAACCATTCTGTAAACGAAAAAAAATGCTGAATATAACAGCAAGAATTTAATGATTATTATGCATTTAAGTTAGTCAAAAGTCAAAAGACCAAAAAGGAAATACGTAAATGAGAAAATCGATAATGTGTACCGAGGGGTGAACTCCGACATCCTAATATGTGGTATTGAAGAAATGACTAAAAATCAATTGAATCATACATCGTATTCGACTTCCACTTTATCCATAATTTATGTAAGTATCTATATATAATAATCTTATAAATATTAAGTTTTGGGTATTTATGCAAAACTGACAATAAATTCGCCGACATCCAAGGATAACGCTAACTGAAATTAATTACTTTCCCCTGATAATTTAGGCAGGTAGGGGGGTAATCATAACTGTAGAACGCCGTCTAATATATCCATTACCTTGTATGCGACCTTTTGACTTTAGACCTATCCCCGCGCATTCACAAACTGAAATGCGTAAATACTCGCCTGGTGGAGATGGAATATAAGGCGAACTGGCTTATTCCACAGTGCGGATAGATCTGATTTTCCTTTCCAACTGACGGTATGCCAAATTTGATTGGGATTGTCACTGACTACGGGGTCGCAATTCTCAGTAGAAAATCCATCAAAGGGTTTAAAGTGCGCATCAACCAGTTCAACGCTAATGTATCCGCCATAGGCCTCAGCGTTTATTTTTAAGGTATCCCCATCGAAGATAAATTGTCGGGTAATCACCTTGCCATTTTCATATATGGGTTTTAATTCCGCCCAACCGTCCTCGCGTAGAATGAGGGTACTGATCGATCCTTTTTTCCTTGGATATTCCCCCAGATTTTCTACTAAATGCGCGTGATCACGATCCCCCTTTTTATAGTCCTCTTCAGGCGCAAACGTTGTCGGCATGGGACGTAAGTTTCCTGTTTTTGGTAAAGGTGGGCGTCCGTGCCAACTCTGTTTCTGTGTACGCGCCTGGTAGGGAATATAAGTTTTTCCATCATGGACCAGTTGCCCAGCCACTGTATCACAGACAAACCCGTAATCATAACTGCCCGGACGTCCGTTGTCTACCCAGGGCTCGGAACCGCTTGCCCGGTGCCACTGTATGCCGTCGCGACTAACATAAAGACTTAAATTGGCATAGGCCTGATCGCGCCAGTTACCGGTCTTGCCAACAACCCAAATAGGTTCGGAATGAAATTCTGTTGCAATGCCGATATAGAGACCACCGACCTTGCGTACCGACATTTCATGAAATTCCACATTAGGCGCTAAATGGGGATCATTATCGACCGACAGCACTACCTCTTTAGGTGACCAATTGATGAAATCATCGCTTGTTTGTCGGCCAACCTGTCGTTTACGGTAATTGAAATTCCAATGATGGGAGTACTGGCTGTAAGATATCCATTTCTGAATCGAATCATCCCAGAGTGCACGTTGAAAATGGTGATGCTTCTTCGGTGTGTCTTCACTGACGGTAGTCCAGTGTAAACCGTCGGGTGAGACGGCCATCGTCGACATGGTTCTTTGCCCTCTCCCCTGCGCTTTGTCATGAGGATTATAGACCATCATGAATCTGCGCGCGGGGTCGCTTTGATCATGGTTTACGACAATCGCAATGTGATGGCCCGAATCTTCAAGGACGATGTTCGTGGCTTTATGCTCTTTATAAGGAATACAATTTTCACTGAGTGCTTTCTCCCAATGTTGACAATCTTTTGATTCGGCGTAACAGAGAACCATGCCCGAATCTCCATAGGCTCCGCCAATTGTTGCCTGCGCATACCAGAGCATGAACTTACCATTGTCTGGATGACAAAGGGCTGCGGCGGGATGCATTCCCCCTTTTACCTCCCAGGGAAGTTCCCTGGGCATGATGATAGGATTTTCCGGGCGTTGCGGTTTGCATATAACACGCTTTACATCCTCGAAATGATCGAGAACAAAATTATCGAGGAATAACTGCTTCTCGGTGCCGATGTGCAAGGTGTGGACCGCATAATCGGGAGCGAAATAAGGATAGTTGTCATCGATTGGCCTAGTGCCAGCAATCGTCTCTTCAATCCTACGCTGCACATCGAGGGCTTCAGTCGGGTGTTTTTTCTCAGGAAGATCTGCCATAATTATATATTAATATAAAAGTTTTAGGTATTACTATAAAAAACATTTTGCATGCGGAGGAGGTGCTTGATGAGAGGGGTTTGATGGGCTAGGGTATAACCCTTATAAGATCACCTTCCAATCAAAACGATTTCTAGAGACAATTAAGCTTCAATATGAGATCGTTTTACGCTATGAATCTCAAAAGAAAGCAGAACTCCGAATGTTGACTGATAAACAGCTCTCTTATTACCGGGAAAATGGCTATGTCATACCTGACTATCGCTTAAAGGATTCAATTTTGAGTGAGATAAGTGACGCCCATAATCATCTTATTGAACACCAACCCCAATTCATTGATTTCTGTTCGACTTTATTGGCATCTGACATGGGTTTTCTTAATTTCGCTCGGAATACAGAAATTCTCAATTGCGTGTCACAACTTCTAGGTGATGACATTATTCTGTGGAACGAAAGTTTTTTCGCCAAGCCAGCAAAGACCGGGAGCACCACACCTTGGCACCAGGATGGTGAGTATTGGCCTATCCGACCGCTTGCTACTTGCACCGTGTGGATTGCAGTCGACGATTCTAGCACCGAAAACGGTTGCCTGCGTGTCATCCCGGGGTCACATAAAAACAAACGTTTACTAGAACATGAACTCAACGAAGACCCAGACTTAAGTTTACCACTTGAGTTAAAAAAATCTGAATTTGATGAGAAGCTAGCTCATGACATCATTCTCGAAGCAGGTCAGATATCTATTCACGATGTTTACCTCGTACATGGATCTAAAGCTAACAATTCAAATAAATCGCGACGCGGTTTAACCCTCAGGTTCATGCCTGCCACATCCGTTTACAATCGCGATATTGAGCGCCAGAACAGGCAAAACGGTACATCGACAGCTCCTGAGCGTTCGCTTTTCCTCATGCGCGGAATTGATCGTTCCGGCAAAAATGATTTTCGTGTGCGCATAAACACTTCCTGGAAGGGCGTTCAATAGTTAAAGCTGTCTTGGAGGTTTGTGACTAAATCTTAATTAAAATGATCTAGGACAACTATAGCCTAACCGAAGCGTAGATTCAGCATTTTGAGGTTTTTGGTTTTCTAGTAAGGCGAAACGTTTTCACTGCTGAGGAGGTTGGGGATTCAACGGCTTGGCTGCTGAACAGATCGTAGAAAAATAGTGTGATCCAGTAGAATTTATTAACAATAGTAGTATGATAAAACAGAACAAAACCAAAGCAGATATCGTGATTATCGGTGCCGGTGTAATTGGTATTTGCACGGCTTATTTCCTTTCTCAGTCAGGACGTGAAATTATCGTCGTTGATAAAGATGAGGTTTGCTCGGGTTGTTCCTATGGAAACGCCGGCTTGATCGTTCCCAGCCACTGCGTGCCTTTGGCCGAGCCGGGAGTAATAAAAAAAGGAATGAAATGGATGCTGAATCCCGAGAGCCCTTTTTATATTAAACCGCGTCTTGATAGGGAATTGCTTGACTGGCTATGGCGATTCCGAGGCGCCTGCAATGAAGCCCATGTAAATCGTTCGATGCCGGTGATCAGTGATCTCACTTTCGAGAGCTTGCACCTCTACAACGAAATAATAGGAAACGATGGGATCAACTTTGGTTTTGAACAGCGAGGTTCGCTATACTTGTGCAATACTAAAAAAGCATTGGATGAGCTTGTGGAGAAGATGGGGCAATTGCAGACGGTTGGGATCAAAACAGAGCTCTTCGACCAGGTGCAGACTCAGCAGAAAATGGGTGAACTCAAGGTTAACGCTGTCGGCAGTGTTTACTATCCACAAGACGCCCATCTTCAGCCGGCCCGGTTTGTCAGGGAGTTAGCGAAAAAGATTATCGAATTTGGGGTAAAGATCCAATCTAAGACTGAGATTCTGGGATTCGAAAGATCAGGCAATCGGCTTACGAAAGTTCGCACCACGCGGGGCGATATCGAGGCGAATGAAGTGGTCATAGCGAGTGGAGCCTGGTCATCTGCAATCGCGAGTCAACTTGGGCTGCGCTTGAAAATTCAAGCGGGCAAGGGTTACAGCATCACCCTCGAGCGCCCCAAAGTTTCAGCGAACTTCCCTTTCATGCTCGTCGAAAAGAAGGTGGGTGTTACACCAATGGGTGATACTATTCGTGTCGCGGGTACACTCGAGATGGCGGGATTGAACTTAGCGATAAACGAGCGAAGGGTTCAGGGCATCTTCAAGTCAGTGTCGCAATATCTACCCGATCTCGATCCCAATCTCTGCCGGTTGATAGAGGTTTGGTGCGGGTTGCGCCCGTGTACGCCGGACGGTTTACCGTATTTAGGGCGTGCAGAAAATTTCGAAAATCTGACCGTGGCTGCGGGACACGCTATGATCGGAATATCCCTCGGACCTGTGACTGGTAGAATCGCATCTAATATCGTACTCCGAGAAGACCCCGGATTTGATTTAACCCCTCTCAGATTAGACCGTTTTACTTAGAAATTAAAATAGCTACAGTTTCTTTACTGTTCACTATTCATTTCCCATACATAGCACCGGCGATTGCGAGTTCGACTGAATAGAGAGAAGTATCACTCGCTATATAAAGGGTTGTGAAGTCGGGGCCACCAAAGCAGCAGTTTGCCGTGCTCTGTTCGGGCAGCAGTATTTTTCCTATCAATTCACCCCGAGGGGTATAACAGTGAACCCCATCTTCGGCGCTTGTCCAAATGTTGCCATTAACATCACAGCGAAAACCATCGGATGCACCTGGCCTTACCAATAAAAACTCACGCTCGTTACTGAGTGTTTTTCCGTCGTTGGCTACATCAAAGGCAAGGACATTTCTCGGCTCTCCCGTATCGGCCACGTAAAGTATGGACTCATCGGGTGAAAAGGCGAGACCATTAGGTCTGTCCATCGTGTCGATGGCGACTAACAGAGAGGAAGATTCAGGGTCATATCGGAATACATAATTAGCTCCATAATCTGAATCGCGTTTGGTCCCTTCACGATTGGAGAGAATACCGTAAGGAGGATCGGTAAACCATACCGTGCCGTCAGACTTAACCACGAGATCATTGGGTGAGTTAAATCTTTTGCCCTCAAAGTTATCGACTAGCGTGGTCACGCTTCCGTCGTGTTCTGTTCTCGTGATGCGGTTTGTCTGGTGTTCCGCAGTTACCATGCGCGCCTCATGATCTGTCGTGTTGCCGTTAGAATAATTGGATGGCTCCCGGTGGACTGCAGTTTCGCCCGTAGCCTGATTATAACTGATCATGCGGTTATTCGGAACGTCAGACATGACGACCAGTTTTTGACGAGGAAGATAGACAGCACCCTCGGCCCACTCAGCACCGTGCCAATGATGAACAATTTTTGGGTTTTCTGGTAAGAGCTTGTCAAAGCGTGGATCGATTGTTTTGAAACCCTCTCGCAGCTCATCTCCAGATTTATCGTTTCTATGCGTAAGAAATATTTTTGATTCAGCTGGCATGGGGGATAGTCAAATAGTCATAAGGTCAAAAAGTCAAAAGGTTTTGGGTTCAGGAGTTCACAGTTCAAAGGTTGAAAGAATGGAAGCTGTATGCCTTAGATTCAAGCGCACCGTAGGCAGGACATCTATCAATTTTAAAACTTCTAAGAATTACTTGCATCATGGATCCTGCCTGCATTTTCTATTGTCATTGCGAAGAAGGTGACGCCGACTGCGGTAATCCAAAGGTATGATATTACGCTTCAGGCATTTCCCTGGAGTGGAAGATGTCACTGCGCGCGGTAGTCACGGCTGACAAGTAACCTCGCGATGACGAAGGGAAATAATCAACAATCGGATTTACTTGTAAGGAATTTGTTTTTTCTTTGCCGAGTTGGGTAGCCACTAGTATAACGATAACTTGATAACATACAAAGGCTATAGGCGATTTATAAAATCGCCTTATAAATTAATTATGGGCAATTTATACGTTAACGGCCGCTGACACATCAACTAAATAAACCTGCCGCGTCCCCTCGTGAATCGAATCAAAGCAAACCTGCGTTTCATCCCGATTCCAGCGGGGATGCAGATCACAGCGAATTTCGCCTCTAAATAGCGGAGGAGCTAGAAAACGTCCTAGAACGACCAGGCGTTCTTCGATCATGTGCCATAGCAATAAGGTTTGGCGATTCTCTTTGTCCGGGGATTCATCCGTCAGAAGCCAAGTGCCATCTCGGGTGAAACTACAGTGGCCATTTTTGGTCAGGATATCAGGTCGAACCATCTGATATTTGCCGTTGCTGTCGTTGATCAAATAATAGTGGTATCCCTCTGGCATCATGACCCAGCCAAAAAGCAACTCTGAGGTCTGCCAGTCGAAGTGGGATGCATCCAAGTCTGTCAGCACGCGCAGATCGCTGCCCTCCAGGCTGGCTGACATGAGGATGGTGTGCTTGATCTCAATCCCTGGCTCATTCCAGCGCACGACAAAGGCAACCCGAGTGTCGTCTCGATTGATAACGGTGTGATTGAACCATAATTTATGGCTCTGGACTTCAGAATTGTCACTGAAGAAGGCCCGCACATCTTCGTATGATACCAAGACTTTGGTCTGGCCGGTTTCTGTATCCATCAGATAAATCCCATCGTCGGTGGGGTGGTTCTGATCAGCAAAGGGATCAGGCAAGCCGGCGTAACCGACCACCGGGCGCAGCGACTTGAGTCGAGCATAGTTGAGGCTCAGCGCCTGGCGCCCATCATGGCTTAGCGCACTGATGGGATAGGGAAGAATGCGTTTCTCACCCGAATGAATGTCGAGTACCACGCTGACAAACCGATCATCCTGCAGGTCATTATAAGTGATCAGGCGATCTGGTGCGGTGGGCAGCCAATGTAACATACAGCCTTGCTGCAAATTCCAGGCTTGAGTTTCCGCCAGCGGTTCGAATTTGCCTGATGCGAGTTCCACCAATCCAACCACGGCCGTGTCCCCTGCTCCCGGTGGCCGGTCATGGAAATTCGACTCCAAACAGAGGACGTACTTACTTGTGGCATCCCAAGGACAGATACCATAGTAGCCAAAGAAATGGTGTTTTGGACCCTGGGTGATTGCTTTGGCGACGCAGTGCTGTTCCGTTGTGTTCAGATTACTCCTTGAGTATAGGGTTACTGCCTCTTGTGGCTATCTATTCTCCTTTTCCCATTCTGCCTTCATAATTCATAAATTAGCATTTGCTGATGTGGCCAAATCTTCTTTCTCTCTGCGTATCTGTGGTGAATGGGAATTACTTCAGATTCGAGAGATCGTAATCGGGATGGTCTTGGGTGATTGCCTGGAGTTGGATCTGTGCAAATTTGGGATCGTCCAGGGCGAGCTTGTCAAAATATACGAGCACTTGTCCTTGCTCCAACAAGGTGTTCTGTAGTTCCTGCACATCGATGTTTCGCGGTGCACACTCATTAACTACCGCCATCGAGGCGGCCTGTCCGGTAGCTTGGCCGAGGGCCATCCAGACGGGCTCCATCCTTAGGGATGAAAAAGCGACGTTCGATGATGAGAGGGATGCGGTGACAAGTAAGCCGTTAACTTTTTCTGGGAGAATAGCCCGGTAGGGAACGGTTGCCGGTCGATTTGGTGACTTCAATCGATTGCGGAACCAGATGGTCCCTTCGAGGAGTTGAAATCCATCGCTCGTCTCGGCGATTGCATCTTCATCCTCCCGGTTGCGACAGGCATGGCCGTCGAAGCTGTGTTCACAAATACCGATAGTATCCTTGTGAATTGGCGGGCGGAGCCGTCCCTCTGGGGGTATGGAATCGTGTTCGGTTATTGTATACTCGCCCTGTATGCGACGACCCTGGCGAACGTAAAGTTGCCAGGGGAAATTTTCATTGTCCGGGTATTCGTCAGGGGGTAAGCCGAAGCGTGAGACTTCTGTTTGCGGCACGCAGGCCACGGCCGGATCATTTTGCATAAAGTAAAGTAACCCCAGGGTATAATCTTTGTACTGCTTGTACAATTTATCGCGGGTATCCCAGTTCCCGTCCGGCCAGCCACTGCAGAGTGTCGCGAGATCAATACTGGTTAATGCTTCGATGTGTCCGTTGACGCAGTATTTCCTGTTCGCAAGTGGATTGAGCCAGAGGATCTCTGCCAGACAGCGTACCCTTCCAGTTGAGAAGTCGGTAAGTATGCCTTTGTACATAGGATAGAAATTTTCATAGGCATCCGGCTTGGCAATGGGCACACGTTTTTCCGGATCATCAGTCAATGTAAGTCGAAAACAAAACGCCTGAATAAGGTCACTCGGTTCTCCTGAACTCAGTGGGTGTAATTCCTGATGGTTTTGGCGCCAGTCGTGGTAAATTATACCAGCGTATTTCTCGTCATAGTCCTTCCGCCCCTCGCGTCCAACGCGGTAGCTTACGCCTGCTGCGGCAGCTAAATCTCCTTCATAGGTGCCGTCGATAGCTACTTTGTGCTGAATGGAAATTGTGTTTTCGTTTGTTCGGTCCCGGTAGCGTGAACCGACGACGGTATCGCCTTCCTCAATTACCTCAATCAGCTCAAGATTTTTGAAAGTCTGAAGATTAGCTTCCGCGGTAACCATCTGATCGAGGATTTTTTCAGAAACGCCAGGTTCCATGAAACGCCCACCGAGAGTCAATCCGTACTGGTTAGAACCGGGTCCGTATTGGTTTTCATAATAGGTGCGAATATGCGAAAGAAATTCTGTATGGATACCACCAAAAGCATTCTCACGGAGCGAATCGACAAGGCCCAGCCCCGAGGCGGCCATGCCGCCAAAATGATTGCCGCGTTCGATGAGGATAGTTTTACGCCCGGAACGCGCCGATGTGAGGGCAGCGGCAATGCCCGCTACCGTGCCCCCGTAGATGAGGACTTCGTAAAAGCTATCGTTTTCCATGGAAAACGATAGCGTCTAAGATCTAAGGTCGAAAGTCAAAGGATAAGAGTGGGGAGAGAAATCAGTGAACAGTGAAGAAGAGAATGAACAGTGAAATTTCAGATTCAGATTTTTAGCCATTTTCAAGAAGTGTATATATTTCAAATCTCAATATCTCCGTCGGCCAACATTAGATTAATATTTGCACCAGACTTTCCTGCCGGAATCAAAAGTAACCCTTTCTGATATTAAATCTCTGTTCTTAGTCGGGTGCCACTCTTTTAAAAGGAGTGGAGACAAAGCTTTTTTATAAGATTTGATCACAAAGGATGATGTTTAGATATTTTAATTACTCCTAATTTAATTCGTAATCAACAAAAGTATTCTTATTGCGAATATATTATCTCTGAAGAAAAATTTCGGCGATGGGATTCAACAATAATCCAGTTACGCAGCTTAGGAATCTCGAATGCTGAAGGTTTCTGACGAGGTTTTTACGAGTAAGGGGATAACTAGCGCATACCCCTTTAAAGATTATTCAATGGTCACTTCTTCAGTGGTAACAGTGATGGCATCACCATCCTCATTAGCAAAGGTAGCATCAATGCTTAGTGTGGGCTGAGCAGTATGGTCAGACTTAAAGTTATTCTGACTAATCAAAGTCTCAAACCCTGTTGTCGTTGAACCACTCTCGGCCAGGTAGAATTTGATTTATTCAATCGCTTTTTCATAGACGATCTTACCTTCTTCACCGGGTCTCGGTATTAATGCTTTGCTCCCCGAATGTAAGAGCGATAGATCCTCTAAAGTCTCCACTTTAAAGTCGACAATTTTCACTCAGTTTGGCTCTTCGTCGCTGAAAAATTCACTTTTCCCGTTGATGTCCAAAAAATCGCTGAACACCTCCAGATCTTGAGGAAGGGAATAGAGTTACGTCAGTAAATAAAGGAAAAGAATCAGAACCGGAATTATTTTTATAGGTTGTTCTTTCAAGACGACACAGTAATTAATCTAATACCAAAGATGCTGCGAGAAAATTTTGCTTTTGGCAGGGGCCAACCGATCTTCTCTGAGGTCGTCAAAACAACAATATTTATTGTATGTTATACAACCTAGAATACTTAAAAAATAAAATAATAATAGTCGATAATCCCAATTTTTATTAAAGCAGATTATGGCTTCGACCTAATCATAGTAATCATAGTCTACTAGGTTCCTCTCGATTCTATTTTAAATAACTTGACGTTATAATAGTCTCACCCAAAAATTTATGTAGGATGCGCCTGTGAGATTTAGGGTTGTAAGTAAATATATTTTTCATCGAAAAGAGCTATGATAAAAGCAAAAGAAGAAAAGCAAACAATTGAGGATATTGTTAGAGATATTAATATGAACGGCTTCAGTATAGCTGAAGCCGTTATCCCCGAAGACAAAGTTGCCGAGGTTCGTGAGGGAGCTATAAATGCCGGTGCAGATGAATTTGCGCGCGTCGCAGAAGAGAGGGACAAGTCTCGGGCGCAAGGTCACATTATTGGAGCCGAAGGCGTTGATCAGGCAAAAGGCCTTATCAATCTTACGCAAGTATTTGCTCCCTATCTAATGCATGAAAAAATATTAGGCGTTTCCGAGGGTATTTTCGGCCCCCATATAAAAGTTATCTGGACCTCAGTTCTTATCAACAACCCGGGAACAAAGCGATTTTACTGGCACGCGGATTGGCCCTATAATCAGACCAATGCTTCGCATATTCCCGCACCTTATCCCGATGTAATCATGGGACTGGCTTCGATCTGGATGTTGACCCCCTTCAATAAAGAAACGGGTGGCACCCTGGTAGTACCAGGCAGTCATCGGATGAATAACAATCCCTCTTCTGAAGGGATAAGAGGGATCGATCGCCATGCCCCTTATAAAACGGAAATGCAAATCTGTGGAAATCCAGGTGATGTCCTGGTTTATGATCCCCGTCTCTGGCATGCAGTGGCCCCTAATCTGAGCAAGGAAGCGCGCGTCGCCCTGGTTATGCGATTTGCGCCCTGGTGGTTTAACGTTACTCCCGCGATGAAAGGGTCACCGGAACATACTAAAATGGTTGTCGAAACGGGTGGAAAAAATTACGACATACCGCCGATTAAGCGCAACATCCTTGAAAAATTACCTGAAGACATAAAACCCCTCTTTAGTCATTGGGTGGTTGATTGATACAAGCGGTACCGAGTTCTGCAAACGCGGAACGACATCTTACAAGCCGGAGGACCGGACATCCAGAAGGCCGGAGGGCCAGAAGTGTTGGATAGTATTAGGCTCAAAAGACTAAATTACATTAATCGTAAATGGTTAACCCGGACCCTTTCCCCCTAGCAGTCGTTATTATTTTTACGATTGAGCGTATAGAGGGTAAGACCCTCTAAGGGTTTTTCTTTTTCTGGGATAATAAGGCTGGCAAAATAGCCTACACTTAAGCAAATAAAGAATCCAATTACGGTGTAGAGGAAAAAGTGAATTGGTGTGTGGTATTTAATAAAGTATAGGAACAGTGCGCTGGTGATGGCACCAATTAAAGCTCCGATCCCATTCGCCCGTTGCGTAAAAATGCCGAGAGCAAAGAGGCCGGCCAGCCCACTGGTGAATAAACCGACAACAGCGGCAGAAAATAAGGTAGCGGATTTTATGTCAAAACTAACCATTAATAGGGCGATTGCCGTGGCAGTGATACCGCTAAGTAAGGTAATCCAGCGGGCGAGTAAAAAATAGGATTGTTCTGATTTGTCAGGTATAAATCGTCGATAAATATCAGTAACAAAAACGGTTGAGATCGAATTCATACCGCTGTCTATACTGGACATCGCGGCAGAAAAAATAGCAGCAATTAGAAACCCAGCGAGACCCATGGGAATAACCTGAACAATGTAGAGAGGAAAAATCGCATCATTCGGCATTCCTAAGCTGATGTCAGTGGGATGGGTCTTATAATAAGCGTAAAGAAATGACCCCATAATATAAAATACTATTGCGGTCGGAATACCGATTATAGCGTTTAACCATAACCCTTTCGCGGCTGATTTTTCGTCTTTCGTCGTTAAAAATCTTTGGATTCTAGCTTGGTCGGAGGTTAAGACCACGATCGTTCTAAAAACACCGCCCAAGACAACGACCCAAATCGTTGGCGCAGTTAAATCCCAGTCCAGGTAAAGCATGCGGAATTTATCGTTAGCCATACCGATATCGACAATCTCCATCACACCGCCATCGACATGAAAAGCAATTGTAATAATAGCGACAAAAATGCCGGTAAAGAAAATAATGACTTGAAAAACATCCGACCAGATCACTGCTTCAATCCCTCCGAATGCCGTGTAAAAAGTGCAGAGTAGTCCCATGGAGAGTATGCACACATAAATATTTATCCCCGTAATTGTGGAGAGAACAATTGCAGGTAGGTACAAAATGAGGCTGATCCTTATCAATTGAAAAATAATAAACTGAGTGCTTCCAAATAAGCGGACCGCAATATTAAAGCGTAATTCAAGGTATTCATAAACAGTCGTAATCTTTAATCTCCGGAAAAAAGGGAGATAGAAATAGATAATTATAATGGGTACTATAAAGGCGGCAATCGCAGAGGGAAACATGAACCAATCCGTGGCATAAATTAATGCCGGAGTGGCGATATAAGTCAGAGCACTGAGCCCTGTCCCCACCATGCTGATCGCAGCAGCCCACCAGGGGATACGGCGGCCGGCTAGAAAATAATCCTCTGTTCCTTTCTCCCGTTTGGAGAAATAAAGCCCTATGAAGACGAGGGCCGATAGGTAAAGAATAAGAAAAGTGTAGTTGACGATGCCAAAGGAAGCATTTGATCCCGATTGGTGCTTCATGAATTGAATCCTGGTCGTGTTCTTGCCAGGACTAAGCTCACCGCTTGTGATTACGATCCCTCCTTTCCAGAACACAGCTTCGGCATTTGTTACCGGAAGTGGAATTTCACCTTTAATATGCCAGGTATCAGTTATCGTGTGATAGGTGAGCAGATCGCGTGAAAGTTTGGGTTGTTCATCACCTTGATCCATGCGCGCGTCCCCAACGGATCTGCCACCAAAAATTATTATATGGGATTGTCCATAGGCAATAGCCGGGGCCGCTGTTACCGGGTGAGGGATGTCCGCAATCCGTTCCCATTGCTTGTGACGCAAAGAATAGCGATAGCCGTCGGTGAACGATAGTGTCTGATGTTTATCTACTGTACCCTGGTTCAACTCTTCACCGCCGAAAACATAAACATAACCTTTATCTCCCGTATTTTGTCCGACTACATTGGCCTTTGTCCGGGTTGGACCCTCCCAGGGTTCTAAACTATTCCAACCCGCATCCATATTAAGGAGATTAAGTGACCAGAATATTTTTGATTGATTTGATTTTTCGGCTTCAACTTTTACCCCTACAACAAACAGCGTATCATTGATAATTGTGGCGTCGATGAAGGAGACGGGATGCGGAATGGAGGGTAGAGACTCCTGCTCTATCGTCAGAGATTCTGTATCCCATGTTAATCGTGTTACCTGGTCTTGATTGCCCTCTGCATTTCTTCCACCAACCATTATTAAACTGTTATCTCCAATGACGGATGCACCATAAGCGAGTGGGGTAATCAATTTACCTCCCTCTAGCCACTCATCCTGTTCAGCATCAGTTAGAATATAGATGTCGTCGTGCCAGGCACTGTTTTCAACCTCCCGATTCCCGTTGACAGGGGGGGTAGCACCACCGGCGACTATTAGTGCGCCATAACTGACTCCCGCGAATGTGCCACTCAGGCCTTGGGTAATTGGCAGTTCGGGGAGTTCTTTCCACGTGATAGCTTCTTCACCCTGGGACTCAATATCATTGCACCCACTAAAAAACAAGAGAGCTGCAAAAGAGGATGCAATGATCTGAGAATATTTCATTAGTACAGGTTAGAGGTGAAAATAACAGACAGAAAGTCAAATGAGAAAATGCGCATACGCGTACCGAGGGTAGGGGCCGACATCCTCACATGCGTATATGCGATAATGCAATACGACAAATCATCTTATGGAGGGACGTGTTGTGCTTATCGGCCATAGTCTAACGGGCGAAGGTTAATCGCGTCCGCTAATATTGACATTGCGAGCGAAGGGAAGCATTCCAAAGGCCTGCCAATATTTCAACCTGTCATCGCCCACCCAATGAGACGACGGTCGCTAGACGGCTCCACTTCCTTCGTGATATTGATAACGGTTAGGAAAATTTTCACGGCAATCGCCTCACTCGATGGTCACTTCTTCAGTGGTAACAGTGATAGGATCACCATCCTCATTGGCAAAGGTAGCATCAATACTTAGTGTGGGCTGAGCTGTCTCATCGGATTTGAAGTTATTCTGACTAATCAAAGTCTCAAACCCTGTCGTCGTCGATCCACTCTCGGCTACCACTACAGAGGCCGCATTAGTCTGTGCTAAGTCTCCTCCGGTAATCCGCAACCCGGGGTTACCCGCTGCTACGGTGAAGGAGCCACTGCCAAACAGTAAGTGTGGTACTGCATCGCCACTGGCAT